>Ga0302325_10015215_pt1 | contig 16352 bp, 15 predicted proteins | sample Palsa_T0_2_FD_201948 | JGI IMG/M metagenome (GOLD analysis project Ga0302325, IMG submission 201948) | Peat permafrost microbial communities from Stordalen Mire near Abisko, Sweden - Palsa_T0_2 | ecosystem: Environmental > Terrestrial > Soil > Palsa > Peat permafrost | place: Sweden: Abisko... | reverse complement strand
ATCGCGGGAATGTGCTCCGTCGCGCGCACGAGCGTTGGCTGCTCGATGCCAATCATGGCGGCGTCTTCGAGGAACGCCTGCTCATACTTCGCGGTGTATTGCTGCACGCTCACTCCGTCGCGAGCCGCGTTGCGGATGATTTTGTCGTCCACGTCGGTAATGTTCATGACGTGGCGCACATGGTATCCACTCTGACGGAAGAAGCGTCGCAGAAGATCGACGGCGACGAAGGTGCGGAAGTTGCCGATATGTCCGTAGTCGTAGACGGTGGGGCCGCAGGCGTACATGCGGACTTCGCGATCGCGCAAGGAATGGAATTCCTCGACGCACGACGACATGGTATTGAAAAGACGAAGCGCCATAGGAAGTTCGAGCACCGGGAGACGAACTTAAGATTCTAGGGTCGGCGAGAGAGTGGGTCAAATCGCCTTCAGAGAGCAGGGTTCCGCGCAGGGGGCAAGGCGTGCGCAGGCTGGCGTAAGCGCTGCTGCACCAGAATGACATAATGCAGCGCCGAAATGATGGTGAAGATGAAGGTCGCGCGAAGAAAGACCGTGCGCGCGATCCATATTCCGCGCAGGGGGCGAATCTCAAACAGCAGAACGAAAAATACCGCGCTGATCTGCGAGAAGGTATTGGCTTTGCCGAAAATGCTGGGGCGGAAGTTGCGCAGTCCGGCAATGGCGAATAGCACGGCGCTGGCGGCAAGAATGGAAATGTCGCGGCTGAAGACCAACACGGTGAACTTCCACGGAATCTTGTGCAGGATAGAAAGCACAAGAAACATGGTGCTCAGCAGCAGTTTGTCGGCGATGGGGTCAAGATATTGCCCCAGAAGTGTTTGCTGATGCAGGGTTCGGGCCAGCAAACCGTCGAGGCCGTCACTGAATCCTGCAATGACGAAAACGACGAGCGCCCATAGATAATGGCCTTCCACCAGATGAATCACGATGAACGGAACGAAAACCATCCGCAGCAGCGTGAGCTGATTGGGAGCGGTGAAAATGTGGGAGAGCTTCACGCACGCTCCTCGGATGCGTGCGGTTGGGAGTCGTGACGGGCATTACCTGCGGGTCGCTGATCGTCATCGTGGCGAGGTTGAAGGGCAGCGGCGGGTTCCAACCCGGTCTTCGCGAAAAAGCGCTGGGAGAGAGAGGGCAGGCTGCCATCGGGCAGGTCAAGCTCGACGCGTTCAATGCGGTGCATGGGAAAAAAAACCACGGCCGGAGTGAAGGGCTCGCCGTCGCGAACCATCACCGTCAGATCTTCAAAAGAGGCGAGTTCGGCGCCGCACAGGCTCAGGCCTTCGGAGGCAAGCGTAAGGATCGTCCCCCAGAACTTTTCGCGCGGATTGCAGAGAGTTGCGATTACCAGCGCTCCAGGCCGAAACGGTGCGCGCGCATTGGAAGGCGAAGCTGGAACTGCGCTCGGGGATTGGTTTTCCACACTAAGATTGTCGCCCGGAGGACGACGCATTGCAAATCCGCCGGCCAGTGGGAGGTTTCTACGCTTACTTTCGTGGAGAAGTCCGGTATGCTGGGCGGACATGGAACTTGCAGCAGCCAGTCCGGTAATTGAGTTTCGTGATGTCGCCTATCGCGTCGGCGGCACGCAAGTGCTTTCCGGATTAAATCTGCAGGTTATGAAGGGCGAGACCCTGGTGCTGCTGGGGCGCAGCGGCTCGGGCAAGACTACATCGCTCAAGCTGGTCAATCGACTGCTGTCGCCCACGTCCGGAGAAATTCGCGTAAAGGGTGTGTCCAATGCGGAAAGCGACGTGATTCGTCTGCGTCGCGGCATGGGTTACGTGATTCAGGATGTCGGATTGTTCCCGCATTTTTCAGTGGAGCGAAATATCGGGCTGGTTCCTAAAATAGAGGGCTGGTCGGAAGATCGAGTTCGGGCGCGGGTCCAGGAGTTGCTGCAGATGGTGGGGCTGCCGGCTGATATTGCGTCGCGTTATCCGCATCAGCTTTCGGGCGGGCAGCGGCAGCGGGTGGGAGTGGCGCGGGCCCTGGCGGCTGATCCCGAAATACTTTTGATGGACGAGCCTTTCGGCGCACTCGATGCCATCACGCGCGACGAAGTGCAGCGGGAGTTTCTTTTGCTGCAACAGCGACTGAGCAAGACCGTAGTGTTCGTGACGCACGATTTGCGCGAGGCACTGCGGCTGGGATCGCGGATTGCATTGATGGAGGCGGGGCGGTTGGTTACCGTACTTGCGCCAGCGGAATTCTTGCGGTCGACTGATCCGCTGGCGTCAGCCTATGTCAGGGCTTTTGGTGAGGGGCTGGGATCCGCCGCCAATCGAGGTACTTCATGAACTTTTTTGGATTCATCTTGCAGAATCGCAGCCAGGTACTGGAGCTCACGCTGGAACACCTTCGGCTGGTGGGTTTTTCTACACTGTTTGCGATGCTGATCGGCATACCGCTGGGAATTGTGATTGCACATCGACCGCGATTCAACAAGCCGGTGCTGGCGAGCGCCAATATTATTCAGACAATTCCCAGCCTCGCGCTCTTTGGATTTCTGCTGCCCGTGCCGTGGCTGGGCGAGCGCGCCGACAGGCTGGCAATTCTGGCGCTAACGCTCTATGCGCTGCTGCCAATTATCAGGAACACGTACACGGGCATTCGCGGGGTCGATCCCGCTATCGTGGAGGCGGGACGCGGCATGGGACTCACGGAATCGCAGCTTCTATTTCGGGTGGAACTGCCGCTGGCTGTGAGCGTAATTCTTTCGGGGGTCCGCGTGGCGGTTGTGATTTCAGTGGGGCTGGCAACGATTGCGGCTGCGATTGGCGCGGGAGGTCTGGGCGAATTCATTTTTCGCGGTCTGGCCATGGTCGACGACAGGGTAATTCTGGCCGGAGCGATTCCGGCTGCGATCCTGGCTCTGGCGGCCGATTTTGGCGTGGGTTGGCTGGAAAGGCGGCTGCAGCGACGATGAAGTTTGGTCGGTCGAGCTTTTGTGTTGCGTTTCTTGCGGCAGCAATGCTGCTGCCGGCGTGTTCGCCGTCGCACGCTGATCGCATCGTAGTGGGCTCCAAGAATTTCACCGAGTCGTTCCTGCTGGGCGAAATCATTGCGCAGCAGATCGAGGCGCGGACGCATCTGCAAGTGGAACGGCGCTTCTATCTGGCTGGGACCTACATCTGCCAGCAGGCGATTCTGGCGGGGCGGATCGATGTTTATCCGGAATATACCGGCACGGCGCTGACGGCGATTCTCAAGCAAACCGCGAGCGGCGCGAGGCAGGATGTTTATCAGCGAGTGAAGGGCGAATACGAAAGTCGTTTCGCGCTGACGCTGGGGCCGAGCTTCGGCTTCAACGATACGTTTGCAATGGAGATTCGCGGCGAGGACGCGCGCCGCCTGAACCTGAAGACTCTGTCGCAGGCAGCCACTTTTGCGCCGCAGTGGCGCGCCGGATTCGGGTACGAGTTCATGGAACGGCCCGATGGCTATCGGGGCCTGGCGGCAACTTACGGGCTGCATTTCGCGGAGCAACCGCGCATCATGGATTTGGGCCTGTTGGCGCGGGCGCTGAAAGATCATCAGATCGATCTGGCGGCCGGAAATGCCACTGACGGCCTGATTCCCGCGCTGGATCTATTTGTGCTGGAGGATGACCGGCACTATTTTCCTCCGTATGAGGCGGTGCCCGTGATTCGCCAGCAGACGTTGCAGCAGCATCCGGAGATTGCGCAGGCATTGGCCGAGCTGGCAGGAAAAATTTCCGATGAAGAGATGCAGCGCCTGAATTATGCCGTAGACGGCCAGCACCGTGACGCGAAGGAGGTCGTGCACGAATTTCTAAGAGCGAAGAAACTCGTGGACTGAGGCATTTCGCGGTTCAGATTTGCAGCGAACCTCGAAGAGTTAGCACAGCGTGGCCTTTCAGAAGGACTCGGTCCTTTGTTGGTTCACCCCTTGCCAGTTCACACCAGAGTTCACCGCCGCGCTCCGACAATTGTCGGGCGTGTAGCCGCGCTTTGTTCAGGCGCCCGGCCCAGTACGGAGTCAGAGCGCAGTGCAAGGAGCCGGTTACAGGATCCTCGGGCATGCCGTAGCTGGGCTTGAAGTAGCGCGAAACGAAATCCACATGATCTCCGGGTGCGGTGACGGCTGCGACGAAAGGATGGAGCTGTTCGAGGCGCGCGAGATCGGGACGCATGTTCTGGATTGCGCCCTCGTTGTTGTATACCGCGACGTAGGTCTGATTCGCTTCCAGGATTTCGCATGGAGCTGGCCCGGGGCCGAGAGCGGGGATTAGGGATTCGGGTGGGCTGAGGCAGGTTTTCAAGAAGATGGCGGGGAAATCCATGGAAAACGATTCGCCCTCTTTGCGGACCGTGAGAGTCCCGCTGTGGCGCGTTTCGAATCGAACGGCGTCAAGTCCTGGCTGTAGCAGGCGCAGCAAGACGTAGGCGGAGGCGAGAGTGGCATGGCCACACAATTTCACCTCGCCGCGCGGGGTAAACCAGCGCAGTTCGTGATGGATGCCATTGTGCAGGCCGCCCTTGGGCACGAGAAACGCGGTTTCAGAAAGATTATTTTCTGCAGCGACTTTCCGCAACAACTCGTCATCTAACCACGCGTCGAGAGAGCAGACCGCGGCTGGGTTGCCGTTGAAGGGCTGGGTGGCGAATGCGTTTACGTGAAACAGCGGGATACGCATTGCCTTGATTCTAATCTGACGCCTGGTGCTGCGAAGAACTGGTGCTGCGAAGAAGCTTTGTGCGCCCGCGACCCGGTTGCCAGCTCCGGCGCGGCCGTGATAGCCTCTGTAACCTCGTTGTCTGCAGTTGGATGGCCTGTTCCACCTGCTTAACGCGGCATGCAGGCGGATCCCGCCGAAACATCTGGTTGGGAAAGCCGAAGATGGGTGAGCCGACATCCATCGTAGTACGATATGAATTCTGCTGCTTTGTCCAGCTTACTCCCGAGGAGGCCCAATGCGCGCTGCTGAAGCGGATTTCGCGGTTCACGGAAATGTTGGGCGGAGGCAATTACTGGCGCGGACTGCCGAGGCACGGCGGCGCAGCGACGCACTCTTTGACATTGTGCGTTCTGACTCGATGTACGAGCGTCCCATTCCGGAGCGTCACCGCATCATTTTTTATGTGGGGCATCTTGAGGCGTTTGACTGGAATTTGCTGCACGAAAACGTGTTGGGGCTGAAGAGCTTTCACTCCGAATTTGACCGGCTGTTTGCCTTTGGTATTGATCCGGTGGGGGGCGGACTACCTTCCGACCAGCCTTCGGATTGGCCGTCGCTGGCGGCTGTGCGCGACTACGTGAATAGCATCCGCACAGCGCTGGACGAGAAGCTAGCCGATGGAAGTCTGGACTGCAGCGGCCGCGACGGCTTTTCACTCGACACATTACTCAATGTGGCGATCGAGCATCGGTTGATGCATGTCGAGACGCTGGCTTACATGCTGCATCAGTTGCCGCTCGACAAGAAAGTTCCGCGAGAGAGTCCGCGCCCTGCTGTCTCTGTGCCGATAACTCATCGAATGATTGAAATTCCGACCGGCGTGGCGTCGCTGGGACTCGCGCCCGGAAGCGAGACCTTTGGTTGGGACAATGAGTTCGAACTCCATACCGCACGCGTGCCTGCGTTTGAAATCGACCAATACGAAGTGACGGCCGGGCAATATCTGGAGTTCATGGCTGCTGGCGGATACGAGACGCGCGCGTTCTGGAGCGAGGACGATTGGAACTGGAAGAATTCTCGTGCGATCACTCATCCCGTATTTTGGATCAAGGCGCCCGAGGGATGGCTTTATCACGGCATGTTCGAAGAAGTTCCGCTTCCTCTGGACTGGCCGGTCTATGTGAGCCACGCCGAGGCGCAGGCTTATGCGCGCTGGGCAGGGAAGTCACTTCCTACGGAAGAGCAGTGGCACCGGGCCGCGTACGGCGCGAATGGGGCGGAACGATTTTTCCCGTGGGGCGGCGCAGTGCCAGATTCAACACTGGGCAACTTTGATTTCGAACATTGGAATCCGACGCCGGTCAATGCATTTCCCGCGGGGCAAAGTGCATTCGGAGTGCACGACATGTTGGGGAACGGGTGGGAGTGGACGTCTACGGTTTTCGGCCCGTTTCAGGGATTCGAGCCTTTTCCGTTCTACCGCGGCTACTCTGCCGATTTTTTTGATGGCAAGCATTTCGTGATGAAGGGTGGATCTCCGCGCACCGCGGCGTGCATGCTGCGGCCCACCTTTCGTAATTGGTTCCAGGCACATTATCAATATGTATATGCGAAATTTCGTTGCGTGAATCACCCATCGTGAATTACCGATCGTGAATCTCGGTCCGTGAATCGCAGATCAATTCCGATCTGCGCAATTTGATCGAAGGAGTTGACCCATGCTTGTGCATGCGATCCCCAGTAGTGCAGCTTACGAATTTGCCGCCGACGTTCGCGCCGGGCTCACTCGGACCGGGCAGAAGGAACTTCCCTCCAAGTATCTTTATGACAATGTAGGTTCGGCGCTGTTTGAGGTGATCAGCTATTTGCCCGAGTACGGGCTTACGCGGGCCGACGAGCGACTGCTGCGGCGGCATGCGGATGAGATCGTCGACCGGGTCGCGGGGCCGGTTGCGGTGGCGGAACTCGGCAGCGGCAGCGGTAAGAAGACCCGCTGGCTGCTGGAGGCGTTCTGCCGGCGGCAGCGGACATCCTACTATCCAGTGGAAATATCGCACTCCGCTCTGGTCATGTGCGAACGCGAGCTTCGCGACATTGATGCCATCAGTATTGTGGGTTTCGAGCGCGAATATCTGGATGGGTTGCTCGAAGTCGCGGCCTATCGAAAGTCCGGCCAGCACCTGTTCGTTCTGTTCCTGGGCAGCACGATTGGGAATTTCGATCGCCCGGCAGGAATGAAGTTCCTGGCCGAAGTGCGGCGGATTCTGGAGCCGGGGGACTCTTTACTTCTTGGGACAGATCTGGAGAAGCCCAGCTCGCAACTGCTGCCAGCCTATGACGACGAACTCGGTGTGACCGCAGCGTTTAATCTGAATCTGCTCGCCCGAACGAATCGGGAACTCGGCGCCGACTTTGATTTGCGTGAGTTCGCGCATGTGGCGAAGATTAACCACGAAGCGCGCAGTGTCGAGATGCACTTACAATCGAAGCGGCGGCAGGCTGTGAGTATTCCGGCGGCGGAAGTCACGGTCGAATTTCTCGAGGGCGAAACCATTTGGACGGAAAGCAGCCACAAATATTCAGCCGACGAGATTCCAGAGACGGCCCGCGCCGCAGGTTTCCGTTGCGAAACGCAATGGGTCGATGAGCAGTGGCCTTTTGCCGAGAACTTGCTAATCGCGGAGTAGGCGGCTAAATCGCCAGGACGAGCTTCAGAATGCCCCGGGCTTACGCCATGCGCGCAGGTTGACGGCGCTCATGACTAGACAAAAAACGTTAGCGGGAATGAAGCCGAGTTGATCCGTTCTGAGGCCGATGACGCAGATGAGCACGCTATTGATTCCAGCCAACGCCCAGCCTTTCCAGCACCGACGCCCCACCAAAATTGTGGAGGCGACGGTTAAAACACAAGATAGATAATCGAGCCGCAACACAGATGAAGACCTCTATGAACATTGTGAGTGAAGGATGCGGCGCTTGACAGTGCATGTGGCCTTTCGTTACATGACTGAGGTCACTAAGCTAGTCCTAATAATCAGCATTCCCGGGAGAGAGTAGAAACGATGTCGACCCAATGCACGCACCTCGATCAGATCAAAATCAAGACGACAACCGTACATGTATGTGAGGAATGCGTTAAGACCGGCGATTCCTGGGTCCATCTGCGCCTATGTCTGACTTGTGGACATGTGGGCTGTTGTGATTCATCCAAGAACAAACACGCCACCAAACATTTCCACAAGACGAAGCATCCACTGATTCGTTCCATCGAACCCGGGGAAAGCTGGGTCTGGTGTTACGTGGACGAGATTGAGGCTGGGGAGATCTAGGCCTAAAATCGAGGCGTGAAAATCAGGAGGAAGCCGGGTTTCGAACGCGCGCTCGAAGGCGCAACCGATTACTAGTTTCTGTATCTAATAAACTATTCAGTTCCCGATTTTCTGGTTCGACTGCTTCTTCATCCCTAAGTCCGAAAGCGAAAGCGATCTGTGCCGAAGCCAATTTTGCTGACCGTTGACGATGATCCCGATGTTCTGCGGGCGATCGAGCGCGATTTGCGTTCGCAGTATGGGGCAGAATATCGCGTGGTCAGCAGCGATTCGCCGGAAGCGGGACTCGATCTGCTGAAGGCGCTGAAGGTGCGTAATGACGGCGTCGCGCTGCTGCTGGTAGATCAGCGCATGCCGCGCATGGACGGCGTCACATTTCTGCAGGAAGCGCGGCATATTTTTCCCGACGCGAAGCGGGCGCTGCTCACCGCTTACGCCGACACGAATGCCGCGATCAGCGCCATTAATCAGGCCAGCCTCGATTATTTTTTCATGAAGCCGTGGGATCCTCCCTCGGAGCACTTGTATCCGCAAGTGGACGATTTGCTCGACGATTGGCAGGCCTCTTACCGTCCCGCTTTTCAGGGAATTCGTGTCTTGGGCACTCGCTGGTCTCCTCGCTGTTACGAACTGCGAGATTTTCTGGCGCGGAGCCATGTGCCTTATCAGTGGATCGACGTCGAGGGCGCGGCCAACGATCCGGAAACCAAGCGGCTGCTCGATGCCTTGGGCCCGGATGCGAGCAATCTTCCAGTTGTTCTGTTTTCCGATGGGACGAAAATGCTCAACAGCGTGCCCTCGGAAGTGGCGCAGAAAGTGGGATTGCGCACCCACGCCGAAACTACTTTTTATGACCTCGCCATTGTGGGCGGAGGGCCGGCGGGCTTGGCGGCGGCGGTTTACGGTGCTTCTGAAGGACTGCACACGGTGATGGTAGAGCGGGAAGCTCCGGGCGGCCAGGCGGGCATGAGTTCGCGGATCGAGAATTATCTTGGGTTTCCCGCCGGGCTTAGTGGAGGTGATCTCACCCGTCGGGCCGTGGTGCAGGCGAAGCGCTTCGGAGTCGAAATATTAGCGCCGCAGGAAGCGTTGGGTGTGCGAACGGAGGGTCCGTATCGGATCATCAAACTGGCCGACGGCAACGAAATCTCCTGCCACGCTTTGATGATTGCGACCGGCGTCCAATGGCGCAAGCTGGAGGCTCCGGGCATTGACCACTTGCAAGGAGCGGGGGTTTACTACGGCGGCGGCGCGACCGAGGCGTTGTCCTGCAAGGGCGAGAAAGTTTACGTGGTGGGCGGCGCGAATTCCGCGGGCCAGGCCGCGATGAACTTTGCCAAGTATGCGGAGCGGGTCGTGATGCTGGTGCGCGGCGACTCGCTGGCCAGCACCATGTCGCAATATCTGATTGATCAGATCAAAGAGACGCCGAACATTCAGATCTGGGCCCATGCCAGTGTGGCCGAGGTTCATGGCGATACGCACCTCGAAGAAATATCAGTGCTTTGCACGGACACAAGTAAGGTAGAGCGAGTGCCGGCGAGTTCCATGTTTATTTTTATCGGCGCTTTGCCGCGAACGGACTGGTTGGGAGAAGTGATCGAACGTGACGAACGCGGATTCATTCTGACCGGCGCCGATCTGGTGAAAGCTGGAGAGCATCCCAAGGGCTGGACGCTCGATCGCGATCCCTTTCTTCTGGAAACGAATGTGCCCGGCATTTTTGCGGTAGGCGACGTGCGTCACGGATCGGTGAAGCGGGTCGCGTCGGGAGTTGGCGAAGGATCGGTTGCGGTGCAGTTCATCCATCAATATTTGAGCAAGGTATAAATGATCGCAGCAGAGGATCTCCGAAAACGCGTTTCTGAATTCGAAGGCTTGCCTGACGACCAGATCGAGTGGTTTCTCAGCCAATCGACGGAGCTTCGCCTGAAGGCCGGAGATGTCTACGCACGGCAGGGCGACGCTGCCGACGCAATGTTCGTAGTTCTTGAAGGGCGCATGCAGGGGCGTGGCGAAGTTGGGGGCGACACCAGGGTTTTTGACCTGGAGCCGGGTGACATTACGGGAGTGCTGCCGTTTTCGAGGATGAAGCAGTTTACTTTCAGCGGACGAGCCGACGCCGACAGCTACGCCCTGCGATTTCCTGCCTCGAAGTTTCCAGAACTTATACAGAAAATGCCGGTGCTGACCCAGCGTCTGGTCGGTCTGATGTCGGACCGGATCCGCGAAGTTACGCGGATGGAGCAGCAACTCGACCGGTTGGCTTCGTTGGGAAAGCTTTCGGCGGGTCTGGCGCATGAACTCAACAATCCTGCTTCGGCGGCGAAACGCGCCGCCAGCCAGTTGCGCGAAACTTTGAAGCGCATTCGCGACGCGAGTCTCGAGCTGGGAAGGCGCGAACTGACGGCGGCACAGCGTTCGGAAATTGAGAAGTTGGAGGCCTCACTGACCAAAGTGGATGGGCCTCCGCCGGACGCCCTGACCGCTAGCGATCTTGAGGATCGGCTTGATTCCCTGCTCCGTAGTCACGGACAGAACGATCTGTGGCAACTTGCGGCCGATCTGGCGCACAAGAACTTCAAGCCGGAAGCGTTGGAACAACTGTTCGCCGCGTTCGACGCGGGGACTGCGCGAGCGGCCTTGGTGAGGATTTCGGCTTCGGTGGAGATCGCCGATCTGTTGAACCAGATTGAGAGCAGCACGGCACGCATCAGCGATCTGGTTTGCGCGATCAAGGAATACACGTTCATGGATCAGGCGCCGGTGCAGAACGTGGATATCGTCAAGACTCTGGAGACCACGCTTACCATCATGAATCACAAACTCAAGCGCGGGGTCGAGGTGAAGCGCGATTATGAAAAGACTCCGCTTCTGGTGAACTCCTTCGGCAGCGAACTCAACCAGGTCTGGACCAACCTTATCGACAATGCCATCGACGCGATGGGCGGGAAAGGCGAGCTGCGAGTGCTCGCGCATCGTGACGGGGAGTGCGCGGTGGTGGAGATTGGCGACAACGGTCCGGGGATTCGGCCGGAGATCGAGGCGCACATTTTTGAACCATTCTTCACTACCAAAGGCGTGGGCGAGGGAACGGGGCTCGGTCTCGATACGGTGCAACGCATCGTGAAGAAGCACCGGGGAAATATTCAGCTGCGCTCGAAACCTGGAGATACGGTTTTCCAAGTGTGGCTGCCGCTTGGAGAGAGCGCGGGCTAGGCAGCATGGATGTACACCTGATTGATGGGACTTACGAATTGTTCCGCCACTTTTTTGCCGTGCCCGCGGCGAAAGACGTCGATGGTCAGGAAATCGGCGCGGTGCGCGGCGTGCTGGCATCCGTTTTATCCATGATCGAGCGGGGCGCCACCCACATTGGAGTCGCGACCGATCACGTGGTGGAGTCGTTTCGCAACGACCTCTATCCCGGCTACAAGACCAGCGAGGGCGTCGCGCCGGAACTGCTTTCGCAGTTTCCAATTCTTGAAGAAGCGCTGGAGGCGATGGGCGTGGTGGTATGGCCCATGGTCGAATTCGAGGCGGATGATGCGCTCGCCTCAGCCGCTGCAAAAGCCGCGCTGGACGACCAAGTCAAGCAAGTATTCATTTGCACTCCGGACAAAGACCTCAGCCAGTGTGTGGTTGGCACACGAGTCGTGCAGCTCGACCGGCGGCATGACACTGTACGGGATGAAGCCGGCGTTGTTGCCAAGTTTGGTGTGAGCCCGCAATCGATCTCGGATTATCTGGCGGTGGTCGGCGACAGTGCCGATGGATTTCCCGGCGTGGCAGGATGGGGGCAGAAGGCGGCGGCTTCTGTCTTATCGCAATATTCTCATCTGGAAAACATTCCGAAGGATTGGAAAGAATGGCAGCCGTCGATCCGCAAAGCGCGCGCGCTGTCGGAGTCGCTGTTCAGTTCGTGGAATGACGCGGTGCTGTTTCGCACGCTCGCAACTCTGCGGCTCGATGTGCCCGTTTTCACTACGGTCGAGGACTTGCTCTGGCATGGACCGCGGCCGAGTTTTGAAGATTATTGCCGGCGAATGAAGTCCCCCGAATTATTGCGTCGCGCGCGTGCAGCAGGATCGGGCATGCCGGTATAAGTTGGAATCATGCTTTTTCCTCACCGGTTTTCGGTGTTGGCGCCGCTGCCGTCGATTCCTCTTTCCCCTGCATCGCGGCCTTGAAGCCGCGAATCCCTTCTCCCATGCCTTTTCCTAACTCAGGCAGCTTTTTGGGACCAAAGATCAGCAAAGCGATTCCAGCGATGAGGAGTATATGCATCGGTTGAAACAAGCCTTCAAACATCGGTATTCCTCCAAAGAATGAATTCGGTCGGGACGATCCGAAAGAACGGGCGCTGTACCGCAAGCTATGCCCGGCGGGTACTCCGGGAGATCACGATGGACAACGCCCGTCTTTTGCGGCAACACAAACAAGCCGGTGCTGACAGCCCTTCTGACAGCGTTCAGACGCCGCGTTGAGCGGCATCGGCGGCGACAGCCATCGCCTGGATCGTGGTAAAGAACTTCTGGCTTTGGCCGATGAAGAGTCCACTGGCAGTGAGGCCTTGCACTGCAGCCATGGCGCCGCCAAACTTATCGGTCAGCGGACGAATGATCGATACGCGCGGCAGGTTGGGCTTGAATTCGACAGGGACGGGGAAGATCAAGCTGGGCTGTACCAGCGGATTGAGTGGGTTGAAAAAGTTTGTGAAGGTCAGCCCGGAGATTGGATCCTTGAATGGCGCGACCGGAGCCTGCACTCCGTTGCCGGCGAAATCAACCCATTCCAAAAAGTGAGCGATCTCGTCTCCGCCGATGCCCAGAGTGATCTCGAGCACCTCCGGATCTGTCACTTTTTGGCTCATGGCTGCGTAAAGACTCGATCCGCCTTGCTCAATCTGTCCGAAGTGGAAGGCAGCCACATTCGCGATCGCCTGAATATGATCGTTGCCGGGAAAGTTGGGGTTGGGCTTTCCGTTGTAATCGGCATCGCTTCTGGGAATGGCAGTCACTCCGTTCAGAGTGATCGCCTGCGGAAAAGTTGCGCCGAGGTCGGGATTGGTCGCGCTACGGTAGCGAACGAACCAACTGGTGTCGACGTTGAGATTCATCAGATTGGTGAGACGCGAGGCGCCCGATGACCCTTGGGCGGTGCTTCCGGGCAAGGTCTGGAACTCGTCGAAGTTGACCGGCTCGGCTCCTCTTGACTCGAGATATGCATTGAGGAACGTTGCGTGGCTGATTTCGTCGAGTGTGTTGCTGGCGATGTATTGCGGTCCGTCGCCATCGAGATTCGACAAGGCTACCTGGTAAGGGTTCAACGGTTGGTTCGGGTCTACTTCGATGGGTGGATTATTGCCGATGCCCCCGAGTTCGGCATACTGAGTCCAAAGGTCCGATTCGATCAATTCGGCTGCTGCCAGGAATTGCAGGATCGCGATGTCTCCGTTGGAAAGTTGCGAATTTCTGGTTGTCTGGGCGGACGCGGGTAACCCGCGGCCCAGGATGCCAGCTCCTACGGTCGCCACAGCTCCGGCGACCACGCTTCTCTTGAGAAATGTACGCCGGTTGGCGCCGCGTTCCAGAACTTCCGTGAGTTGTTTCATAGTGTCCTCTCTTTGACCGTTTCCGCTGCTCGCATCGGAACTCGGTGTAATGGAGAGTAGACGGCGACCAGGTGAGCGAATGTCACATGACAGTCAAACGTTTGTATCTTTTCGGTGGAGTTGACTCTTCCAGGTCTCGCAGAATGGTGACTGCTTGGCGATATCGAAGCAGGCGAGGATCGATCTTAGTGCGTCAGAATATAAAAGGATTTCCCTTCAGTGCTGCGCGGCGGGATCACCCGTAGGCGGTGGGGCGTGATCCACCGATGAGGGAGGCCCCAACAACTCTGTAAGTACAGGTTTCAGCGCGTCAGCCCAGACTTGATACGCCTTCGCGGTGGGATGGAGTTTGTCTTTTGCGTTCATCATTCCATCGCGCAGGATTCCATCGCTGCCGGCGAGTTCGTCGTTAATATTCAGATATCGAATCTTCCGGCCGTCAGCCAGCTTCGACAGATTGCGGTTGATCTTGTCGATGACAGAATTGAACGCCATATTGTCGTTCCTCGGAAAGACTCCCATTATTACGACGGTTGCGGCAGGCGCCTTCTCTTGAATCAGATGCAGAATCGCCTGCAGTCCTCGCGTCACATCGGAGGCTCGTTCATCGACGCTACCGGGAGCCGTCAGATCGCCGACGTTGTTTGTGCCTGCTAGCAGGACGACGACTTTAGGGCTGACTCCGTCCAACTCGCCGTTCTCTAAACGCCAGAGGATGTTCTGCGTTCGATCGGCGCCCCATCCGAAGTCAGCCGCATTCCAGCCGAAGAAATTCTGCTTCCAATTGGCGAGCAGATCCGGATAGTCAGTGGCGCCCCACCTTCGCGTAATTGAGTCGCCTTCGAAGTAAACGTCGATTCCACCTTGTTTCGCTTTCGCAAGCAGCTGCGAGTGAGCCACCAGAGAGTTAGCGTCCGTCCGAAAAACGGGCTGATCGGCGGGAAGTTCCCACGGCGTGGGATGATAGTTGAAAAAATTGTCCGCCCACGAAATGAAATACTTCCAGTTGGGGGCATCGGTGTGGCCCTGGTCATGCTGCCGCCATGCGAGTTGACCATCGAGCAGGCCCGTATTTACTGGCGGCATGTTGGCGTTGTGATAATCCTCGTTCACTCCCAGTCCCTTCGCACCCAATAGCTCGAAGACCTTTTTTGCAGACACTGTCGCCATAAAGCTGCCCTGGTGGTCCAGCCACTTTGCATCTCCCTTGTCGGGAATCCCATAGCTGATGAACGTCAGCCGCGGTGCGCACAGAGCAATCAGTTCGTTCGCGTCTACCGGCAAGTCTTTGGCATTCTTGCTTCCGAACGAAGCTTCGGAAGCGCCGTACTTCAAGAAATTACCTGCCATCCAGTGATACTCGCCGGGACCGGTAAGATTCTCCACTTCCTCTCCGAAATTTCGCCGGTGCGGTTTCGCCCCACCCTCGCCAGAAGAGCCGACGAGCGCGGCCGCAAAGCGAGTATCGAATGCCATGGTCACCAGCGCAGCTTTGCCGTAGCGTGAGACGCCTTCGATGCCGACGCGCTTCGCATCAACTGTCTTATCCGTCTCCAGATAATCGAGAGCGCGCGAGGCGCCCCACGCCCAGGCACGCAACGCACCCCAATCGTCCGGCTTTCGCGGCTGACCATGATTTGTGAGTCCGATAATTCCTTTGGTGAGGCCTGCGCCGTTATCCGCTTGGATGGTGCTGGTGTCGAGCAGCGCGTAGCCCCAGCCGTTGGCAATGAGCTGTTCCGTCGAGGGCGGATCGCTCCCAATCATCTTCTTGAATTCCGGGTGACTCGCGATGAACTGCCGGATGAACGCGCTGCTGAACATGATCACTACGGGCACGGGATATTTCGCGTTCCCCGGCGTAACCAGCGTCATCTCAATGTCTACGTTGATCGAGGGGTAGGCGGAATTGTCCACGTGTCCAATCAACTGTTTCTCAACGACAGGGAAAGCTCCGGCCTTCGAATCGTTCGTGCTCTTCGCGGTCCAGATCACTTTGGGCACATTCGGCGGAATGCGTCCGAGGACCTCGCGCTCGAAGTCCTCGACAATCTCTGGACGCCGCTGCTTCCACCACTGTTCCGCGGTTGCGACCTTTTGTCCATTTTTTAATGTGAGCGGATCGGGAAGATCGCCGAATGGATTGGCTTTCGCCTCGTCGAAGTTGGCGTGATTGGGGTCCTGTTCATTTCCGCTCGGCCCGGGACGGAGGGCTTTGATCCCGAGCTGATCCATCATGTTTTGATGGTCCTGTTCCGCGGTCCAAGTGCTGGGCGATGATTGCTGGCCCGTAGAGATCTGACAAAGGACGACAAACACAATTCCGAACGAGATAACCGCGGATAACGCGTGCTTCGAGCGCGGGCAACGGATCATGTTTGACTCTCGAACAAATAGTTTATCGGATGCTCGCGAGCACGGCTGTCTCACGAGCGAACGCAATGAATTCTCTCACCACTCGGAGTTAAAGCGAATTGACGCATGATTTGTGGCGCTCGGCGGACGGGGATGCCACTATTCGTGCCGTAAAGCTTCGATGGGATTCAGACGCGAGGCACGAAAAGCCGGGATCATGCCGCTGACAAGGCCCACCGCAGCGAGGATGAGAGTGGAAGCGATCAAAGTTCCCGGAGCAATCATTAACCGGATGTCGCCGGCTTCTCCGTTCTTCGCGAAAGCGCTGTACAAGGTAAGCCTTCCCACGGAGAGCGCGACCACGTATGCCAGAATCACTCCAAAGACGC
>Ga0302325_10015213_pt1 | contig 16354 bp, 15 predicted proteins | sample Palsa_T0_2_FD_201948 | JGI IMG/M metagenome (GOLD analysis project Ga0302325, IMG submission 201948) | Peat permafrost microbial communities from Stordalen Mire near Abisko, Sweden - Palsa_T0_2 | ecosystem: Environmental > Terrestrial > Soil > Palsa > Peat permafrost | place: Sweden: Abisko... | reverse complement strand
CTCCACGCAACAAAACTGCAATCAGCACACACCAACCGCTCGGAGATATTACCTGAACCAAAGCATCACAGGTATCAAATAACCCATTATCTCACGGAAATCTGTCTCTCTCTGGGGGGTTCAAGTTGTCGACGACGCGGGTGATTAGAAGGGGGGCGATTGACGTGTTTAAATCCTTGGGCGGATGGCGTGTGATTGGACTTGGCTTGTCACATAGCAGATGTGCGGGGCGGGTATCACATTGATGATGACTAGGATGTGCCGTTGAATACTCTTGTGTGTGGGGGGTTAGTATTCCCATGAGTTCTTCTTTTTGTTCGGGTGCTTGTTTAGGTATCTCGTTTGGCAAGTTTGGTGGTCAAAGGTTGGCGCCGGCGTGGGGTTCAGAACCTCAATGCGTTGCCCTTCACAGGGACAGTATGGGGATGCTGAGATCGAAAAGCTTGAGGAAAAACAGACTCGAGACAAAGCTTTTGTGTCCCGGTCAAATATGCTTGGTTACGGACACAGTGTTGCAGTATGCTTGAGATGCCATCCGGGTTCACGTGGGTTGTTGCAATTGGTGGACAGATCTCTTCATACTTCAAGAATTGCCAACCGGAACTTCGCCCGAATTTCTGACTTTTAATATGGCGGACCCTCCGATTCGTCTTGGACCTAACCATGAGGACGGACGTCAATCCCCAGCTTGAAGGGCAGGTTTCCCTCAGGATTCTTTGTTGGCATTATGGTTAGGCAATCGCGTCATCCCGACCAGAATTCAGAGTTACCGCGGTATTTAACTAGTGGACCACAGTCACGGGCTGATGTAGACGGCTAGCGAGGAAGTAGCATGACTTGTTACCCCCGTTCGCTTGGTGGTCCCTATCCCTAACGGCCTATACTAATAAACTAGATTATTCTCCCGGCCCGTGGAGCTGTGGAGCTGGTGACCTACCGTAAGCGAACCTTATTTCGGTGCACAGCCCAGAGTCGGGATATAAACAAATACCTCTTGGGATGCTTCTCCCTCTTTTTCGTCGCTCTTTCGCCTTCCACGGAAATGTTCTCTTACACGTTTCGTCCTCCTTGCCGTCTCCGTCCGCTTGCGACTACACTCGTCCTGCTCGCGCTCGTTGTCCTTGTCAGCTTAACACATGCTTTCCCCCTCCGGCCCACCTCTCCACACAAGGAAAAGCGATCCGACCTCGTTTGCGGCGCCGCCAGCTGGGAAGACGTCGTTGCATTCTTTGTCCTTAATTACATTGCACATGCAGCTACGATCCGGCATTTCCCTGGTGACTCTGACACAACGCAATTCTGGTACACACTGTGTGCTCTTTTTGTTCCGTTTGCAGGAGTATGGAGGGCTTGTCAAAGTATTGCGTATGCGAGGCCGTTTGAAAAGGATCCGTTGGAACGGGCAAAATATGCAGGCGCTCTCTGTTTGATGCGGACTTCGGGGGGTACGTCCCTGACGGAACTTCGGGGTATGACGGAACTTCGGGGTTGCCGAATTATAGGGAAAACGCCGACGAAAAGAGACAAGGATGGATTTGTCCATAATTGTTCACTGGTTAAGGTGGATGATGGCATTTATACGAGGACTGTCCAAAAAAGCACGGAGAAGATACATGGTGCTTCTGGAGAATTGCCCTTCAGCGTTGTACCTCCGAATTTCATAGTAACCGCCAACTGTTCGACCGCCCACAAAGTGCACCTATCCACCTCTAATACTCTGCTCAAGAACGCAACGGCAGTGGCGCAACTATTGTTTGCATGCTTTACCCTGTATCGAACTAGAGGCGACCAAGTGGAGAACTACGGATACGCCGCCTTTGGATTTACGGTCATCCCATATGCAATCATGTCACTCATCAATCTCACCGCGAATTTGTTAACCCCGGAATATCCAACGTTATTTATGGTCTATAGCGATCGTATGGAGAAGGAGAAAATTGAATTCGACGGGACAGTGGGAACTATTGTTCCCAAGGCCGACACATCGGAAAACGGCCGGTACGATACCCTTTCAATTCGAGGGGCACACTGGAAACGGCGGTACTACATGTACGGTGGTGATGTCCAAATACCTCAAGACTACGTCGGGAATTCAAATGAAGAGCTCAGAGTGGAGTATTCACGATGGGGTCGACACAGGACTATTCCAAGCTTCGAAAAATCCCAGAGAATTCGAAACTATATCGCCATTGCAATCGGAATACTTGCGATTGTAACTCCGTACGTCTTGATCAGCATGTTGAGCAACGGTTTCCAAACAGGCAGTATCTCAACTCCACTGCAACGTGGGTTTGTCATGTCATGGCTCGTATTCGGGCAACTTTTTGGGGCAGGGTTTGGGATCATGGGGCATAACGACAGCACTGAAGGAAGTCCATTTTCCACTTGGGATGCCAACTACATCAATATCTATGGAGGAATTCTTATACTTATTCTATTGGCAGTCATTACCCCCGCTGTAGGTGGCTTTGTCGTTGTAGGACTGATGATCAAGCAATTTGGTTCATGTGTGTTAGTCTGATGTTAGTCTTTATCTTGCAAAGAATATTCTACATACGTCAAAAATGGAGGTAATCCAGAATCAGATTTTAGCCGTCCCAAAATTTATTGTGCGGTAATGTGGCATTGTAGTCAGGCAGGCAGCACCGCGGAGGGGTCCTTCCGATGTCTGCTGCGCTTCTTTGGTGGTTGTGTGTCCAATTCACAGTGAGGATCAAGATCAAAACTAGCGCCACCAGGTTTATTTAGGGGATTTTGTTTGTGATAGACTCATCCATAGGCGGCGTCCGCTGTCTATGTTCCTACTGGCTTTTATCTCGCCTCTGGTAAATTAGATGGACGAGGACCGAATTTATTAGAGCGGTTATTTTCAAGAGCTTAATGTTTATCACGATCGCGTGAATAAATTCCATTTGTTGAAGAGAGATAACATTCCCATCTATAAACTTCCTGCTGTCACCAGCCCAGCTTCCCAGAAGTCCCATATATATTTCCATACTCAAAAAACGAGACACAATTTCATTCATTACCATAACCATAAACAACCCGCCGAACTCAGATTCACAAGCTAAAAGTGACTTGCCCTTCTCGGCGCCAATTTCAAGCGAACCAGTGTTCAAGCAATCAAAAGTCGCGCAAGAATTAGTGCAAGCATTCAGACATGAAATCCGCGAAGACGAAATCATCCATTGGTGCTGAAGGAAACTGCATAAGTTCGTCGAAGGTAGTAATGTGGTCTGTAAACGCTGGGACTGCTTCTGTTTCAATATGCTGCACATCCGTCTGCAAGCCTGGTTGCTGAGCAAGGAACGCGTCAATATCGAAGTTGAAGAATGGAGTTTCTGGGAGAGTCGTGTCTGTCCCGGGGGAGGCGATGAGATTGTCTGACACTGCTGGCCAAGAGACATCACCACTGCAGGGTAATGTGCCTGGACGATCTCATCAACCTCCTGCTTGACCTCCTCCTGTCCCAGTCCATGCTCCAAACACTTCATCCGAGACTCCAGCAGTTCCATTCTGCTCTTTAACAAGTCGTTTTCCTTACACAGCCGCTTGTTATCCTTTTCGAGATGTTCCAATTGTTTCTTTTTGCGATCGCGAGATTCTTGAGCCGCACGACGATTCCGTTGAACCCGTTCTTCAGAGCGTGCCTGTTTCTCTTCGTCGGTTTTTGCGTTACGACGGGTGCGTTGTTTCTTCTGTAGTGGTTGAGGCGAGGCATATGACATGGGAGTTGACGGGACCGAAGAGGCATCGCTCTGCGGAGCGGGCAGGTGGAGCTGGGATGGCTCAACGACAGACGGCGACTCGGAGCGCTCATCGAGCGACCATTTTCTGGTGTGTATCATTGCACCAAGCGAGACGAGAGGCGGGAGCGAGCAGAGAACGGACACGCTGCGGCAGACACAGGACGATGGTGTGGTACGTGGCGATCAATGTGTGTTGGACAAGAGTGGGATTGAAGGTTTCAGTGCTAGTAGTAATTATGATTGGACGCGGCACGCCACTATTTAAGCAAATCCTACTCTCGTGCCCTAGGCTCCCTTAGGGCACAGCTTGAGGAGCCTGCGACCATAGGGAGCCTCTAGGAACAAAGTTGATCGGAATTATGGCCCTCCTGGCCCCATCATCATTTAACCTGGAATTGCTATGATTTATTAAGTAGTATGCACTGACTAATATCCGCTTCTCAGATTTCAAATTGAGGCAGTATTGCTCAAGTTATTCATGTCTAAAGTTGAGCATCGGAAATGGTGTAATTTCGATTTTCCGACATTATAAAGCCACTTTTCTATGCAAGCTCACTGGTTTTGACTGGTGGAATTCAATTTCCGATGGTCTGAATCAAAATTCCGGTGGAAATTAGGTAAATTCCGACAGGAATTCATGCCAAAGCCATAAAATCCCTTCAATTACTGTCACAAACCACATCGCAGAGTCACGCACCTCGCAGAGTCACGCACCTCGCAGAGTCATGCACCTCGCAGAGTCATGCACCTCGCAGAGTTACGCAACCCCACGATATTATGTAGATTAGTTAGGTTTAGGGCCCAGGGGACTGCTAAAACCCCATGGCCGAGCTGCAGAGTTCTTCATCTCGCAAGGTCACTTCAAATCATCTTATTCTTATTCGCAGCCTGTAGTCTAGTTCCTGACAGTTTGCGAGATCAAAACGACTACCTGCTGCACCTTCCCATTCCATTTCAGCGTCACATTTCAGCATCTTGCATTCTTACGCTCTGCATTCCCCCACATCCTCCTTAACATCGTCGAACTCCTTCTACTCAACAACCATGGAAGACACACATCAGACCATGTACCTGGACCCTTCGTCCCTTCCGCGAACTCCAGAACCTTCAAGGCTCCATGAGGAGGCCATCACCGTGACGGTGGGGATGTGGGAAACCATCCTGAATCGCCTGGCTAGCCAACAAGCCACAATCGAGGAGCTTAGACACAAGCTCCAAACCCTTCGACACTACCCTCCGGCTAGGGCCACATCAAAGGCGCCCTCTGAGTTCGAGGCACCAGACGCACCGGTGTTCAAGGGCGAGCGCAAGGAACTCCTTCCTTTCCTCGCCAAATGCCTGTCAGGAACGGGACTACAGGCTGCGAATAAGAATAAGATGATTTGAAGTGACCTTGCGAGATGAAGAGCTCTACAGCGCGGCGACGGGGTTTTAGCAGTCCCGTGCGCCCTAACCTAACTATTTACATGATACATTGCTGTGCTACGTCGCACAGCGGGGTTAGTTTGTGACAATGCCATTTCAAGTTCGAAAGTCAACCTTCTCGGTTTACTAGCGAACGATCGAAGGTCTTGTACGCTGGCACCCACCTGGAAGGCCCAGCATTCACCTGGTTCCAGGCCCTCTTCCGCAAATGGCCAGCCGACCTTCCTAGTAACCTGGCTCCGGAGGAAATCAAGGGTTGGGAGACGTTTCAGCGCTCCCTCACACAAATCTACGGAGACCCCAACTTGGAAGCCACCTCCGAGCGAGAACTACGACACCTCCGGCAGACAGGTTCCGTGTCCGATTACACAGCTAAATTCGAGTCCTTCAAGCAATACCTCTCCTGGAACGACGCGGCACTCCGTGACCAATTCTATCTCAACCTGCGGGATGACGTAAAGGACGAACTCGCACCCCTCGACCGACCCCAGACCCTTACAGCGCTCAAGGAACTAGCCACACGCCTGGACTTACGCCTAGAAGAACGACGCCGAGAGCATCGCCATCCGCCGCACCATCCTAGTAACCTCCGTGCCCCCAATCGCCCCCATTCGCCCCCACCAGCCCCTCCTGCCTTCAGCACACCTCTTCCGGCCTTACGCACCCCATCTCACACCACGGACGGCACGGTGCCCATGGACCTCGACGCAACAGGCGCCTGGCGCCTCACAGCACGCGAAAAGGAACGTCGCCGCAAGCTTGGCCTGTGCGACTACTGTGGAGAAAAGGAACACTCTGTAGCCTGTTGTCCTGTTTGCCCCCCTCCTACTCGGCGATTTCCAGCACGCAAGACACTCCTTTCTTTTAAGCTCGAGGCGACGGAAAAAGAGAACACCCAGGAGTGACCTTGGGGCCCTCCTCGAGTGAGCGCGCCAAATCCTCGCCCCCAACAGTTATTCTCAGCTCCACGCTGGCGTTCTCGAACCGCTTCGCGGCCCTAGACACCAATACCCAGTACTCACCCCTTGCATACATCGACGTCGACCTCAAGTCAGCAAAAGGTGGAGAATGGATGCCAGCCAGAGCTATGTTGGACTGCGGTGGCCAAGGTAGTTTTATTAATGACAAGTTGTCTCGAGATTACCGGTTGCCACGTGAGTCCAAACAATTCCCCGTGTCCCTTGTGTTAGCCGATGGGTCCTGTTCTCAAACTGGAGCCATCACCGAATATAACCCCATCCTCCTCCGCACCGCGACCAACGAGGAACCTTTTTGCCTCGACGTCACCCCCATCTCCTACGACCTCATCCTTGGTATGCCTTGGCTCCGGTTGCACAATCCAGCAGTCCGATTCAGCAGCAATCTCATGCTGTTCAACTCACCTTACTGTAAGGAAAACTGCAGCCACTACGGCAAAACCATCCCCCTACTCCCTGTTCCTCATCTCACGATGAGAACCAAGGAACGACCGGTCGCACAGCTTCCCAACCGGTCGCAACTAGTCGCAACCGGATGGAAACCACCCTTGCCGCCAGTTGCCTCCGCGACACCCCCATTGCCACTACATGCCTCCATGATACCCCCTTTGCCACCATTTACCACCACAACACCTCCTCAGCTGCCTTCGCTTTCTACGCTACCTCCGACCAAATCTGCACCTGGAGGTGGGGCCCGGGGGCCCCAGGTGTCAGTAATAGGGGGCTCATGCCTTCGCCATGGCTTGCAACCATCCAGGAGCGCAGCTCTTCTCCATGTCCTTCGTGCCTCGTTCCACCGAACTGGCTTCCGCCTCCCTTACCACTGAACGGGAGTTAGACCTTTCCTTTATTCCACCGGAGTATCACGAGTTTGCCGACCTGTTTAGCGAAACAGAAGCAAAGAAGTTACCTCCTCATCGCCCTTATGACCATCAGATTCCTCTCGAACATGGCACTACCCTCCCATTCGGCACAATTTACTCTTTGTCACCTACGGAACTGGAGACCCTGCGGAAGTACATCGAAGACAACCTCAACAAGGGCTTTATCCGACACTCGCAAGCTCCCTGCGGTGCTCCTGTCCGATTTGTCAAGAAGGCCGACGGCAGCCTTTGCCTTTGCGTGGACTATTCTCGAAGAAGAACCGGTATCCCTTGCCACTCATAGGGGAGCTGCTCGATTGAATCAGCTGCGCCAAGTACTTTACCAAGATGGACGTACGGGATGGGTATCACAGACTTCGAATCGCAACAGGCGAGGAGTGGAAGACGGCATTCCGGTGTCGCTACGGGTTATTCAAATACATAGTGATGCTGTTCAGCCTGTGTAATGCACCTGGTACCTTCCAGCACTATATGAATGACACCTTCCGCGATTTCTTGGACAAATTCCTTATCATCTACCTCGACGACCTTCTTGTCTGCTCCGACACCCTCGCAGAGCACAAGCGCCACGTCAGACTAGTTCTGGAAAGGCTTCGGCAAGCCGGGTTGTGCTTGAAACTGAGCAAATGCGAGTTCCATGTGCAAGAGATCTCCTTCCTCGGGTTCGTCGTGGGCTCCCAAGGTGTCAAGATGGACCCCTCTAAGGTCGCCGCCATCACCTCCTGGCCAGTACCCAAGTCGGTGCACGACATTCGGGTGTTTCTGGGCCTCGCCAACTTCTATCGCAGCTTTATAGACAATTTCAGCAAGGTCGCAGCACCTATCTCAGCACTCCTGCGGAAGAGCAGGAAAGTCCAGTGGACAGCTGAGGCACAAGCGGCGTTTGACTCCCTCCGTACTTCGTTAACCACAGCTCCGATTCTACACCACTTCGACCCTTCCCTTCCGATAGTCCTAGAGACGGATGCCTCGGACTACGCCCTCAGCGCCGTTGTATCGCAAAGAGACCCTGGTTCGGGGAGACTGCACCCTATCACCTTCCACAGCCACAAATTCAACTCGGCAGAGCTCAACTATAAGATCTACGATAAGGAGATGCTGGCCATCGTTGAGACCATGGATCGGTACCGCCACTACTTCGAAGGGCTCGGACAGACCACTACCATCTTCTCCGATCACCGAAACCTTCTCGGGTTCACGGTGACCAAGGTGTATAACCGCCGACAAGCACGCTGGGCCGAAAAGCTATCTCGATTCAACTTCAGCATAGTCTTCCGACCTGGCAAGCAAAGAGGGAAGCCAGATGTGCTCTCGCGGAGGCCCGACTATACCCTGGGGAAGGACGCCAACGAGCACACAATGACCTTCCTCAAGCCAGAGCAGGTGGACACCTCCCTCCTTCCCCACGATGATCCTGTCCTCGCCTCCTACTACCTCGCCGCCGCGGAGGCGACTCTAGCTGCCGGAGCTATCAATATAGGTTGCAATGAGACCCTGACCACCCAGATCCGCGACGCCCTAGAACACGATGAGGCCGTCGGCTCCCTACTTTCTTACTTTCGCGATCCTGCGTTGCTCCGAGACGAGGAGACGGAGGGGGCACTGCAGCTTCTCCAACTCGATCGAGAAGGGACCCTCCTCCGGCACGGGCTCATCTATGTCCCTGCAGTCGACAATCTCAAATTGGCGCTCCTTAAGGAATGTCACGACGCCCCCATCGCTGGTCATTTGGGTCAGGAGAAGACCTTGGAGCTACTCTCGCGAAACTACTACTGGCCAAGGATGCGGGCTTTTGTCAACGAATACGTCAGCACCTGCGATACCTGCGCGCGCAACAAGACCTCGCGCCATGCCTCGTACGGTCCTCTTCAGCCTCTTCCTATTCCTCCAGGGCCTTGGAAGTCCGTATCTATGGACTTCATCGTGGAGTTACCCCTATCCGAGGGCCTTGATGCAATCTACGTCTGTGTGAACCAACTCACCAAGATGGCGCACTTCATCCCCACCAAAACGACTATCACCGCGGAGGGAACGGCTCGGCTATTTTACCAGCATGTTTGGAAGCACCACGGCCTGCCGACAGACATTGTCTCAGATAGGGGCTCGCAATTTGTCGCCAAGTTCACTCGCCAGCTGTTGGGACGCCTCAGTGTCGAAGGGAACCGCTCCACCGCGTTTCATCCCCAGTCAGATAGTTAAACGGAGAGGGTTAATCAGACGCTAGAGCAATACCTACGCATCTACTGCGATTACCATCAAGATGACTGGGCACAACTTCTCCCTCTGGCTGAATTCGTCTACAATAACACTCAGAATGCCTCGACACGGGTCTCCCCCTTCTTCGCAAACTACGGTTATCACCCCCATTGCACGGTGACGGTCGCAACCGGTTGTGCCAACTCTGGAGCTGAGGATTTCGCCGACAAGTTAAAGGCCGTCCACGAGGAGCCGGCCCTACAGCTGAAGACCGCGAAGGGGAGATACAAATCACAATTCGACCGACACGCCACGCCAACACCCCCCTTTTCGGTTGGAGACAAAGTCTGGTTGTCGCGGCGCAATATCAAGACCAAACGACCTTCGCGGAAGCTAGACGTGCGGCATTTGGGGCCATTTCGCATCTCGGAGGCTGTAGGGAGTAGGAATCTGGCGTTTAGGTTGGAGTTGCCAGCATCGATGGGGAAGATACATCTGGTGTTTCACGCATCCTTGTTGGAGCCATATCAGGAAAGCTCCAGGGCCAAGAGGTTGCAGGAGCTACCGCCGCCTGTTGAAGTGGAGGGAGAACTGGAGTATGAAGTGCGTGGGGTCTTAGATTCGAAGATGGAAAGGGAATGGCTGTTTTATTTGGTGGATTGGGTGGGCTATGGACCGGAGGAACGCACCTGGGAGCCAGCAACGAACGTGGAGCACGCCAAGGATGCTGTAGCAGACTTTCATCGCGCACATCCTAAACGTCCTTTGCTAAGGGACATCCCTACGCCACGCCGACGGCCTCTTCTTGGCACCTCACGCCCCCGTTTGCCTCCAAGTGCCTCCAGTTGCCTCTAAGTGCCTCTTCAGGAGCTTCAGCGTAGAGGGGACCACCTGTCACAAACCACATCCCAGAGCTATGACACATCGTAGAGCTATGACACACCGCAGAGTCATGCACCTCGCAAAGTTACGCAACCCCGCGATATTATGTAGATTAGTTAGGTTTAGGGCCCAGGGGACTGCTAAAACCCCGTGGCCGAGCTGCAGAGTTCTTCATCTCGCAAGGTCACTTCAAATCATCTTATTTTTATTCACAGCCTGTAGTCTCGTTCCTGACAATTACAGCTTTAATAATGTCGGAAAACCGAAATTACACCATTTACGATAGTCTCGTACCTAGCCCTATTCCCTGGAGATAACCTTAGGGTTATTCCAAAGGAATAACGGTCTGGTATCACGCTAGGATGCGCTAGGTACCCAAGAATTAGGCACCCTCCTGTTACAGAGCGAGCCTCAGAGTGTCTTCGGAGTACTCGGAGAACTAGCCGGGGGGCTCGGAGAGCTAGCCAAGGACACCGGAGGACAAGGACGAGGTTGCTAAGGATGAATTGTTGCAAGCTAAGGTACATGAAGATTCTCGGGGGTTTAAGAGCAGTCCTCGAGAAACCTAACCTAACTAACGTATCTACTAGAAAACTCCGTTCATGACACCTCTGCAGGCACAATTCTTCCACTTTAAGCGCAGGAATCAAACATCCTTACTGTCCGATGTATTTTGGCATGAAAAGAGGGAGGATAGCATGAATTGGCGCGGAGTTATAGTAAAGCCTCTGAGAGAGCTGGTCGCACTGGCTTTATGGCTTAAATCCCACGATTTTTTTGAAAACTTCTAACTTTATGAATTCAAATAATACTCAACTCTACATCACCGGCCAGTTAAAGATGCATCAATAAAGAATAAGCTATCCATTGACATAAAAAGAGGGTGGGTTCATAGTGTGGTTGTTATACAATTCTCAAAATAAGTTAAATCTACTAGTGCCCGAAGGATTTATCCGAGGGTTTTAAAACTGACCCTCCCTTGGCTGGCCTTAATTGAAATAATTCCGGGAATTATGATGGTAGTAGTGGCTTAACCCTCTCTAAATCCCCCTTATCTTTCCTAACTCCCCAAATTACAATAAGTACTTATCTCTCAACCAAACCACTTTGTCTGAGCAGCGGAAGGGTGAGGACAGATAGAATAGACTATAAATAATAAACTGTATTAAGGAAAGGAAGCTCCGATGGATATTCCTGGTGAATTACTAAGATTAAGGGAATTCTTCTAGTTATATCTAAGCAATTGAGGGTGAGTTATAACTCCACCAATTCTTCATGTAATCACTTCGTTTTGATGGCAAAGTGCATCCGATGGGCTGTATATTGATCTTCCTATTCAAAGTACAAGAATTGTGATTTTAATTTTTGAGATACCTAGCGCATCCTGCTGTGATACCAGACCGTTCTTCCTTCGGAACAACCCTAAGGAAGGACTAGGGCTGGGTACAAGACTACATTTCCGATGCTCAACTTTAGACATGAATACTTCAGCAATACTGCTTCAATTTGAAATCTAAGGGGTGGACGAGGCTCAGCATGAGTTATTTATCAAGCCATGCCACCCTTGGTCTAATTTTATCAGGGTTGAATTTTCCGACAGGTACCCTTGAAGTTCCGATCAACTTTGTTCCCAGAGGCTCCCTGTGGTCGCAGCCCCTACGGGGTGTGCCCTAGGGAGCCGTAGGGCACGAGAGTAAGCAAATCCCACCAATTAGATAATTGGTCTAAGTCCTTTCCCTCCACTCCGTTTCGGTCTAGGAGATCCTTCGGCAGCCATGACGTCGCCAAGTATGGCAGGTGTGTCTCTTGATGATAATCAACCAATACACCGGCGACATCCTCTACGCGGCGTTCTTCAAGACGATGCTTACGTTGAGAGCATTCGGCAAATGAGAGACCGCGTAGACGGAGCCATTCGACCGGACGGACTGCCTTACACAGGCCCTATCGACCATGCCCTCGACCACATTCGCGACTTCGAGTGTTCGGCGTCCTCGTGGACTCAGGAGCACATTGTTCGCTTCCAAGCTGTTGTGCTGGAAACTCAGTCTAATGAACAACTCTTTCCCATCGAATATGCTGTTTCAGTGGAGGACAAAGCTTTGAAGAAGATGGAGGAGGATGGGTTCTTCCAGCCAACAAAAGAAGACATTTCCAAGGGAGCCTGGGACACTACAAAGTCATTCCACAACTTCTTTTCGGATCTCCTACACATACTTCGCGGTTCTCGAACGCCGTCCCCTCGCACGTCCCCTCAACGTCGAAACGTCTACCTCCGCCTTGCCAAAGAAAATGCCAAAACCTCGTTGGCACAAGTAGTCAATTCTGCCTGTTCGGAATCCACCATCAGCTCTGGATCTGATTATCACCCTGCCGCATCACCCATGTCCGTGTCTGGCAGAGCTGTTAACCTCGGTCCCCGCGAGACTAGCTCCTATATGTTAATGCATAATCTACTCAAGTATATCGCTGCAGTGGAGTTGAATCTTTGGACTGAGTATACTCGGTGGGAGCCGCAGTACCTCCCGACGCCGTTTCCTGTTTTGACATTAGTGCCGATGCCGAGCGACTTCCTGTCTTCGCTGGCGGCATCCGCTTCAACTGCGAGAATGATGGAGCCGTCTACTCTTGGATTTTGAAAGAGACGGGTCTTCGACGTAAAAATAAATTACCCATCTGCGGCATCGAGGTATAAAGGCTTCTGATCTCTTAACTCATATACCGTGTAGTGCAAACGTCAAAATCATTTCAAGTCCACGGATGAAATTATTGCCCAAGAGGTTTCCGAATTGATAGCGCTTGCCACGCACAACTACGTTGCAAAGCATCCGAGTGTGGAACCGAAGGACGAGGTGTGCATCTTCACGGCCTGTTTGTTGATTTCTAGGCGTACGTCCTTTGCTGTCATCATACAACATTCCACGTTACAGCCTCAGTCGTCCCTGGCAAATACATTGAAGGACTTTGGACTGATGGTCTGCTTCCGGAAGAGATGTTGATAGTCAAACGTGGACGCATGTTAGATCTCTCTGACCCTGTAAGGCGAGCTCTCGCTGTCAGACAGATTCTGGGGGTTATGCGTTATTTGATCAAATTCCGTCTCCCGGCAGATGAACCTACTACACCTTAGTGCTTGTCTTGTAGCAAACCATCGCTTTGTTCATGGTGTTGCTGCCGCTTTGAGAGAGATTGCCGCTTTGAGAGAGATTGCCGCTTTGAGAGAGATTGCCGCTTTGAGAGAGATTGCTGTTAATGAGAGGCTTGTGCGGGCTAATGGGGGATGAAGGGGGATGTGTAGATATATGTAGTTGGAATCGCGTGTAACAAAATTTAAATTCCCTAACAGTGGACTGTGCTGCGGAGAGGTCTCTGCGCGAAGGGATTATTTTATGTGTAAAAATGAGGTCCCTTCCTCAGAGATAGTGGCACGATACGTGACTGGTCAGGTGATCCCGTAGCATGTAGCTCGCAGGCTGCAGCTCTTGATCAATCATCATCGTCATCTAATTCATTCATCATCATATCTTCTTTATCTGCCGGCTTCCCTTACACAGATTTCCATAACTCAAGCTGCGAAACACGTTTTATTGTCAGTTCAAGGCCGAGAAATTTCATATAATGATTTGGAATACAAGAGGTCCGTTGAGCAACCTGGGCACTATTGAAAACATACCTGATGCCCTCATTCCGGCGTGAAGGTATATTCCACAATTCACTGTAAAACTACCGCAACATCGACGAGAATGACCAATATATTCGCGAATGCTGGTGCTGATCAAGAGGTACTCGATCCCCTTGTCAATACATCAAATTCATGAAAAGACACGCAGAAGAGCCGCTATTGAGTTCGAGTCAGCGCTTGGGAATAAAAAGAGCCGGGATCCACGTCGTGTCGTATTCGTATATCCCCTTGAATTCCTCCAGGACATTGAGGAGATCTGACCACACGGCTGATTATGATCTCATGCGAATATTGTTTTCCAAAGAGCAGAGGTACAATCCCATGGTTTTGAGCTGATTGTAGCGGCCTCGTTATTATCGTTACCCGCATTGCCGAAAACTTCGAAAGACTGCAGCTGCAACGCACACTGATATATTCACATCTGTCCAGAGAAAGAAGCGAAGGTTCAGTAACTACTGTGCGATCCATACCAGGCGCGCAATTTAATGAATAAAGACAGAGACAAGAGACTTGATCAAACATTTCTTCAACATATGGGATAGTATCTATTGCTGCATGGCCAAAGAGCCAGGTGTATATGGGGGCAGGAAAAGAGGTCTCGACACCGGGACTATTGGATCAGATTGCCCTACAGAGACCTCCAATTCTCGGCCACTATGGCGAGCTTCATATGTATCTTCCAGGCAAATCTTCTCTGATAGTAGTGCCCCTACACCCTGCAGATGTGCCTATACTCGTACTTCACCTTACCGACGGACCATTCCGAGGATCCCGCCGGCGGGATCGTGAGCGCAAGGAAACAAAAATTAACTTCTCGAGATTGACTACACAATTGGATTAGGCAGGAGATATTCGACAATTAATTGCTTCGTACGGAAATGAAAAGGGAAGATTCAGGAGTTCAGTGACATGTATCGCTTTATCCCCTCGTTTGGCCCGGCCGTCTTAGATTTCGAAATGCTTACAGACCCAAAAGAATTGTGTAGGGGTAATTGCAACGAGGGATTACCTACGGCTACTTGATGAACAACTTATCCTACACAGGACCTCCATACTTTATTCCTCAGATGACACTCAAAAGCAGCAAGTCCCGTACCTCGATATCACTTCCGGTCCTTCAACATCGCTTTCTAGACAACGTCAAGAACCTGAATCAAGAACAATTATTCAGAAATACCACGCCAAATTCCCTCGAATCTTGAACAAGAACAAAAATTCTCCAATCAAGGCCAAGTACTTGCATTTGTACCTCTTCGATTTTCCTGGCTAAGAAGTAGTTTCCCATCTGACGATGAAGATCCGACTGATCCTTTAGCCGTCTCAATCGGGGAAATAGAACAAATTCTAAATGATGAAAAAGCCGAGTGGATATTCGGGATGGAGTTCCTAGAAAACCAGCATCTACGACTTTGTTGAATCAAATATATTCGGAAAGATCATTTTCGGACCGAATATTCCGGACGAGCTGGACAAAAAAATTATTCCATTCCCCAGGCCAGAATCTCGAAGTAAACCGGATTTTATTTCCTTCTCATGTTCAGACGTCGAATTACGAATTACAAGTACCAAGCGGAAAGTCGAATCACTTCTCAAAACGACAGTCACGAAAATTCCAAAGAGGCCGTATTGCCCCGACTGTCAAGGAAATAGTCGTATTGTAATGGGATTCCTTCTCGCGAAGTGATTCGCATGTAATAAAAGAAGCGCGAGAATGCTTGATTTAACAAAAGAACTGACACGATGTCATTCGGAGTTTCCTGAAGCGAATTGCATCATGTATATCCCGTCTTTTCTTCAAATCTAAAAGTAGTGTTCCCGAACTTTCGGACATCTCCCATTGTTTTAGACTGCTCCTCTGAAAATGTACTATCCATGACGAGTATATCGACATGAGATGGAAACCAAAGAAAAGCGAAGGGGATTCATTCTCCAAAAGAACATGCCAAGCAGAAGCGGTGTAGTAGTGTTTATCTTCAGGGAAGGATGGTCCAGACCATCGCAGGGATTTCCCGTGTGAGGAATGTCGATTCTGTCAACTGGACGAGATTACCATTCATGTAACTCCCTTCTCCAAACCATTTGACAATAGTCGTGAAATGTAGTTGTTCAACATTATGATCGTTGCCCTGCAGGTTAGATCAATTATGGGAGCAGTCAATGAGATAGAGGTATTAAATAAGATAAGAGGAAGATGTGGTGATTCTCGGCTAAGTTAACTGGGAGAATTGATTCTGTATCACGGAGAGAAGAGAGATCGGGAAGAGGGGGATAAGTTATGTTTCAGAGATATTGCCTTGGGATTCTCTGATGTTCCAAAATTTATTGCATCCTATAATGATATCATGTCCAAACTCCTTATCTAGTAAATACCCGCTCCTTGTCCTTGAACCCGTCTCGTAATACTCCAAAATCGCACCTAAAACCCTCATCTAATCAACTTTTATCCCCATCGTCCACTCCCCCTCCACCCTTCCCCATCCCACACACCATACCCACCCCCCCCCCCCCCCCCCCCCCCCCCCCCAAAAAAAACCCCAAACCCCCCCCAACCCCCCCCAA
>Ga0302325_10015212_pt1 | contig 16355 bp, 14 predicted proteins | sample Palsa_T0_2_FD_201948 | JGI IMG/M metagenome (GOLD analysis project Ga0302325, IMG submission 201948) | Peat permafrost microbial communities from Stordalen Mire near Abisko, Sweden - Palsa_T0_2 | ecosystem: Environmental > Terrestrial > Soil > Palsa > Peat permafrost | place: Sweden: Abisko... | reverse complement strand
AGGTGCGTGGCCAGATACACGCAGCCCATCTCGCCCTGGCCGAGGAAGTTCTCGATGCAATACTTCTCCTCCACGACTGTCCCGGGTGGGAATGGCAAGCGGGGTGCGGGGGCTGGGTCACTCATAGCACGATGTCTCCCGGCCTCGACGCAAGATACGCCGACCCAGGACGGAGGATAGCAGAGGCCCGCCGGCCAGCGCGGCTCGATGTCGGAGCCAGCCTGGCGGGGTGTAAGGTGCCGTACCAACCGCCGCGGCGTGCGCCATACCGGCGGGACCAACGGGGTCACCATGAGCCGGCGAAGCGAGTGCACCCATCGGACGGAAGGCGCAGAACGGCCCTGGACGCGATTGCTTGTACGCTCAACGCCCGCTCCGTCGCCCGGCTCGTCGACGGCACTCAGCACGAGGAGAAGGCGAGGCGGACTCGCGGCGGCCGCAGTAGCGACCTCGTCCCGACGAGTGACCATTCGCCAACGGCGATGTCAAAGGCGCGAAAAGGAAACCTATTCCTGACGCGATGTTTCTTGAAGGTGACAGCCCGATGTCCGGGGTCCGCGCTGAAGCCCCAGCGGAACGTTTCGACTCTCGTCGCGCGAGTTTCCGCTACAAAAACACAGGAGGTCCGAATCGGTTCGTTTTCCGACCTTCGTGATTGACGCACGAGACGTAAATGAGGAGTACTTCGATCTCTATCCGTCGCCTCGGGGCGAGGAAGTTCGTGAGGTCTGGCATGCAAGTCCGCTACGAGGCCTTGGTGAGCATTCTATTCCGACTGAAGGACGCGGCCGTCGTCGTTCTTTGCTGGCGGCTGGCTTACTGGGCCAGGTTCTTCCTGCCTTCGATCGTGGCTCTCAAGGAGTTGCCGCCGTTCCATGCCTTATGCAGCGCTCGTGCCGCCGATGGCCGTGCTGTGGACCGTCGTGTCCCCGCTGACGGGAATCTACGAATCCGGGCGCCTTCATGGCCGTAAGGGCGAGGTCTTCATGATCTGGCGGGCACACCTGGTCGCGCTGATGGTGTTCATCGACGAACTTCCGCAGCTCTGGAACGTCTTGGTGCGGCGAACGTCGCTGGTAGGTCCGCGCTCAGAGCGTCCCGTCTTCGGGACTTCAGGGAGCGAATCCCACATTATGTGTGTGTCACAAGATGAAATCTGGGATCACCGGCTGGAAAAGCGAATGGCGCGATGATACCTCCTTGGTGGAGCGAACTCCCTGCGACCGTTGTTACATCCGAGATTGGTCGTTACAGTTCGACCTCATGATCCTCATGATGACCTTGTGGAAGGGCTTTATTACAAAATGCTTACTGACGTTCTTTCTGTCCCGGACCCGCGGATTCGTTCGCCCCGGCTCGGCGCAGAAGCGCGCTCGGGGTCCGCGGTCGTTAGCATTCTTCTCAGACTGCTGGTAGCAGCGGTCGGGGCTTGCGGAAGCGGGACCGACAACAACAACATCGCCGGGACGTGTTTGCCTCCTGCGCCCGAAACCGTGCCCCTGACGTGCGATATCAACTGCAACTGCGGGTCCGGAGGCAAGTGTTCACATGGACAATGCGTGTCTTGCGGTTGCGATGACAATCAGATTTGCACATCCAAGGGCTCCTGCGTCGATGTCAATGGCGCGGGGCCGTGGTACGAGCATTTGGTCAACGATGCGTCCGATGACTGATCGTGCGATGCCCGCCGTCTCATCGCCGAAAGGGGAAACTTGGGCCATGTGGCGCCTGAGGCTCGTCTCATGTGGCGTGGTCATTCTCACGTTGCTCCTCCATGGCGAGAAGGCGCACGCGGAGACGAACTCGGGACGGGTTGAGGTGACGCTTTACACCGGCGTTGCCCTTCCCTTCGGAGCGGTGGACGCGCAATCGGGCGATAACCTCGATCGGACCGTGTCAGGTGCGATACCCATTGGAGCCCAGATCGGATATTATCTCGGAACTGCATGGTTATTGGCGGCGGACGGCTCGTACGCACCGGCGTATGCGGCTGCCACCCTGCGCGACGACTGCTCGGCTGACGGTTTGAAGTGCACGACCGACCTTTTTCGTGTTGGCCTATTGACGCAAGTGCACGCCGCGACGGGAGGCCGTCTGGATCCGTGGATGGGCCTCGGCAGCGAGTTCGAGCGACTCCAGGTGCACGCCGGGGCCGACACATTGGCGCTATCGGGCTGGGAGTTCCTTCGACTCGACGCCGGTTTGGACATTCGGACGGACACGGCCATAAAGTTCGGACCTTTCGTGTCGTGGTCAATGGGTGCATATGTTGCCGAGTCGGCAACGGGGGAGCGACCGCAGTCTCTCGGATATCACGAGCTACACGAATGGTTTACTGTGGGCGTGCGAGCTGTAATCGATGTGGCCTTGACGTCGTTATCGCACTGATGTAGCAAGATTCGAGCATCGCTGGGGGGCGGATTGAGCGAGTAGCTGCCGCGAGTGCCACTCAGACGGCGCTCTTCCACGCTGCGTTGCGATACCGCCCCTGCCTGCATGACGACGCCGCGCTCCGGTAAATGGCGGCGAGCTGTCGGGCAACCGCCCGCGATGAGAAACTCAGGTAGCGGCTCTTGCCCTCCTGAAGCAGCCGGCCCTTCAGCTCGGGCTCGAGAAGCAATCGCTGCATTGCCTCGGCAATCGCGCCGACGTCGTACGGGTCTACGAGCAGAGCTGCATTTCCCGCGATGTCGCTCATCGGCGGTACGCGTGACGTTACGACGGCGGTCTCGAACCCGAAGCCCTCGATGATGGACAGCGCGAAACCCTCCTCGAGGCTGGCAACGACTACGGCTACAGCGGCTCGGTACATTGCGGCCAAGCGTTCATCGCTGACGGCTCCGGCCATGATGACTCCGGCGGTCGGTAAACCCGCCAGCGCACCGTCGTCGACGTCCCGTCCGTAGATGACCAGCGAGACGTCTCCCACTAGACGGCGTACGCGGCCAAACGCTTCGACGATGCGCCGCGTGTTCTTGTGAGGCCCAGGATGGCCACGGTGCAAGAAGAAGCGCCCCAGGTCGGTCGCCGGGGCCACCTCACCGTGAGCGGCGACGAAAGACTCACACACGTTGGGCACGACCATCGCGGTGGCTCGATACGACGAGAGTTGCAGTTGCGTCGCGTGACTGACAGCGACAAGGGCGCGCACATCGCGGCCGTGAAGGCCAAAGGCGACGCGCCGGTACATGTGAAAGAGACGAAACAGCATCTCCCTCGCCCCGGAACCAGCGACCGGCGCGGTAAGAAACATCAGGTCGTGGATCGTCACGATCGATCGCTCTTTTGGCCAAAGGAGCGAACTCGATTGATATGGAAAATGGATGACATCGCAGTGGTGTCGTCTTGCGACGAGCGGAATCACAACCTGTTCCCAGAGAGGGAACGTGCACGACGGTTGCACGATCACTCGACACCGCGCCAGCTTCTCCGTCCAGTCCGTATGTCCCTCCGGAACTATGATGAAGATCTCAAGCTCGTGCGACCAACGATCGAGCGCGGTGGTTAGCTCCCGGACATAGCGCCCAAAACCGTAAGCTCGATCGCCGTAATATCCATCCACGGCCACACGCACGGTCCGGGCGCGGCCATCAGGCGACGCGGACTTACGCTCCGGCATGGAAGATCTCTCGTGGCGCATCGGGTGCCCCCGACACCACGCCCGAGGCTTGGTTATAAAATGGACACGCCCGAAGCAGTGCGCCGGTGTCGACCCTTGCGACGTACGCAGCGAAGCTCGCCAATATGGCGCTCACGCCCGACCCGTCGTCCAGCACCATCGGTGCAACGTCGTTACGACCCACCGAGCTGAAAAAATCCAGGTACTTGAATCCATCGCCGATGTTCCTGTTGCCGACCTGGACCCACTTGCATGGGATGCCGTACGCCTCCGCGAGGATGAGACCGTGGAGCGAGCCGGAGACGATCGTCTCGCATTGGACTACCGCGTCGACGACGCGCTCGTACGTCGCCGGATACTCGATCAGTTGTTCGAGGCGGCTCTTGAGCATATTGATCACGCAAACGCGTGGATCCGTCGCCAGGCGCCGTATGATCGGGCTCAGCAGATCAGTGTAATGCGGGATGATGCCAAGCTCGTAACGTTTGCCACGACTTGGCGCGTACAAGAGCGGCATGAGCAACGCCGGGTCCCCATACACCTCCGGGCATTGAATGCCAAAGTCAAGGAGCTTTTTACGCGTTAGCTTTCCGCGTACTGCGCAGACTTTGGCAGGAATCGCCAGCCGTTCATTCGCCGAGGGGCCCCAGCGCATCAGTCCGATCCCGTCGTTGTGATCGATAAAACCGGAACCCCAGACGATCGAGTGGGCATCAGCCATTCTCAACACGCTACCAACGGTGAGGTAGTGTGCTTCCCCCGCCTGGCGAAACATGTCGACTCGCCGTGGCCTTCTCCCATTGAGTTTCCGATAGATGTAGGGGGCGACGTAATCACCCCAGTTGCGAGTACCCCGTATGAACTTAACGGCGTCCGGGCCGAAGGACCTCGACCGCAGGCCGCTCACGACGCCCCCGGCTGGGTGCCACGCTGCCCGGTCACTGCCGACCCTAAGAACCGGAAGACGCGTTCGACGGCGGTGCGATCTACGAGGTAAGCAAGGAACAGGAACGCGATGGCTCCGGGGGGTACGAGTCCTACCAGCCGTACAATCGCGAGGCCGCCGATGGGCAACAGCCGCCGTCCGACGCTCGTGACGGCAACGATGGCGACCGACCCTACTAGAGCGGGTAGTGTGGCGCCGAACTGTTCGGCATAGGAGATCGCTGCGGCGCGCTTGAGGACGAACGCGACCACGGGTACCGCGACGAGCTCACGGACGGCCCAAATCGTGAGCACCATCGCAGGCGACTTTGCACCCGTCAGCCAGACGAGTGCGAACATGGTTACCATCTCAGCCAACGTTGCAAACATGGTGTCCTGTGGTCGACCCACTGCTGTGAGGAGGGGGCGGGCGAGGTTCTTGAACAAGCGCACCAGCGTCAGCAGGGCGAACACTGTCATGTAACTGCTGCTCACTGCCCATCGCCTGCCAAACAGAAGCTCGACGACCTCTGGTGCCGTCACCGCAAGTCCGACGAAGCACGGGTAGATCGCCATCGATGTCAGTCCGAGTGCGGTCCGGTAGCTACGCCTAAGGCGCGCGGGGTCAGACTGTATCGCGGAAAGAGCCGGGAGCGCAGTTTGGGTCACCGCCGCGGCAGCGAGGCTAAAGAGCACGTCGACCGCACGAAAGCTTAGATTAAGATAGCCAGCAATCTCCGTACCCAGGGTGATCCCGATGATGATGGTAAACACGCGATTCAGGGCAAAGTTGAGAAAGAGCCCGCCCACCGAGTAGAACCCGAAGCCTAGCATGGACCGAAAAGCAGTATAATCGAACCCAAGCCGAGGCCGGTCCGGCGCGGCGACCCATAAGAAAAGCGAACCGCTCAGTGCGATCAGGACATACTGCGCAACCAAACCCCAGAAGTGTGCTCCCATGACGACCAAGGTCACGCCAAGCGCGGCGCCGGCCAATCGTCCGAAAACCGAACGCAAGGCAAGAGCTCGGAACTCGAATTGCCTGCGCTGCAAGGGAACGATCGTCGAACTGAGGGCGGAGCAGGGAAGGGCCAGGGACGTGCATCGCAAGACGTTCGCCGCGCTCGGATTGCCGACTGCTTTAGCAAACAGCGGCGCCAGCACGGCGCAGACCGCCACGAGGAAAATGCTGAAGGCGATCGTCGCAGTGAACGCGGTGTCGAGATGCTCACGTGATACGTCGCGACGCTGCACCAGAGCGTCGTGAAAAAACATCGTCACGATGATGCTCAGCAGCTCGACGAGCGCGAGGACGACCGAGAAGACGCCGAAATCGGTCGGAGACAGAAATCGCGAATAAATGACTAGAGAGCCGAAGCCCACAAGGGCCATGCCTGCGTTCTCGAAGACGCTCCAGATGGCCATGCGCGCCGCACGACCGTGGGTCAACGTCATCGGGCGGCCTCCCCTGCGTGGTCCCGGTACCCGAGGGTGGGAGGACCGGGCTGCCGGCGATCGAGCCCCAATGCGGCCTCCGACAAGCTCGGCAAGAACCCTACGAGGATCAGGCGAAGGGCCGCCGCCGATGCCGAAAGGAGATGTCCACCCGTCACGAGCCACGTGACCATCAAGACCACCGTGAGCCGCAGCGGGATCTGGGGCTTGCGAAGGACCGACGTCATCAGGGCGCACACCAGAAGAAAGCCAAGCAAGCCGTACTCGAAGATGCCTTTGGCCCAGGTCGGATCGTGAGATTGATACCGACCAGCGGCTTTGGTGATCATGCCCGGTCCGTGACCGAGGATGGGCGACCACGCGGTGTCGTTGAAGGTGTCCTGCACCAGGAACGCCGGCGCGATATAACGGGCGTATCCGCTGCTGCCGGCGGCACCGAATTCCGAGACCCTCCTCAGTGTGATGTCGAGCCTTAAGGCTTCGCCGGCGGCGAAGTAGACGGCAGCCCCGAGCAGTGCCACGAGGAGCAAGCGCAGCGCGACCTTGTAGTTGAACGGCACCAGAAGGCCAACGCCCAGTGTCAGGATTCCCGTGCCGGAATAGCTCAAAATGAGCCCCGTCCCGAAGCACACGAGCGCCCAGGGGCGTCGTTTCCACGACGATTCGATGACGATCGCCAAGCCCATGAGGAGCGAGAACTCCGAGGGCTCGCGCAGGAAGAAGCCGTTCGACTTGGTAAAGTGGCCGACGCTATAAACAGTATTGAAGTTTGTTGGGCCGCGGAAAACCTCGGGAATGAGTGGGGTGTAATCGAAGAGCCAGGAAGCGTGGATGGCGAATTGCAGGAAGAACTGAAGTGTTCCGGCGGCGGCGAGCAACAGGGCGATGGCCAGAAACTGCGATGCGGCGACCTCTCCTGTCGCGTCGACGAACGGGCCGCGCAGCGAGATCACGAACGGCGCGTAGAGGACGATGAACAGCAGCATCGATGCGATGGAGAGGTTGTCTCCGAGAGCAAGGTTGAACCCGTAGCTCAGGCATGCCGAAGCCGTCAGGGCCGCGAAGAGAACGAGCCGCATGATCGACAGCTCGAATGCGTCGAAGACCAACCCCAAGAACACGAGCATGTACAGCACGATCAGCGAGAAATCGATCGCATTCTTGCCGGAGGTAATACCGAAGCGCTCGAAGACGGTCACGGAGAGCAGGACCATCCACGTCGCGGATCTCATCGCGAAGCGCGCTGTCCAGCGGGTATGTTCAAGGGGGGGGCTGCGCGGATTGGTCGCCATGCCCAAGTCACGCGGCGCGGGCGGGGCCGTGGGCGTATCCCCGAGGTTTGCAATCATCCTAAGGGCGTCCAAGGGCGACCTCCGCAGCAGACGCGCGATTCCAGAGCAGCGCCATACACGCCACGAGTGGCGTGTCCGATCGCATTCCAATCCGACTCAGGTGACGACGACGAACGAGGCCGGGGCCGCGTGGTCACGGCTCGCTCGAGGGCGGCCGCCAGTGCGGGAGGATTGGCGACGGGCACGAGCTCCCCGTCGATCCCGTCGGCCAACTGCTCCGCGAATACGCCGACCCTGCTCGCGATGATCCATCGCGAAAGGGACCGCACGAGGAAGTAGACGCCGCTCGCATCCACGACACGGTACGGGAAGACGAAGCAGTCGGCGCCGGCGAACAGCTCGGACATCTGCTCTTCCGTCAACCGGCGCTGGGCGACTTGAATCACATCCTCGAGTCCCAGCTCGTGAATGCGCGCGATGAGCGGTGCAACGTCCATCTGCGCGCGGCCGGTAACGAGGACGCGAACGTCGCGACGGACGTGAAGTGGCAACAGACCGACTGCGTCGATCAAGATGTCGATGCCCTTGTACGTCTTCAGCTCTCCGAAGAGCACGACCGTGTATCGTTCATCTTGACGCGCGTGCGTTGGATCAGGCGGCGGCACGCGAAGGCGAAGGGGGCCGTGGCGGACAACGTCAATCGTCGCGGGTGCAATCCCATGGCGAACCAGCTCTGCGCGCGCAGTCTCGGTATGCACGATCACCCGGTGCGCGAGGCGCATGGGGAGCCGCTGCCCGAGACGAAAGAGCAAGGGCCCATCGCCGTTGCCCGGTGTCGAATCGTGGACGGTCACGACGACGGCGCAGAAACGACGTATCGCCAGTAAGGCAACGGCGTCCAGAGCGGGAAAGACCGTCCACTGAAAGTGAACCACGTCCGGCTCGGTTTCTCCGATTGCGCGCAGCAACCTGGTCAATCCAACGACATGTGCCACGCCCTTGGCCGCTTTTCGTAACCAACCGGGTAACCCCGACAGGCCGTCGACGTGGCGATAGAAGAGCGGCTCTGCGTGCTCGGCGCTCAGGTCAGCGCGGTCTCCCGGCCGGCTAGGGCGGACGGCCCAGCGCGGATTGATGCCTGCGGCGAGCAGACCCTCGTTCAAGGCCGCGTCGTAGGGCCCCGAAAAAAGCGACGGATCGACGAGCAAGACGCGCAACGAGCTGTGCTCGGATCGATGGCTCCTCACTTCCGCGGGCCGCGAAGCGGCCCCGGGCTCCGCCGGGCGCATCGCTTGCGCAAGCCCAACTCGCTCCGCAAGGCCGGATGTCATGGTCGCTTGGGGCCAGAGCCCGCCGGGTTCACACCGCGAAAAGCCCATGACGCGGACGGCGCACCTGACGACCATTCGGGCCGCTCCTCTTGCGAGGCGGCGACCTCGGCTGGCCTCTTCTTCCGCTTGGGCGGCCGCGACTGGTCCGAGGCGATGGGCGCGTCGTTCACGATGAGAGCCAGGTCCTGCGTGTGCGCGAGCATCCCGTTCAAATGCTCCCCCGTCAGGACACGGGGGGTCCGCCGGACACGGACGACGCTGAACGTCACGTCGGCAAGCCGCGCGAGCACGAGCGAATCGGACGCCATGGGAAAGCTCGGGCTATCGATCAGCACGAAGTCGAAGTTCTTCCGAACGTCGTCGATAAGAGCCGATAAGGCCTTGACCGTCAGGGCTTCGGGGGCGTCCGGGCCGCCCGCTGGCAACAGCTGGAAGCCCTCCGCGAGCTCAACGTGAGTCAGGCTGCGGCGCCAATCTGATGTGCCGCGGAGTACACTGCTCAAGCCGCCGCTCGTGCGGGCCGCAGAATTCGGTGTGGGTCGGCGCAAGTCGGCGTCGATGACGAGCACCCGCTTCATACTGGCGCTGAGGGCCCCGGCCAAGGCCATGGTCAAGGTGGTCTTCCCATCGCCCTTCTGGGGCGAGGTGACGAGCGCCACGATTGCGCCACCAGCCGACGACCATGCGAGTACGCTCACTCGCAAGGACCGAAGGCTCTCAGCGAACCGGGAGGTGTGTGCCTGCACTGTAACGTCGAGACTCGCGTCGACGCTCCCTGGCCGCGAAGCTTTGCGCAGCCCCTCGGCCTGCGCCATGGCTCCAAAGACAGGGACGCCGACAACGCTCCTTTTCACATCTTCCACAGTCTGGAAAGAACGGCCGAAGATCGTACGCCCGAGGACGGCGAGCGCACCGAGGAACAAGCCTACCCCGACAGAGAGAGAACGCAACAGGAGATTCGGGGACGACACTCGTATAGGGACCTCGGGAGCGTAAAGAATATGATTCTTTGAAAGCGTCGACGCCTTGAAGATGGCGGCGTCCTGCTGGCGCTCGAGAAGGTATGAGTAGGTCTTGCTATACACCTCGGACTCCCGTTGCAACTGAGCCAGTCCGAGCTCCGCGGCCGGCACGGTCCTGAGCTTGTTGTCGTAGCCAGCGATGATCGAGCCGAGGGTTTGCAATGTGGCCTGGGCCCGCCGGTCTCGGCTCGTCACGTAAGTGCGAATGGCGTCGAGCTGGTCGCCCACGCGGCCTTCTTGCTGTTTGATCTCAGGCGCGGCGTCGTTGTACTTTGTCTTGTAGTCCGCGAGCCGCTGCCGGGCGGACGCTAGCTGCTCGGCCATGTTCTCCAAGACGGGATCCACGGTCTCGCCGATGAGGAACGCGCCCATCGGCGGGTCCTTCGCGTCGACAGCACGTTTGATCTGTGCGAAAGCGGCGGCGTCAAGCTGCGTCTTGGCGCGAAGCTCCTCGTATTTGCCGATCTCCTCGACCAGCGCTTTGCTCTCATCGTTGAGAACCACCGACGGATTGGTCCGGCGGTAGTCCGCGAGCTTGCTCTCGACTTGCGCGAGAGATTGACGTATGCCCCCGAGTTGGGTGGTCACGAAGGCTTCGGCTGCGCTCGCGTCTTCGGTCTTCCATGCCTGCCTGGTCTCGAGATAGTCGGTCATCAAACGATCGAGAAACGCCGCCGCGACCTTGGGCGACGCGTTGCTGTAATCGAGTGTCACCACGTTGACATCGGCGGTCGCGCTCGTCTGCTTCGGTACTGTGATTTTTAGGTTGGACGGGATCCGTTCGATCACCTTGTCCAAAGGGGCGACCTCGACGTCATAACGCGAACCGGCGGCCGGCGGACCGGACGGGCCCGGTTCCAACGTCAACGTCAATCTCGGCGAATGAAAGGGCTTTCCAATCACGGCATGGCCCAGGTTGGTCCCATGCTCCGTGTCCAGGACGTCGTATTCGCTCGGTGACGAGAAGACGACGGTGAAGGTCTGCGGCGACTTCGTGTTGTGAGGCAGCTCAGTGTTCGTCGGTCGGACCACGTTGAGTATCGCATCGACAGTATCGATATTTCGGCCGGTCACCAAGTACTTCCAGTAGGGGAGATACCAGGTACCGGTACGCTTGATCGTCGCGTTCACCCCCGACTCGAGGACCGCCCGTCGAACCAGAGACACGCTCTGCAGGATTTCCATCTCGCTCGCGACCAAACCTTGAACGGCCTCGTTCAAGCCGAAGTCGCCGCTCGGCGTTTGCGTCTGCGACGGAGGGGTCGCCGTAATTTCGCCCAGATAAAGCTGGCCCTGCGACTCAAACTTGATGCCGTCCAGCAGCGTGTAGGTAGCGAAAAGGACCACGCAGGCGGCCGCGACCCCCAGGATGGATCCTCGGCGAGTCCAGAGAGTGCCCCAGAGCTGACGCTGGTTTGCTACGTCGCCAGGAAGCACCGTGGCCTGGCGGCGGTTGTCCGCGAGCAGTGCGCGCGACGGCGTGCGAAGCTGTGATGAGTGTTCTTCTTCCGATGTTGACGATGGCATGGTTACTACTCGCGTCCTCGCCCGAGCGGCGGTTGGCTATTGGGACAGGTACTTGATTTGCACAAAAGGGTTCAGTACGCCGGAGACCGTCTGCAGCGAAGGAAGCAAGAGGCTCAGCGCCTGGTTCCAGCTGCCGAGAGCGGTCATGGGAATAAAGACCACGTCACCCGGCGCGAGATCGAAGGTGCCTGCCTCCCCCTCCATGATTGCGGCGGCGTTCACGATGATGAGCTCCCCCCGGTCCCCGCGACTGCGGATGATGTGCACGTCGGAAAGGTCGCATTGGAGGCGCTCGGCCTGACCGAAGCCAACCCGTGCGAGGGCCTGTAGCAGACTCAGGTGACCATTGATGAACGGAACCGCCCCGCCCGTAGGACCCGCTCCTGGGTTGCTTCCAGGTACGCCACCAAAGATGAACGCCTGGTCGTTCTGGTGGTCCGGCACGACGATCACATCGCCGCTCTTGAGCCGAATGTCCTGGCGGAGGTCACCATCAACGACGAGGCGTTCGAAGTCGACGGGCAGCTTCTTTCCCTTGCGAGCGACGTAAGAAGTCGCGAGGCTCGCATGTTGGAGATCGATGCTTCCGCCGAGGGCGAGCGCCTCGAGCAGGCCGAGCGGCCGGTCACTGTACTTGAGGCCAGGGTTAGTGAACTGTCCGACGAGGTAATAGCGGGTGTTGCCGGCGAAGAGGACCTGGACAGCGACCCGCGGCTCTTTCAGGTACACCGCAAGCTTCGATTCCAATAGCTCCTGCACCTCTGCACTCGTCTGCCCGCTGACGACAATGCGACCGATGAGCGGAAGCTGCACCGAGCCGTCGTTGTCGACCAGCAGTCCCGTCGGGCGCCCTCCCTGGGCTCCGGGTTCCCCCGCGGGGATGAATGGTGCGATGGAAAGCTCAGGATGGCCGTAAACGGCAACGAGTAACGTGTCTCCCGCCCCGAGCCGATAAGCGTCTCCCTCTCGCTCGCCGACCGCCGCCTCGACCAGCGTGGGCTCGAGCTCGGCTTCCGCGCGAGAGCGAACCGCGGTCGGCATGGAGTGGACCACTACGGGGGGACGGCCGCAGCCGAGCGACGACAAGCAATCGGCCGCGAAAACAGCCACAAGAAAGGCGCGAGCGACCCCAGCCGACATCAGCGCTGAACCTCCGATGCGTAGTTCAATCATGTCTCGTGAGCCCAGGAACTACGCCGGAGATAAAGACGTTCGCTGGACGAGCACTGCACGCTTCCGCCATGCGAAAACCCCGACCTCTCTGAACACCGAGCGAAAACTCCATAGGTACATCTCTTTGGCACATCGCCCTCTCTAGCCAGAGACAAGCCTACCGCCGCGCACCTTGTTCTGTCCCATCTTCGGCGCCAGACGTCAATGATGATCCCTAAGTTTGAGCGTCCCTTTTTGGGTTCGACGTTTGCGCTCGTCGCCAAAGTCGTCGCGGCCACTTTCGTTCTCCTTGTTTCTCCTGGCCGGCGTTACCGGTGGCGTCAGTCGTACGCTACGTGCTTGCGACTCGGGCGAAATATTCCTGAAACATAAATGCTTCACGTCGCCCGCCCATAACGGCGCCGCCCCGAAGCGGGCGCGAACTGACGCTTCCTTCGTGCTCGCTACCGAGTGATCGCAAGATGCGAAACGGTGTACCGCAACCTGCCGTCACTCACTCCGAATTCCGGCGCGGCGTTCATCGGAACGAACTGGTCCGGATGACCGGGCTTTCGTGAACCGACGGCGAACATGATTGCGTAGTTCCCGGGTGACGCATCTGCGGGTATCGCCAGGACCTGTGTCACATCGACCGTTCGGTGCCATCGCGAGGTGGGCTCGGGCGGGTCATCGGACACCCGAGACACCTCTCTTCCGGCCTCATTGACGAGTAGAATGTGAAGCCGATGGTCCTCCTTGGTTTTCACAGCGCTGAGACGGTAGTGAACGAGAACTTCATCACCGGCCCTCGCAGCAGCCCTGGCGACGCTAGCCGATAGGAGCGTCGTTCGCGGCATATCGTCAACGTCGGCATGGTACTGGCCTTCGGTCGCCGTCGGAGCCAGTGCGCTGTCTCCGCATCGGTCGGGCCCCGGGATCGTCTCGCTGAACTGACAGACACGCACGTAATCGACCTTCAACTCCTGCGGAAAGGCCGCTTCGTTGACGCCATTGTGCCCGGCCCAATTCCCGCCGATCGCAAGGTTGAGCAAGACATGTGCGGGCGGAGCCAGGTTGCCATCATTGGAGAGCCACCGATACGAGCGCGTGTAAAGCTTCCGCCCGTCGAGGTACATTGTCACGCTGTCAGGTTTCCAGAGCAATCCCACAACGTGCCAGCTCTGGTTCAGCGGTGCTGGCGCCTTGAAGAAAGTCCACCTCTGGTTGAAGGCATCGTCGCGAAAGAGCCAGTCCCCGCCGCGCTCAGGGAGGCGCCCTACCACTACCCCCGAGTGAATCATATCGGCCTTTTCTGTACCCTCGTTTATGACGTATTCAAACGCATCGATCTCCGGCGGCCACCCAAGCTGGCCATCGGAGTCATAATCAGAATTGAGCCAGAATGCCGGCCATATGCCGCGCGCGCTCGGTAGAAAAACGCGAGCCTCGAAGTAGCCATAATAAAACGTTTGACGAGACCGAACCATGCCCGAGTCGTACTGGACGGAGCTTGCTGCATGACGCGCATGGGCGACCAGCGAAAGGATGCCGTCGTGTATCTCGTGATTGTGGTCGTCCCGATAATGCTCGAGCTCGTCGTTGATCCGATCTAGCGTGCCATTCTGTTGGACATAGCGGGTCGCCCACTTCCGCCCATCCAGCTCGGGCCCGTCGAACGAATCCTCAAACGCGACGCGCCAGCCCGCGGCGCGCGCGGAAGCCGGAGCTGCCACGAGGAAGACGAGTGCAATTGCGATGGACACGCGCATGCGCGATGCCTCGCGTTTGGCGCACGATCTGAACCGCCGCTCACGTGTCATCGGAGATCGGCCTCCCTACCTACCATCCGGACCGCGGGGACATCGCGGACCGCATCCGAAGAGAGAGACGTCTTCCTATGGAGCCAGCGTGCGACTGTGGAATAGTGCCTCTCGAACGCCAAGTACCATAGATAAGCCAGCGCATGCGACGCCAGGAAGGCGACCGCGGGAGCGCGGCTTCCGAAGACGTGAGGCGCATGCTCGTAGATGAGCACGATAAGCGTATTGTGAACAAGGTAGAGGGAGTAACTGTAGGACGCCAGCCACTTGATGAATACGCTGCCCCGCCCTTCCTCCAACACGTTGGGCATGCAGCAAAGAATGCCGAACATCATCAGCGCGACGAACACATTCTGCTGGAATTCATAAGCATGGTAGCCAACCTTTGCGATTCGCCCAAGGAAGCCGAGCAAACCGAATGCGACGGCAATGCGCCCGAGCTGAGGGCGATTCCGGGCGACTGCTAGACGCGTGAACCATAGGTAGGCAAACGCCGCGCCCACGAGCCACACGAGTACGAGGTCGCCGCTACCGCCCGCGAAGGAATTCCACAAGAGGACCGGCAAGCCGAGTGCCAGAAGGGGAGCACGGAGCGAGAGAGCGATCCGTTCGCCTGCGATGTACGTGAAAAAAAGTAGGGAAAACATAGCGTAGATCCAGAACTCAATCGGTATGGTCCAAAATGGCTCGGCCGTATTGTACGAGCGTATATACGCGCGGCCCGGAGCCACGATGTGCGAGAGGGCTTGCAGGACCGGGTAGTCGTTAAGCAAAAGGAGGTTGCCGAGGAAGGCCGCCGGTCCGCGGTTGTTGCCGAGGCTAGCACCGCGCGCCGCGAGGGGAACGGCTGCATTTATCACGGCCACGGCTACGAGCGTCGGGACGAACGGCACGAGAAGGCGGCAGGCCCGATCGAGCATGAACGGAATGAACTGCGGCCGAGCCGCCGAAAGCCGCCGTGTGGCAGTGAGGCTGATTAGGAAGCCTGACAGGAGAAAGAAGAGAACCACACCCGCCCCGCCGGTTCGAGGTGTCTTCTTGAGTTCAAAGATGTGGCCCAGGTGCTCTACGACGACCATGTTTGTCGCGAGCACCCGAACGAAATCCAGGTATATGGACGCGCCCGAGCTCATGAGCCGGCTCGTCGCCGGAGCGATACGGGACGCCAACGCGGCTGCGTGGAAGGTCGGTTCGGGCGGCGCGGCGCGTCGGGATGGTTCCATGTCAGGCTGCGCTCGCTTGCGATCGCGACCTGGCTTGGCCTCGAGCCGAGGCTACGGAGGCACAGGTCACGTGAGGTAGCCCTGCCGCAATGAGCTGAAGTCGGAACGCATTGAGGTCCATCTTTTCCGTCGGAGGGATCGCCTGGAGGATGTGGCCCCCTACCGATTACTGTCTGTGTCCCACCTCTTCTGGCGGGCGTCAATCGCGATGCGTCCACCGTCGGCCAGACGCTGGAGGGACGAACAGTTTGGGCGACCGAGGCGACATCCACATGAAACAAGCCGTCAACGGCTAGGTCTCGTCCCCGGCATCGAACAGTCAGGCGCCCTCTACACCAAGACGCCGTCTCCGCCGCGTTGCGCACCGGTATCCGCAGCGGCAGTTTGCCTGACGGATTTTGTTACAATGGCTGTTCGCAAAGAAGCCTTGCGCGTGCTAGCCATTCGGAAGAAGACTCGATCGAGATGCGGTGCAACGAGCCACTCACGACAATCGTTGCTCGCGCCGACGCGACCGTTGAGCGCCTCGAAGAACCGTGGTCGGCGCCGGTACTTATCGTGCTTCCTACGCTGAACGAAGCGGCCCATATCGAGAGCGTTCTTGAGGTCATCCTGGCGGAAATCCCGCCGGCGGCGGCCGTGCGCGTCGTCGTCGCTGACGGCGGCAGCACCGATGCGACCGTCAAGATCGTCGAGCGAGTGGCGCGTAATCGTCCGATCGTAGCTTGTGTCCACAGCCCCGGACGTCTACAGAGCAGCGGAATCAACTTGGCCGCTCGCCTCTTCGGTAAGGATGTCCACGCGCTGATCCGTTGCGATGCCCACTCTGAGTATCCGTCGGGGTTCTGTCGACGTTTGCTCGAGACGCTCCAGCGCACGAAGGCCGACGCGGTCGTCGTGCCCATGGATTCGACGGGCGACGGCGCGCGTAACCGCGCCCGCGCCAGGGTCTCCAACAGCGTCGTCGGTAACCGTGGCTCGGCACACCCC
>Ga0302325_10015210_pt1 | contig 16356 bp, 21 predicted proteins | sample Palsa_T0_2_FD_201948 | JGI IMG/M metagenome (GOLD analysis project Ga0302325, IMG submission 201948) | Peat permafrost microbial communities from Stordalen Mire near Abisko, Sweden - Palsa_T0_2 | ecosystem: Environmental > Terrestrial > Soil > Palsa > Peat permafrost | place: Sweden: Abisko... | reverse complement strand
GCACCCTTGAGCCCGTCCTGATCACCCCGATTCGCCGCGAGGAATTCCTCATCGCGAAGGCGCTGGCCGCTTTCGTTCCAGCGCTCGTGATCTCGTACACGATCTTCGGGATCTTTCTCGCCGTCACAAAGCAATCGGAGTGGAGGTCCGTCGTGGCACGTACGATGTCGAAGTTGACGGTAAGCGTGTCGGATCGCTCGAAATGAACGACACGATCGAGACGCCAGTCGAGCCTGGACGTCACACCCTGCAAGTCCGCAATGGCCGAAACTCAAGCCGAACTAAGACCTTCGACGCCGCCGACGGCGAAACCGTCGCCTTCCGATGCACTGGAAAGAGGTTTCTGCCGCTCTTTCTCGCGTCCTTCGTCGTTCCCAGCCTGGCACTCGTACTTATACGCGAGTAGGCGCAGACTCCGCACTGAGCCCCGCCGCGGTCACGACGCCAGCCCACCTGGCGCGACCCGACCACGGGCACGGGCCGACGCCCGGAAGAAGGCCTTCACCACGGTGCAGTTCAGGTCGCCGCTCGGTCGCCGCCCGTACGACCTGCGGCACGCGAGCGCTGTGGACCGCTGTGTCGCGGTGTCCCCCGCGGATATATAGCGGACGGCGTTCGGCCGCTAGGACGGTCGGTGTGCACCGTCGGCTTTCAACGGACGGCCTCGGGACGGGCCGCGCTGGCGGCGTGTCCGGGCTTGACGTGCGCCGCTGAGTCGGGCGTGCATCCCGGCGTGTCCGCCCGGCGGCCGGGGCGGGAAGGGTGACCAGGCTCGCGATGCGGGAGAGCGTGACGGTGGCTGACCGGGCGGAGCGGGCGCGGCTCGCCCGCGCGTTCGTGAGTTCGGTGTTCGGCCCTGGGCATCCGTGCGGGGAGGAGGCCGTGCTGCTGGTAAGCGAGATGTTCGACAACGACATCCGGCGCAGCCAGTCGGGTACTGCCGGCGAGACGATTACGGTCGCGGTTAGGACCGGGGACGGCGCGGCTGGGTCGGAGTCGCTGGCCGGAGCGGGGCTTGGCGTGCCCTGGAATCCGTCCCGCTGCAGGCAGGCGGTGAAGTGGTGGGCGTGCCTGGGCCGGGTGTACGTCGCTGGATCCGCCGTTCAGCCGCGATCGTCCGGTTCGTCTGGTGCCGCCGGGTCTTCGGCGCCGTTGAGCGTGAGAGGCGCGGTTGCCTGCTGTTGCCGCCAGGCCCCGGGCGCGATGCCGTGGTGGCGGCGGAAGGCGGCCGCGAACGCGTAAGGCGAGCCATATCCGACCGTGGCGGCGATGTTCGCGAGGCTGAGTTCGCCAGCGCGCAGGTGGTCGCGGGCGAGAGTCATCCGCCACTCCGTGAGGTACTGCAGCGGGGCTTGCCCGAGCGCGTCCCGGAAGACTCGCGCGAATGCGGCCCGGGACAGGCCGCTGATCGCCGCGAGCCCGGGCACTGTCCACGAGTGGCCGGCGTCTTCGTGCATGGCCTGCAGCACGGCGTGCAGGCGTGGGTCGCCGGACGCCCGGTACCAGCGGGGTGCGGTCGCGCTGCGGCGGAAGTCGCTGCGGAGGGCCAGGACGAGCAGCACATCGAGCAGGCGGTCGAGCACGGTCTGCTGGCCGGGCTCCACGTTGGTGAGCTCGCGGGACACCAGCACGATGACTTCGCGGAGCGGTTCGTCGACCGCGGACGAGAGCGTCAGCACGCGCGGAAGGGCGTCCAGCAGCCCGCTGGCCACGTCACCCGAGAACTGGTAGGCACCGCACAGGAACACCGTCGCCCCACGGTCAGCATCGGCTGCGACCTGGCGGTACTGGGCCCGGAATTCGTCCGGCTCCAGGCAGCAGGCCCCCGGTTCGTGCGCAATGTGGTGAGCGGAGCCGCCGCGCACCAGGCTGATCTCCCCTGGCCGGAGCTCCACGGCACCGGCCGGGTCGTCGAGCCACAGCCACGCCTTGCCCCGGGTCACGGCATGCACCGCGAGCTGGATGGAGCCGCCCAGGCGCAGTCCCCACGGGGGCATGACCACTGTGCGGGCGAAGACCGCCCCGGTTGCGCGCGCCCGCATGAGGTGGTCGTACAGCAAGTCCACACGCCAAGATTGCGAGTAACACGCGTCGAAGTCAACGATTTGAGAGGATCAAATAATAATCCAAGCGTATGGTGCATTGATCCGCTCATCATGAGAGCTGAATGCTTGAGGCATGACCAACACATCCCACGCAGCGCTCATCCTCGGCGGCAGCGGCCGGACAGGCTCGCTTGTCGCCAGGCACCTCGCCGGGCAAGGCATCCCCGCCCGTACTGCGTCGCGTCACGGCAGCGACGTGTTCTTCGACTGGGACGACCCGGCCACCTATCCGGATGCCCTCGCCGGCACGGACCGGGTCTACCTGGTCACCCCTGTACTGCGCGTGCGTTACGCAGCCCGGGTCGCCGAGTTCCTTGACCAGGCCGAGGCGGCCGGCACGCGGCACGTCACCCTCCTCAGCACCTACAACGGCGACCGAGCGCCACGCGAAATCGACATCGCGGCGGTCGAGGCTGACCTCGCAGCGCGGGAAGCGTTCACGCACTCCATCCTGCGCCCCGCCTGGGTGATGCAGAACTTCACCGACGATCACCTCCCCGTCATCAACGGAACCGTCACCGTCCCGAGCGGCGGGGGCAGCGAGGCATTCATCGACGCGGCCGACATCGCGGCGGTCGCGGCCGAGACCCTCCTCAACCCGGGCGCGCACGCGGGCACCCGCTACGCTCTCACCGGGCCGAAGGCCCTCACCTTCGACGACGTCGCCGCGATCATCGCCGCCGTGAGCGGCCGGCCCGTCAGGTACAAGGACATCGACCAGGAGGCCTGGATCAGCGGGGCGATCGCGGCCGGCGTGCCCTCCGACTACGCCGTCATGCTCCGCTGGCTCACCGGTGCCATCATCGGCGGCGACGGGTCCGTGCCCACGGGCGATGTCGAGACCGTTACCGGCCGGCCGCCGGCCAGCTTCGAAGCATTCGCCCGGCGCAATGCCGCTGCCTGGACCACTCCGGAGGACGAGTGACCAAGTACACCAGCGACAGCTCGAACTTCGGTGCCGACGGCCCCTTCTTCCGCATCATCCGGGACGGGCTGGAGGGCCTCGCCGACGGAGAAGACTACTTCGACCTCCTGGCCGACGATGTCGTCGTCGAGTACGTCATCTCCGTGCCCGGCTACCCCAGGCGCGTTGAAGGGCGGCAGGCCGTGATTGACCTGTACAGCGGCTACGACGACTACATGACCGTGCACACCGCCGACAACCTCCGCGTCTACCGGGACCAGGAAGCGTCGGTGGTCGTCCTCGAGTACGAGGTACACGGTGAATCGGTGCTGACAGGCCGGCCGTACAACAACCGCTTCGCCTCCATCATCACAGTCAAGGACCGCAAAGTGACCCACTGGCGGGACTACCTTGACCCGATCGCCGTCTTCGACGCCAGCGGATGGCCCAAACGCTGATCAAGCCGGCCACGACCACTGATACCGCGCGAGCCGCGACATGCCCCCCACGCGGCGCCTCGACTTGGACCCGCCCTCCTGTCCCGGAATGTTACGACGGTGGCCCCCCGCCAAGGTGGACAATCACCGACGCCTCAGCACCCCCGATTCCGGCGCCCCATCCGACGAGCCCGACTCGATGATGGTCTCGGCGACGGAACACCGTGCCTTTGGGCCGAGCCGTCCTGGCCAACCGAGCCCTGACGCCGCCCTCCTGGCCTGGGCCATGTAGTCCGGCACCCGCTATGCGATCGCCGTCTACGAGGTGCGCCTGTTCCGGCGGATCGCATCCGCCGGGACAGGCGCAGCCCGGCGATACCGGGCGTGCGAACGTGCCTTGCTGCAGCGCGAGGTCATGTGGCAGTCGCCGTCGCGCGGGCGCCGTTAGCAGCAGGACGTGCCCGCGGCCGCGGTCCCGGCGGCCGATCCGGCCGAGCCGCCGCAGCAGGCCTGGCTGTCGTCCTGACCGTAAAAGGTCGCGCTGTCCTCCAGGACCGTGTAGAACTCCCAGGATTCGCCGTCCGGGGCGTCCTTGACCAGAACTTGTCCTGCTTGGCGTAACAGCAGGTGGTGTCGCGCTCGTCGGCCAGGGCGAGCCCGGTGGCGGCCAGCCGGGTCTGCTCGGCATTGACGGCGCCGGTGCCGTCGACCTCGACGCCGAGGTGATTCAGGCTGCCGCCCTGGCCGGGGTTCTCCATCAGAACGAGCTTGAGCGGCGGCTCGGTGATGGCGAAGTTCGCGTAACCGGGCCGCCGCTTGGCCGGCTCGGTGCCGAATAGCTTGCTGTAGAAGGCCACGGCCTCGTCGAGGTCATTGACGTTGAGGGCGAGCTGTACACGAGACATGGGAACCTCCAAGGAACAAGACATAGACGCTCGTCTATATCTTTCTCATCCTCAGTTTGCCCTATGACATCGACAGATGTCAATATAGACGTATGTCGAACCCCTTGGTGCTGCTGACCCCGGCCGAGTCCGCGGCCTGCTGCTCTCCGCTGGCCGCGGAGCCGATGACGACGGAGCAGGCCGAGCAGGTCGCGCCGCTGCTGAAGGCCCTGGCCGATCCGGTCCGGCTGCGGCTGATGTCGCTGGTCGCATCCCGCGAGGGCGGCGAGGCGTGCGTCTGCGACCTGAACGACGCCTTCGACCTGTCCCAGCCAACGATCAGCCATCACCTGAAGGTGCTGTACGAGGCCGGCCTGCTCGACCGGGACAAGCGCGGCGTGTGGGTGTACTACCGGGCCCGCCCGCAGGCCCTGGCCGCCATCGGCACCCTGATCGGCTGCACAGCGGGGTAACGCCGGCCCGGGCTTTCCCTCCGCCCATTCATCGTCTATCGTCGATTAACGATGAATGCTGCGCAGCCGCTCGACCGCCAGGCTGCCGAGACCTACGCGGCCTGGTTCAAGGCCCTCGCCGACGGCACCCGGGTCCAGGTGGTCTCCCTGCTGGCCCGCAGCGGCACGCCGCTGACGGTCAGAGAGATCGCGGCGGCCGTGCCGGTCGGGCAGTCCACCGTGTCCGAGCACCTGCGGCAGCTCGCCGCGGTCGGGTTCGTGCTCGCCGAGAACCGGGGCACCTCCCGCCTGTACCGGATCAACACCAACTGCGTCGAGTGCTTTCCCACTGCCGCGGACCTGGTGATGGACAGGCCCTCGCCCGTCCCGCCCGCGGCGGCCGCTGACAATCCCGGAGGATGACCGTGGAGCCAGCCCGCACGCCTGCTGACCGTGATCAGGTCCGGGAGGCGGTCAGGTCCCGGTAGTGCGGCCTCGCGCGGGCCGCGCAGGCGGCCCAGGTGGTCACCGGCTGCGCCGCGGACGCGGTCGCGGCGGGCTGCTTCGGGGCGGCCGGGTATCCGGACGCGGGCGGCGTGCCCGGCGGGGCGGTGCGGGCCAGCCTGGGCTGTGGCAATCCGGTCGCGGTGGCGGACCTGCGTCCGGGGGAGACGGTGCTGGACCTGGGCTCGGGCGGCGGTCTGGACGTGCTGCTGTCGGCTCGCCGGGTCGGCCCGGCCGGGCGGCGTACGGGCTGGACATGACCAGCGAGATGCTGGACCTGGCCCGGGCCCACGTGCGCCAGAGCGGCGCGCAGAACGCGGTGTTCCTCCGCGGCCAGATCGAGGCGATCCCTCTCCCTGGCGGCTCGGTGGACGTGATCATCTCGAACTGCGTGATCAACCTGTCGACCGACAGGCCCGCCGTGTTCGCCGAGTGCTTCCGTGTCCTGCGGCCCGGCGGCCGCCTGGGCATCTCCGACATCCTCGCCGATGACGACCTGACCCCGGCCCAGCGGATCGCCCGCGGCGGCCGGGTCGGCTGCATCGCCGGGGCGCCATCCTTCGCCGAGTACCGCGATGGCCTGACCGCGGCCGGGTTCACCGGCATCAGCATCACCGCGACCCATCAGGTCGGGGACGGCGTCCACGCCACGATCATCCGCGCGGCCCGGCCATGACCATGGCGGCCCAGGGCACGGGCACGGGCGTGCGCATCGAGCCGATGACCGCCGCACACGCCGATGCGGTCCTGGCGATCTACCAGGCCGGGATCGAGGAGGGCAACGCCACCTTCGAGACCCGGGCGCCCGGCTGGCCTGCGTTCACCGCGGCCCGGCTGCCGGGCCACCGGTTCGTCGCGACCGCGGCGGGCCAGGTCACCGGCTGGGTGGCCGCCTCGGCCGTGTCCGGCCGCTGCGTCTACGCCGGGGTTGTCGAGCATTCGGTCTACGTCCACCCGGGCGCCCGCGGCCAGGGCACCGGCGGCCGGCTCCTGGCCGCCCTGATCGCCTCCACCGAGGCCGCAGGGATCTGGACCATCGAGTCCGGCATCTTCCCGGAGAACACCGCCAGCCTGGCCCTGCACCGGGCGGCCGGGTTCCGGGTCGTCGGGATCCGGGAACGCATCGGCCAGCACCACGGCCGCTGGCGCGACGTCCTGCTCATCGAGCGCCGCAGCCCGGTCCTGTGACCACGCCGCGGGGCACATCCCGCGGTGAGCGCGCCGGTGCAGGCCGGGAGGTCAGCCGGCCGGTGCCAGGCGCGGTGCGAGGCGCCCGACGCGGTGGCTGAGCTCAGCGAGCGCCGCGTCGAAGCTGGCGGGATCGCCGGCCGGGACCGGGTCCGGGACGGACCAGTGCACGGCGGCCTGGCGGCCCAGTTCCTCGCGTGCCATGTCGCACACGGTGATGATCAGGTCGCCGTCTTGCTGGACGTCGCTGAGGTGGCGGGGCCGCACGCGGCGCATCGGCAGGCTGTGCCGCCGGGCGGCGGCGATGGCCCCCGGGTCGACTCGCGCGGCGGGCTGGGTGCCAGCCGAGGCGGCCGGGACGGCGCTGGCGCGCCGCCACAGCGCCGCGGCTAGGTGGGAGCGGGCGGAGTTCGCGGTGCACACGAACAGCACCCGCCCGGCCGTGCGCGCCGCGGGGCGGGTCAGCGACTCCAGCGCGCCGGGGACGAGCTGGAGATAGGTGCGGCGCCGGTCGCCGTCGGAACGGCGGCGGGTGATGAGCCCGGCCTGCTCCAGCACCCGCAGGTGGTGCGCCAGCAGGTTCGACGGCATCGCAAGCATGGCCGCCAGGTCCGACGGGGACGCATCGCCCGCGCCGAGGGTATCGACGATATGCAGCCGGGCCGGATCAGCCAGCGCCGCGTGCACCGCGGCCCGGCCCGCCACGTCCGGAGTTAGCTCAACTTTCATTGACTCAATCTTGACTGAGCTAATCTGATCCGTCAAGATGGGTCCGTGAGCAGCACCCCTGTCGCGTTGTGGCGCCGACTGACCGCGGAGTTCCTCGGCAGCGGGTTCCTGGCCGCCCTGGTGATCGGTTCCGGGATCGCCGCGGAGCGGCTGTCCCCCGGTCAGACCGGGCTGGAGCTGCTGGAGAACGCGGCGGCGACCGCGGCCGGGCTGTTCGCGATCATCTTGATGTTCGGCCCGGTCTCCGGCGGTCACTTCAACCCGGTGGTGTCCTTCGCCGACGCCGTCTTCGGCGGGCTGTCCTGGCGCGACGCCGCGGCCTACCTTCCGGCGCAGGTGGCCGGGTGCACCGGCGGGGCGGTGCTCGCGAACCTGATGTTCGCCCTGCCCGCGGTCAGCATCTCGGCCAAGCACCGGGCCACGCCCGCGCACTTCCTGTCCGAGGTCATCGCCACCCTCGGGCTGCTGCTGGTGATCTTCGCGCTGGCCCGGTCCGGGCGAAACCGGTCCGCCCCGGCCGCGGTGGGCGCCTACATCGGCGCGGCCTACTGGTTCACCTCCTCGGCCAGCTTCGCCAACCCGGCCATCACCATCGGCCGGATGTTCTCCGCCACCTTCGCCGGCATCGCCCCGTCCTCGGCCCCGGCCTTCATCGGCGCCCAGCTCACTGGCGGCGTCCTGGCCATCGTGATTATCAAGGCGCTGTACCCCGCCATCACGCCGGCGGACGCCGCCGGCATCATCGTCCCCCACCCCGGCGACGCGGGCGCGGCGGCCGCGGGCGCCGCGCACGACGGCGTGCCGCCGTCCGGGGCCTGGCTGGCCGGCCCAGCCCGGTCCCGTTGATCAGCCACCCAGAGGGAGCCTGCCATGCACGTGATCATGATCGGCGGCAGCGACGCCGGGATCAGCGCGGCCCTGCGGGCCCGCGAGCTCGACCCGGCCGCGGAGGTCACCGTGGTCGTCGCGGACGCCTACCCGAACTTCTCCATCTGCGGCATCCCCTACTACGTCTCCGGTGAGGTTGCCCACTGGCGCAACCTGGCCCACCGCACCATCGCCGACCTGGAAGCAGCCGGGATGCGGCTGCGGCTGGACACCACCGCCCAGCGCATCGACGTCCCCGGCCGCAAGCTCCTGGTCACCTCCGCTAACGGCGGCGAGGAACTGCTCGGCTACGACAAGCTCATCGTCGGCACTGGTGCCGTCCCGGTCCGGCCCCCGATCCGCGGCCTGGCCGGGCCCGGTGCCCTGGGCCCCGGCGACGGGGTGCACCTGTTGCACTCGATGGACGACACCTTCGCCGTCATGCGGACCCTGGAACAGGCCGCGCCGGCCAGCGCGATCATCGTCGGCGCCGGGTACATCGGCCTGGAAATGGCCGACGCCCTGACCGTCCGCGGCCTGCAGGTCACCCAGATGGAACAGCTGCCCGAGGTGCTGCCCACCGTCGACCCGGAACTCGGTGCGCTGGTCCGCGCCGAACTGGCCGCCCGCGGCGTGCAGGTCCTGACCGGCACCACTGTCCAGGCGATCACCCGCGCCTCATCCGGCCACGCCGGACGGCTGCACATCCAGGCCACCGCCGCCGACAGCACGGCCGTAACCCGCGCGGCCGACATGGTCCTGGTCGTGGTCGGGGTACGGCCCGAGACCACCCTGGCCGCCCAAGCCGGGGCCGCCCTCGGCGTCAAAGGCGCGATCGCGGTCGACCGCGGCATGCGGACTCACCTGCCCGACGTGCTGGCCGCCGGGGACTGCGTCATCACCCACCACCGCCTACTCGGCGACACCTACCTGCCGCTCGGCACCACCGCGCACAAGCAGGGCCGGGTCGCGGGCGAGAATGCGCTCGGCGGCCAGCGGCAGTTCGCCGGCAGCCTGGGCACCCAGGTGGTGAAGATCTTCGAGCAGGCCGCCGCGCGCACCGGTCTCCGGGATCACGAGGCGGCCGCGGCCGGATTCGACCCGGTCACCGTCGGATCCCAGGCCGACGACCACAAGGCCTATTACCCCGGCAGCCAGCGCATCAGCATGCGGTTCACCGGCGACCGCAGCACCGGCCGGCTCCTGGGCGTGCAGCTGTTCGGGCACCGGCACGCCGAGATCGCCAAGCGCATCGACATCGCCGCCACCGCGATCTTCCACGGCATGACCGTCGATGCGGTCAGCGACCTGGACCTGTCCTATACCCCGCCGCTGGGCAGCCCCTGGGACGCGGTCCAGATCGGCGCCCAAGACTGGGTCCGCGCCGCCCAGCGGCACTAACCCGCTCCGTATCTTCAAGCAGAGGAGCAGCCATGTCAGGGCATCACCTACGGCCAGGCCCCCGCCCCGTCCCGCGTCCCTAGCTGTGGCCGCCGCCGCCCCCAACCCCGGCCTCACACTTTCACCCGCACCCAACTACGTCGTCCATCGCTCCGACGGCAGCGGCACCACCCACATCTTCGGCAGCTACCTCTCCAGCACCGACCCGGCCTGGGCAGCCAAGGTCGGCATCGGCGAGGCGCTCAGCTGGCCAGCCCGGAGGGCGCCAAGGCAGCGCCGGGGTGGCCTCCGCCGTCTACCGCACCCCTTCGCCGTCGGCTACGTCGAACAGGCCAAAGCCTGTGGTATCCAGATGCCCTGAGGTGCGCGGCGGGAGCCTGGCTTGGTGGGCGCGCGGGCGCCCTCGCTGGAAGGAAGCATTGCGGCCAGTGCTTCTGCCTGCGGGTTTCGGTGTTCCCTGGCTCAGCAACCGTGAGCTTTGACCTTTGTGCGTGTCGCGCGTCACGGCCTCGGCGAACGAGCCCGCGTGCGGATCCTGATGTCGTAACCTCTGCTTCAGGCCAAGGTCAGGAACATCTTCTCCATCTGCTCCTCGGTCATGGGCGAGTCGGCGTCTCCGGACAGGCACTGGCGCATGCCGCTGGCCACGATCTTGAAGCCGGCCCGGTCCAGGGCGCGTGACACCGCGGCAAGCTGAGTAACCACGTCGGTGCAGTCCCGGCCGGACTCGACCATGGCGATGACCCCGGCCAGCTGGCCGTGGGCGCGGCGGAGCCGGTTGAGCACCTGGCCTGCGGCATCCTCATCGATCTTCATCAGCCGTCTCCCTTGCTATGCACTCATCTGAGTATACCCGGCAGGGTATATCTCCTCTGTCATGTCTCAGCAGCAGGCCCTACCGCGACCGCCAGCACGATTACCGGCTCACACCACCCGGCCGGCGCGGCCGTCGGTGGCCGTTACCGCCCAGCTCCGGCCAGCTCGGCCACCGGCTCGCCTGTGTCGAGTGCCAGGCGGGGGAGTTCCAGCTGCAGCGTGGACAGGCCGCCGGACAGCGAGCGGACGTCGGGCCGGCCGTGTTGCCGCAGCAGCCGGAGCGCGAGGTAGGACCGGAAGCCGGACGCGCAGTACACCAGCAGGGGGCGGTCCGGGGGGATCTCGCCGAGCCGTCGGCGCAGTTCGGTGTGCGGGATGTTTATGGCGCCGGGCAGGTGGCCGGAGCAGAACTCGGCGGCTGACCGGACGTCCAGCAGTACTGCCTGCGGGTCGGCGTGAAGCAGGTCGTCGCCGCGCCACAGGGCCAGGGTGCCGGTGAGCAGGTTGCTGGCCATCATGCCGGCCAGGTTGACCGGGTCTTTGGCTGACCCGAACGGCGGTGAGTAGGCGAGTTCGAGGTCGGCCAGGTCATCGACGGTCAGGCCGGCCCGGATGGCGGTGGCGATGACGTCAATTCGCTTGTCGACGCCGTCGCCGCCGGTGGCCTGGGCGCCGAGCACCCGTCCATCGGTGGCGAAGAGCAGCTTCAGGTGAAGCGGGTGTGCGCCGGGGTAGTACCCGGCGTGGTTGTTCGGGTGCAGGTGCACGGCGTGGTGCGGGATCCCGGCCGCGCGCAGCGCCTTCTCGCTAGGGCCGGTGGTGGCCGCGACGGTGCCGAAGACGCGCACGATAGCCGTGCCGAGAACCGGTGAGCGCCGTCCGCCGCGGCCGAATAGGTGGTCAGCGGCCGCGCGGCCCTGCCGGCTGGCCGGCCCGGCCAGCGGTACCAGGGCCGGGCCGCCGGTGACGGCGTCGGTGACCTCGATCGCGTCCCCCACGCCGTAGATGGACGGCACCGAGGTCCGCAGGTGCTCGTCGACAAGCAGGGCGCCGCGGGCGCCCAGCGCGAGGCCGGCGGCGGCGGCGAGCGAGGTCTCCGGGCGGACCCCGGCGGCCACCAGGACAAGGTCGGCGAGGACCTGGGATCCGTCCGAGAGATCGGCGGCGACGGTGCCGCCGTCCGCCTCCCGTAGCGCGGTGACCGAGGTGCCCAGGCGCACCTCGACGCCGGCCCGGAGCAGCTCCAGTTCGATGCTGCGCGCCATCTCCGGGTCCAGGGCGGGTATGACCTGACCGGCCAGCTCGACGAGCGTGACCGCCAGTCCGCGGTGCCGCAGCGCCTCGGCCGACTCCAGGCCGATAAACCCGGCACCGACGATCACGGCCCGGCGGGCGCCCCCGGCCACCAGCGCCCGCAAGACGTCCACATCGGGCACGGTCCGCAGCACCCGGACCGCGGGCAGGCCGGCTCCCGGGACCGGCGGGATGACCGGCGCGGCCCCGGTGGACAGCACCAGCGCGTCATAAGCCTCGTGGTAGTCCCGGCCGGTCGCGAGCTCACGGACGGCGACGGTGCGCCCGGCCGGGTCGATGGCCAGGACCTCGTGGCCGGTGCGCACGTCCAGCGCCAGGCTCGCGGCCAGCGACTGCGGGGTATGCAGCAGGAGCGCATCCCGGTCACCGATCTCACCGCCCAGGTGATAGGGCAGGCCGCAGTTCGCATACGAGACGTAGGAGTCCCGCTCGAGCACCACGATCTCCGCGTCCTCGGCCAGGCGGCGGGCCCGCGCGGCGAAGCTCATGCCCCCGGCCACCCCGCCGACTACGACAACCTTCATCTGCGTGCCTCCAAATCCTTGTCTCACGTGCTCGCGGCCCGACCGGCGTTGTGGCTGGTCTTAACCGCAGGTGCAGCGGTTCTCGGGCGGGATACCGGCGAGGGCCTGCTCCACATGCTGGCCGCAGCCAGTCCAGGTGGTCTTCTTGCAACGGTCGCAGAGAACTAAGCTGCACATGGGCACTCCCAACGCTTCGGCGATGATATCTAACTATACCCCCTGGGGTATTGAGGTCTGGGGCTTGCCCGGCTGTGATCCTGCCCACGCCTCGGTGCGAGCCCGCGGCCTGGTCAGGTGAAGATGATCTGGCCTCCGGCCGCCAGGGCATAGAACTCGCCCACCGTGATGATGTCCTTGACTTGCTCGATGAGGTCATCTTTGGTGAGCCCGAACAGGTCGCAGGATGCCTGGCAGCCGTACAGGCCGGCCCCGGTGTCGGCGATCATCTCGATGAACTCGGGGATCGGGGGAATGCCGAGCTTGTCCATCTTGCGTTCCATGTAGTGCGTCATCACGCCGGGCATGCCGGGCAGGCCGCCGGCCAGCGCGGCCAGGTGCAGGCCAGGGTTTCCCACTGTGGCGATTTTGATGTGCTCGTGGCGCTTCCTGTTGATGGCGTCGAGGCCGAAGAAGGTGAAGAACAGGTTGGCTTCGATGCCTTCGGCCCTAGCGCCGTTGGCCATGATCAGTGCCGGGTAGATACCTTCCAGGGAGCCTTTCGAGACGATGATCGAAACCTTCTCGATGGTGGCGTCCATGACAAACGACCGTCCTCTCGGTGCGTCAAATGCAGCCGCGTGGCTTGGGGATCCCGGCGATCTTGGCGGCGGTCTTGGCCGGGCCCTTGGGGAAGAGCTGGTAAAGCTCCTTGATGGGCACGCCGGAGGTCTTGCCGAGCACGCGGACGGTCGGGCCGGTGCCCTTGGCCTGGTATTCGACGCGCATGAACCTGATGACCTGCCAGTGCCGCGGTGTCAGTTCCTCGATGCCGGCCGACTTGGCGATCTGCGGCGCCATGTCCTCGGTCCACTGGCCGGGTTCGGTGAGGAAGCCCTCGTCGTTGACGGCAACGTCTTGGCCGGCGTAGGTAGCGGTGGGCACGGTGCAGCACCTCCTGGATGAGATCACCGACGGCCACCGGTAGTGGCCGGGGCGGCATTTCGCACGCGCGGGCGGGACTTGCCGCGGGCAGGCATGGCCGAGCTGATTCCGGGGATGTCGCGGCCCGGAAGCAGGCCGTGCCAGTAGAACTGCTGGAAGGCGAGCTTGCCGAGGTGGTTCAGACGGGATTGCCGCAGCAGGGGCAGGCCGAGGCGGGCCGGGTAGTGGCCGGCGAGCGGCTCGGTGTCGTAGTTGAAGTCAATCAGCAGGGCCTTGCCAGAGCCTGTCTCGATGAAGCAGTTGGTGTGGCCGTCAAAGGCAGCAGCCAGCGGCTGGCCGCACAGGAACCGGCGTATGTTGCCGGCCAGCACGTCGCCTTCGAAGTGGGCAACGGATCCTGCCTTGGATGTCGGCACGTCGGTGGCGTCGCCGAGAGCGAATACGTTGGGCTTGGCCGTGGCTTGGAGCGTGCGGGGGTCCACGGGAATGAAGCCGAGTTCGTCACCTAGACCGGGGGACCGGTCCACGTACGCGGCGCCGCCGTGCAGCGGGATGACGACCGCCAGGTCGAAGGGCACTTCGCGCCCGTCGTAAGAAACCAGGCGGCCGCCTGGCGCCGTGCTGGCGGCGGTCCCTGCCTCGACTGTGCCGGTATTGAACTCGGTCACCAGTTCGATACCCTTGTCGGCAAGCAGCCCGATCAGTTCCCGGTTGCAGACCGGTTTGGTGAACGCGCCGTCCAGCGGCGTGACGTAGGTCAGCTCAACGCGGTCGCGGATACCCCGCCGACGGAAGTAATAGTCGGCGAGGAAGCAGAACTCCAGCGGCGCGACCGGGCACTTGACCGGCATGTCGACGACGTTCACGACGAGCCGCCCGGCGGCGAACTGCTCCAGCGCCCGGTCCAGGGCGACGGCGCCCTCAGGCGTGTAGAAGGTGAAGACGCTCTTCAGCCACCCGGGTCCAGTTAGCCCTTCGGTCTCCTCGGGCAGCAGCCGTGCGCCGGTGGCGACCACGAGGGCGTCGTAGCCCAGCGCTGTCCCGTCGTCGAGGTGCACCCGGTCGGCTTCGACGTCGACCCGGTCGACCCCGGCCTGGCGGAAGGAGATGCCGGAGCGGAACTGCTCGCGCCGCGGGCGGACGATCCGCTGCATACTGGTGAGCCCGAACGGGACGAACAGCAGTCCGGGCTGGTACACGTGATCAGCGTCATGGTCCACCACGACGATCTCAGCCGCCTGCTCGTCGAAGGACCGGCGCAGCCGGTTGGCGATCAGCGTTCCGCCGGTGCCGCCACCCAGGATCACGATCCTCTTCACATGATCACCCTGCGGCTGGGGCGCCGACTGGCAGCAGGGGCGTTCGTCCCGCCCCGGGTGACCATCGCCGGCACCGGGACGCAGGCACGTCCCTGATGGCCGAATTATACCCGGGAGGGTATATCCTGGCCACAGGGTCAGGACGGCGTCGTGCTGGATCCATGGCGGAAGAATTCACGGCTCAGTGATCAACCGGAGGGCGGCCAGGGTGGACAGCCAGGAATGGGACCGGCGCTACGCCGCCGCCGAGCTGATCTGGACGGCCGAACCGAACCGGTTCGCCGTGGCTGAGCTTCAGGACCTGCCGCCGGGACGGGCGCTGGACATCGCGGCCGGTGAGGGACGCAACGCAGTGTGGCTGGCTTCCCGGGGCTGGCAGGTGACCGCGGTCGATTTTTCCGCCGCCGGACTGGACAAGGGCCGCCGGCTGGCCCAGGCGCGCGGGGTCGCCATCGACTGGGTGCGGGCCGATGTCCGCGACTATCAGCCTGAAGCAGGCTCCTTCCAACTCGTGCTCATCGCCTACCTGCAGCTTCATGAACCTGAGCTGGCCGGCGTGCTGCGCCGCGCCGTGACAGCCCTCGCACCCGGCGGCACGCTGCTGGTGGTCGGCCATGACGTGACGAACCTGACCGAAGGCACGGGCGGCCCGCCGGACCCGGCCGTGCTGTACACGCCGGAATCCATCACGCGATCCCTCGGCGGCCTCACCGTGGTGCGAGCCGAGCGAGTCCGGCGTCCTGTCGCCACCGCTGACGTCCACCGCGACGCGGTGGACACCCTGGTCCGCGCTATCCGCGACTGACCAGGGACACGACCATCCTGCGCCAGGTCCGCGAGGAACTGCAGGATGCGCTGGCCCGGCTGCCGGTCATCTACCGTGGTGCGGTGATCCTGCGCGACGTGGAGGAGATGATCGTGGCCGCGATCGCCGAGGTGCAGGGCTGCGGATCCGCAGGCCGGCGGGAGGAACGGCCGGCGAACATCTGGTGTCGGCTGCGTCCCAGTATCGTTCTGTCTGCGAAGCTCACGGAATACTGGCAGGTAGCCGCCGCGGCCGCCGCGGCAGAGGGACGTATAGGAGCACCCGGTGTGATGGCTCGTCAGCCTACCTCCCCGCGTCCCGGGCAGGCGGATGTGCTGTTGCGCCGGGGGCGGGTTCTGGAGGGGATCACGCTGGGCTGGAACGTGGCGGGGATCGTAGTGCTGGGGGTGGCGGCGGTGGCCGCCCGTTCGGTGGCCCTGGCCGGGTTCGGGCTGGATTCGCTGATCGAGATCGGCGCGAGCACGGTGGTGCTCTGGGAGCTGGCCGGGTCCGGTGCGGAGCGGCAGCGACGGGCGTTGCGGTTGATCGGCGGGGCGTTCCTGGCGCTGGCCGTCTACCTGGCGGTTCAGTCAGTCATCGTCCTGGTGACCGAGTACCGCCCAGGGCACAGCCTGCTGGGAATCGCCTGGACGGCGGTGACCGCAGCGGTGATGTTCACGCTGGCGGCGGGCAAGGGACGGACCGGCCGGGCGCTGGGTAACCCGGTGCTGATGACGGAGGGCCGGGTTACGTTGGTGGACGGGGTCCTGGCCGTCGCGGTGCTGGCCGGGCTGGTCCTGAACGCGGCGGCGGGTTGGTGGTGGGCTGACCCGTTGGCCGCCATTGTCATCGTGTTCTACGCGCTGCGGGAGGCGCGGGGGATCTTCCTGAGCGGACCGTGACGGCCGGGGCCGGCCGTCACGGTCCGCTGCCTAGCCTGCGCGGCCCGGGACGTAGGCAGGATCACGGTGACCGGATGGCGGTTACTGTCTGGCGGACGAGCTCT
>Ga0302325_10015209_pt1 | contig 16357 bp, 16 predicted proteins | sample Palsa_T0_2_FD_201948 | JGI IMG/M metagenome (GOLD analysis project Ga0302325, IMG submission 201948) | Peat permafrost microbial communities from Stordalen Mire near Abisko, Sweden - Palsa_T0_2 | ecosystem: Environmental > Terrestrial > Soil > Palsa > Peat permafrost | place: Sweden: Abisko... | reverse complement strand
CAAGAAGATCGGTCTGGGCGGCAGGGTCGTGAGCGGGCGAAAACCCCGCCGCAAAGGGCCGGCCGGCCCGACGTCACGCTGAGCCTCGACCTGATCGACTGACCTCGGCGCCCGGCCCGGGCGCCTGACTAGGCTGCGCGGCTGGATCGCCGTCAATCCGAGGCGCTTCCGCGTGCAATGGCGGCGCCTTAGAGTGAATGCGATTTCGTCGGCGTCTCGTCCGCCGCCGCCGGCGGGGCCCGCCTCATGCCTCTGATCATCGACGCTGTGAGCAAGCGGTTCGGCCGTTTCACGGCCCTGAGCGAGATATCGCTGGAAATCGCCGACGGCGAGTTTCTGGCGCTGCTGGGACCCTCAGGGTCCGGCAAGACGACGCTGCTGCGGATTCTGGCGGGCCTCGAGCGTCCCGAGAGCGGCGCCGTCGTGCTGGACGGGGAAAACTTCCTGGCCCTGCCGGCTCGTGAACGGCGCGTCGGCCTCGTCTTCCAGCACTACGCCCTCTTTCGTCACATGACGGTCGAGCGCAACATCGCCTTCGGTCTCGAGGTGCGTCCAAGGCCCGACCGGCCCAGCCGGGCGGCGATAAAGGACCGGGTGGCCGAACTGCTGACTCTCACCCAGATCGAGGGCCTGGGCGGTCGCTATCCGGCCCAGCTCTCCGGCGGCCAGAGGCAGCGCGTGGCCGTCGCTCGGGCTTTGGCCGTCGACCCCCGGCTCCTGCTTCTGGACGAGCCCTTCGGCGCCCTCGATACGAAGGTCCGCAAAGACCTGCGCGGCGAGCTCAGGCGCATCCATGACGCCGCCGCTGTCACCACCATCCTCGTTACCCACGACCAGGACGAGGCCATGGCGCTGGCCGACCGGGTGGTCTTGATGAACGCCGGACGGATCGAGCAGGTGGGGACGCCGATGGAGCTGGACCGCGAGCCGGCGACCCCTTTCGCCTTCGAGTTCCTCGGCCAGACCAACCGTCTCCCCTGCGAGGTGGTCGCCGGGGTGGCCAGGTTCGAAGGCTTCGCCTCGCCGGCGTTCGGGGCCGGGGCAACGGATGGCGCGGGGCTCGCCCTCTTCCGTCCCCATGATACGGTTCTCGATCCGGACTTGGAGATGCGAGGCATGACCGTGCGGGTCGCCAGCATCGGCGGACGGGGAGCATCGGGACTCGTCGAATGCGTAACTCCCGGCGGCGACCGCATCACGGCCGAGATGCCGCGGGGCGACGCCTCGGAATTCCGCGTTGGCCAGGAAGTGAAACTGACGGCCCGGCGGGTGTTGGTGGGCCCTGACGCGGCGGGCGGACTCGGCATTCAGGCGGCCGGGCCCGGATCGGCGGTTGAATCCATTGGCAACGCTCGGCGCGTGATTGCCCTCCCGTCGCGATGATCTAGAGTCGAAACTTCGTCGAACGGAACTGAAGAGAACGCCACGATGAAGTACGCGCGAATGGGCGCCACAGGGGCGCAGGTGTCGAGGCTGTGCCTTGGATGCATGAGCTTCGGCGGCATGGCCGACTGGACCCTGAACCAGTCCGACAGCCTGCCGATCGTGCAAAAGGCGGTCGAGGCCGGGATCAACTTCTTCGACACCGCCGATATCTATTCGCGCGGCCAGAGCGAGGAGATCCTGGGCCAGGCGCTGAAGGAGCTGAAGGTGCGCCGCGACGAGTCGGTCGTCGCCACCAAGGTGTTCATGCCCATGGGCCGTGGCCCCAATCGCGGCGGCCTGTCGAAAAAGCACATCAGCCAGTCGATCGACGCCAGCCTCGCGCGCCTGGGCATGGACTATGTCGACCTCTACCAGATCCACCGCTTCGACTACGAAACGCCGATGGAAGAGACGATCGAGGCCCTCGACGATGTCGTGAAGGCGGGCAAGGCCCTCTACATCGGCGCCAGTTCGATGTTCGCCTACCAGTTCTCCAAATACCTCAACCGCGCCGACGGTCTTGGCCGGACGCGGTTCTCGACGATGCAGAACCACTACAACCTGCTCTACCGGGAAGAAGAGCGGGAGATGAATCCGCTCTGCGTGGAAGAGGGGGTCGGCCTGATCCCCTGGAGCCCGCTCGCCGGCGGCGTCCTGGCCGGCAGTCGGGAGGCTGGAACGGTCCGCTCGAAGTCGTCGATGGGGCCGGGCCGCGATCGCTACAATCGGCCCGCCGACCAGGCCGTGCTGGATGCGTTGAAGCGCGTCGCCGCCGGTCGCGGCGAGACGCCGGCTCAGGTCGCCATCGCCTGGCTCCTCTCCAAGCCGGGGGTGACGGCGCCGATCGTCGGCGCCAGCAAGGCGACCCACCTCGACGACCCGATCAAGGCCGTGGAAAACGCCCTGAGCAACGAAGAGATCGCCGTTCTCGAGGGGCCCTATCAGCCTCAGGCGGTGATCGGCGCGCTTGGGCGCGGCGACGGTCCTCAGCGCGAGATCCGCGCCGCCTCGCAGCCGCGCGTCGCCGCATAGCCTACTGGTACTTGACGCTGCAGCCGTACGACTTGGTGACCGCGGGCGATACCGGGCGGCCGGCCTTCAGAGCCTGCAAGGCCAGGACAATGTAGTTCCTGGCGGTCATCGCGTCCTCCGGTCGCGTGGACAGGGTATCGTCGATCGCCCCGGCGTAGACGAGCAGGCCGCTGCGGTCGATGACGAACATGTCCGGCGTCGTGCGGGCGTCGAACTGGCGGCCGAGCTTCCCGGCCGGGTCGAGGATGACGTCGGCGGGGGCCGCGCCGGTCCGGCCTTTCCAGGCCGCCACCTCGGGTCCGGTCAGGTACCCCTGCCGGCCGGGCGCCGAAGAGATGACGCTGAGCCACACGACCCCGTCGGCCGCCGCTTGCCGCTGCAGATGCTGCATCACGCCGCTCGCATACATGTGACCGACAAACGGGCATCCATCGTTGGTCCACTCCAGGACCACGACCTTGCCGCGCAGGGATGCCAGCGTCACGGGCTTGCCTTGGGCGTCGAGCGTCGAGAAGGCGGGGGCGGGCCGACCAGTATCGACGGCGCCCGCAGCCAGGGGCGACGCCATCAACGTCGCCAGCAACAGTGCGAAACCTCTCATCCGGCGCCTCCGGCGTTCAATCTAGCATGAACGCCGTATGGTCGTCCCCGGATGCGTTGGCGGCGGCGCCATTAGGCGTTGCCTGCGCCCGGAGGCGGCCTCTAGTGAGACGCTCGCGGCAAGCGAAGGATCAATTCAATGTCGAGCGGTCTCATCGTCCGGCCCGTGACCCGCCAGGACTACGCTCGCTGGCTCGTCCTGTGGGATGGCTACAACGCCTTCTACGGTCGCTCCGGCCCAACTTCGCTTGCCGCCGAGATCACCGTGATGACATGGGCGCGTTTCTTCGACGCCTATGAGCCGGTGCATGCTCTTGTCGCCGAAAGCGACGGCCAGCTCCTTGGCCTCACCCACTATCTCTATCATCGAAGCACCACCGAAATCGGGCCGAACTGCTACCTCCAGGATCTGTTCACGACCGAGGGCGCGCGCGGCCAAGGTGTCGGCAGGGCCCTGATCGACGCGGTCTATGACCGGGCCAAGCTCGCCGGATCGCCGCGGGTCTATTGGCAGACCCACGAGACGAACCAGATCGCGATGCAGCTCTACGACAAGGTCGCCGACCGCTCGGGGTTCGTCGTCTACCGCAAGGCCCTCTGACCTCGCCGACCTGCGGCTTCGGAACCGCAACGGATCGCGGTCACAATGAAAGGGCTGCCTCGACGGTGTCGATCGCGGCCTTGAGTACGGCGGCGTCGGGACAGGCGTCGTGGCACGCCGAGGCGCGGGCCTTGAGCAGGTCGAGTTGCACGGCCCCCCTGTCCTTATGCTTCAGCTTGGCCAGGACGACCGCGAGGTCCCGATGCGGTTCGATAGGCTCGGAATCCAGCGCCACCGACCTCGCGTAGGCGCGTTCGGCGCCGCTCACGTCCCCGCCGCGGGCCTCGGCGTAGCCCAGCATGTACCAGACCCCGGCGTCGCTGGGGCGGATTTCGAGGACGCGCCGGAAGGAGTCGGCGGCTTCCCGGTAGTAGCCGGCCTGCAGAGCGGCCATCCCGCGTTGATACTCCGCCTTCGCATCCGAACGCGGCCCGGAGATCCCACCGGTCATTCCTCCCCCGCCGCCGGCGGCAAGTGCCGAACCGCCAGTCAAGCTCGCGCCCAGAAGCAACAGGCCCAATGCCGCGGATGTGACAAGGCTGGATCGCATGACGCCGACCTCGGAGGCTGTGTCGAAGCGATCATGCCCGACGCCGAAAAGCTTGTCACCGACATCCACGGGACTGTTCAGACGCCGCCCAGTCGAGATCTCAGCTTTCTGCTGGCTTCAGGCGAGCCGCCTTCAATCTCGCCTCGCCCAGGATCCGTTCCATGGCCCGCTTGCGGTCCCAAGGTCGCCAGGCGTCGGCGGTGCTGATCGGATCGCCGAGGTGGTAGCGCGCGATCAGGTCGGAGAGAGGGCCGAGCGGCTTGGGTTCGAGCGGTCGGAGCCGGCGTGAATCCCCACCATCCAGGGCCTCGATCGCGGCTGCGAGGCCGCCGAGCCTGGCTGCCTCGTCGGCGAGAACTTTTGGCGGTAGTTCCAGCCAATGGGCGACGAGCGCGGTGCGGAAGGCGGCGATCGCGGCGGCCAATCCATCCCCGTCGCCCCCCTCCTGCCCCTCGACCACCAGGTCGCATTCGGTGTCGAAACCCATCGAGCGGTTGTTGAGGTTCGCCGATCCGATCCGCAGCAGGCGGTCGTCGATGATCGTCAGCTTGGCGTGGACGATGATGATGCGGCCTTTGCGCGTCCGCGGGCAGTAGACATGCAAACGGCCATGGCGGTCGGCCTCTCGCAGCCGCGAGACGAACTGAAACCGGGTGCGGTCCATGGTCAGCTGGTCGAACCAGCTGGGGCTATGCACCGTCGAGACGAGCACGACCTCGGGGCCGTCCTGCTCCTCGAGGCGCGAGGCGAGGGCGTCGGCCATGATCGGCGAGGTGTAGTACTGGTTTTCCATGTAGATCAGACGGCGGGCGGCCAGGATCGCCGCGAGATGAAGCTCTTCGTTTTCCCTGGCGCCGGGCTCGCCCCGCCACGCAGGCATGGTGCGCGCGATGCCGATCGTTGCCTCGCGCGCCGCCACCGGCGTGTTTTCGGGCCACAGCTCGAGGCTTTCCGATGGCGCCGGGGCGGGCGCCACGCCGGTCGCCCGCCTCCAGCGCTCGGCGAACAGGGCGCCAAAGGCCGCGGCCGCGGGGCCATCGACCAGGCCCATCAGTTCATGTCGCGACTCGAAGTCCTTGCCGCTCCGGGGTGAAACCTGTCGCCGCGGATCGTCGTCCAGATGGCGCCATGTGTCCCACCGATTGGGAACGATGTCGCCGCCCCCGCAGAAGGCGAGCCGATCGTCGATGACGATGATCTTCTGGTGATGGCATGCGCCCAGCGGCACCGAACCGTCGAGGCGGAATTGGACCGAGCTGTTGGCGAAGCACTTCTTGGCTCGGTGCGGGAAGAAGTTCTGCGACGCGGCGATCGGCAACGCCGAACGCCAGCAGAGAATCCTGACGTCGAGCCGTGGATTGGCGCCGGCGAGATCACGCAGGAACGGACCGAACCTGTCGGACGGCGGCCCGTCACCGTTTTCATCCGGTTCGAACAGGGTCGCCGGATCGAACGCCCAGTTCAGCGCGTGGATCGAGTGGCGCGCGTTGCACATGGCCTGGCGGGCGGCGAGGAAGTACGACTCCATGTCCATAAACAGCGCCAGGCGAGGCGCTCGTTCGACCCGCCAGCACGTCAGTCCCGGGACCAGGAGCCCTTGGTCCTTTTCGGTCGGCGCCAGACTCATGGGCTCAGTCTCATAGGCATTGGTCAGCTACGACGCGAGCCCAACAGGGAAAAGGCGCGCCGTCGATAACAGGGGCGGCGTGGGACCGAGTAAGGGCGCCGTCAGCCGTACAGTTCTAAGATCGAGAACAGTGTTGTATTAGAAACGGGGATTATGTCCTTCCCTGCAACGATCTAGATCAGCCCGGCATGACGAGGGAGGCGGACCGGACAACCGGGTCCGGTCCGTCGATCCCCCGCACGAAGAGGTTCAACCCATGATCGTTCTCCACATCGATTCCAGCCCGCAGGGCCCCGCTTCGGTTTCCCGCCGGCTCACCCAGCATGCCGTCGACCTGCTGGCGGCCCGCGAGCCAGGCGTCGAGGTCATCCGCTATGACCTTGGCGCCGAACCAATCGCCCATCTGACCAATCAAGCGGTCGCCGCCGTGGTCCGCTCCGAGGTCGCCAACGATGAACAACGCGCCATCGGCGCTCTCTCCGATCGCCTCGTCGAGGATCTGCTGAGAGCCGACCTGATCGTGCTCGGTTCGCCGATGTATAATTTTGGTGTTTCGAGCCAGCTCAAGGCCTGGTTCGATCACGTCGTTCGGGCCGGCAAGACGTTCCGCTACACTGACAGGGGCCCCGAGGGCCTGGTCACCGGCAAGCGCGCCATCGTCGTGGAGGCTCGCGGAGGCGTCTACAGTTCCGGTCCGATGGCGGCCTTCGACCACCAGGAGCCATACCTGAAGACGCTTTTCGGTTTCATCGGCGTATCCGACCTGCGGTTCATTCGCGCCGAGGGCCTGGCCATGGGCGATGACGCCCGCGCCAAGGCAATCGCCAGGGCCTACGCCGAAATCGACGATCTCATAGGGGATTGCGAGCGGCTGGCGGCTTGAACTGCGGGCGCCGGCGTCCCACTTGCGGTCGCTCGCCATAGAAGCGCCATTGGAGGCGGCTCTTAAGAATCCGCATGATCAGGACCGATCTCCATCGCGGCCGAAAATCCGCCCTGCCTTGGGCGGCGTTCCTGGCCGGCGCCCTGCTCGCCGCCGCCGCCCCGGCGGCGCGCGCGGCGCTGGTGGAGGTCTCTGTGACCGGCGTCGATGTCGCGCGCGGCCATATTCGCGTCTCCATCTGCACGCGGGACACCTTTCTCAAGACCTCCTGTCCTTATCAGGGCGTGGCCGAGGCGAAGACCGGCGCCACCGTCGTCTCGGTCGAGGGCGTGCCGCCGGGCCTCTACGCGGCCCAGGTGTTCCAGGACGAGACCGACGCCGGCGTCGTCCACCAGAACCTGCTCGGCATCCCCAAGGAAGCGATCGGATTTTCCAACGATGCGCCCGTCCACGCCCACGGGCCCCGATTCAACGACGCCGCCTTTCCGGTCGAGAACGGCGTGGAAAGAATCACCCTGAAACTCCGTCGCCTGTTCCACCCGTCGCGTTGACCTCGAGCCCGCCGGTCCGGACCCTATCCCAACAGGGGTCGGCGCCGTAACGGGCCGCCAGGAAGTCGACCAGGGCCCGCACCTTGGCGGAAAGGTGGCGGCTGGATGGCCAGATCGCGTTGATCGGCGGCCCCGGACATTCGAAGGCGGCGAGCACGACCACCAGATCGCCCCGCGCCACCGCTTCCCAGGCGATGAAGCTTGGCAGCATGACCACGCCCAGGCCGGCGATGGCTGCGTCGCGCAGCACATCGCCGTTGTTGGCGCCAAGCCGCCGGCCACGGACCGTCACTGAACGCTCCTGTCCGCCGATCATGAACGGCCAATGATCGGACGGCGTGATGTTGGTGTAGAGCAGGCATGTGTGGCCGCTGGCGAGGTCGTGCGGCGTCGCGGGCGTTCCGTGGCGCGCGAGGTAGTCCGGACTTGCGCAGGCCATCTGGCGGCATGGCGCGAGCTTGCGCGCGATCAGGGTCGAGTCGGGCAGATTGCCGATCCGGATCGCCAGGTCGAAGCCCTCGCTGACCAGTTCGACGCGCCGGTCGTTCAGGTCGAGCTCGATCTCCAGCCCGGGATGGCTGCCGAGAAACTCCGCGATCGCCGCCGCCAGATGCAGGGTGCCGAACGACATCGGCGCGCCAACGCGCAACTTGCCGACGAGTTCGCCCTGAAGACTGCGCAGCGAGTCCTGGGCCTCCGCCACGTCGGCGAGGATGCGAACGGTCCGCTCATGAAAGGCCGCCCCGCTCTCGGTCACGCTCAGGCGGCGGGTCGTGCGGTGGAAGAGCGAAACGCCAAGCCGCGCCTCGAGATCCGCCATCCGGCGGCTGACCACCGACTTGGCGACGCCGAGCCTGGCCGCCGCGCCGGTAAAGCTGCGGGCTTCGACGACGGCGGCGAACACGGTCATGTCCTCGAAGAGGCCCATCGCGTTCTGATTTGACGAACAGTGTTGTGCCTGTCGAGCAGATTATTCTGCTGTGGGCAACCTCCCACATTCCCATCCGACACCGCTGATTGAACCAAGAGAAGTCTCAAAGATGCACCCACTGTTCGCTCTCTCGCTCGCCCTGGCGAGCCTCGTCGCCGGCCCGGCGGGCGCCGCGGGCCTGTTCTCGAGGGCGAATTCCTACTCCACGGCCGCGGCCTCCCTGAACGCTGTCGGACTCGCCATTCTCATGCTTACCGCCCTCAGCTCCGTCGGCGTTCTCATCGCCGGCGTCTGGGTCTCGCTCCATCGCCAGCCGGAAGGTCGGATGCATCGGCTCCAAAGCCACCCCTCGACGCGCTGACGGCGACGCGCCGGCAATTTGCGACGGGCGAAGCGCCCTCGTCCGAAACGGGCCGGCCATGGTCCGGCCGGCCGCGATCCGGCTTGATCCTGGGCCGGGCAGGCGTCCATCACCTAAAATTCGCTCCGACGACGCCTCAGGCCTTGCGGTATGCGGGCAAAACAGCGAATCAGGCGACAGGCCACGCTTTGTTGGCGTATGGTCGCCAATTCCTGGGGGATGGAGCCCATTTCGAATGACTATTTCTGAACTGATCGACCACGTCGCCGCCGAGGTGAAGGTCACCAAGGCCCAGGCCAAGGCGCTGATAGATTCCGTCTTCGGCGCGATCCACCACGCGGCGGGCAAGGGTCACGAAGTGGCCATCCCAGGCTTTGGCAAGTTCAAGGTCCAGGCCAAGCCGGCCCGCACCGGCCGCAATCCGCGCACCGGCCAGCCGGTCAAGATCGCCGCCTCCAAGAAGGTGGCCTTCCACCCGGCCAAGGCGCTGAAGGACCACGTCAACAAATAGTCCGGCCCGGCCCGCTTCGGCGGCCCGGCGAGCGGTATATGGGGCGCCGGCGTGAAAGCCGGCGCGACCCGTCGCTATCGGTCAACCGCTATCGGCCCTTGAGTCGGGGTCGAAGGGACCGGGTCAGCCGGCTCGGAACACGCCCTGGCCGGCCCCGCCCCCGGCGGCGAAGGTCTCGTTCCACCGCGAGGACGAGACGGCGGCGCCGGCCGTCTCATGGTCCAGCAGGAAGGCGATCATCGCCACCAGGTCCTTGAAGCTCAGCGGCTTCTTCATCGTCGCGTCGGCGCCGATCTGGCTGGCCAGTGCGAGGAATTCCTCCGCCCCAAGCCGGCCGCCGCCGGAAATGGCGATGACCTTCACGCTTGGCCAGCGTGGTTTCAGCTCCATGATCGTCTCGATGCCTTCCTTCTGCGGCATCAGGATGTCGACAACCGCCAGGTCGATGGGAAAGCGTTCGAGAAGCACGAGGGCCTGCACGCCGTTGGCCGCGCCGTAACTCTCGCCTCCGGCGGCGGCGACAGCCCTTGCGGCGAGGCGCCGGATGCCGGCCTCGTCGTCGACCAGCAGGATTGACTTCCCGGTGAGCATCGTCGCCCCCAATTCGTGTCCAGAGATCCGCGCTCTTTGAGCGGATGACGTAATATCAAGCGTTAGATCGGCCGGCTACCCAAGTTGTAGTCATCTTCGCGAACGTCTTGATCAAGCAAACGTTCCGCCAACATTGTGGTTAACGGCTCTTAATCTTGTTTCCGAGTTGGACAATTAGGGACTATCGGCGCAAAACTATTTCCAATCCCACGCTGGACTTATCGCAGATGAACAGATCCGCGGCGGTGCCGCAAGCCATGGTGTCGTTGCGGCGCGGACGGTCGGCCAAGCTCGAGCTAGCGGCCCTGCGCGCCACCCAGGCGCGGCTCGAAGCGGCGTTCCCGAGCTACCAGGCGATGGTCGATCACTCCCACGACGTGATCTGCACCATCGGCCCCGATGGCCTCTTCACCCAGGTGAGCCGGCGGGTCGCCGAAGTCTGGGGCTATGACGCCGAGGAACTGGTCGGACGGCCGTGCATGGCCCTCGTTCACCCGGCCGACCGGGCCGCCACCTTGGCGATGCATGTCCAGATCCGCCGGGGGAGGCCGACGGCGTCATTTCAGAACCGCGTCCTCACCAAGAGCGGCCTGGCGATCCCGGTGATGTGGTCGGCCGCCTGGTCGCGGCGCCACGGCGCCATCTTCGCCGTCGCCCGGGACATGCGCGAGAGCCTGGCCGCGCAGGAGAAGCAACGGCAGGCGCAGAAGATGGAAGCGGTCGGGCGCCTGACCAGCGGCCTGGCCCACGATTTCAACAATCTCCTGACCATCATCGTCGGCGGCGCGGAGGCGCTGGCCGAGAGCCTCGCGCCGGGATCGGAAGCCCACGATCTGGCCCAGCTCACCCTGGAGGCCGGCCGGCGCGGCGCCGACCTCGTCGAAAGCCTCCTGACCTTCTCCCGCGGCCAGCCGCTCGACCCCCGGCCGATCGACGTCCGGGCCCTGCTTTCCGGGCTCGAGCCGCTGATCCGCGGCGCCCTCGACGGCCGGATAGAGGTCGACATCGCCGCCCGCGGCGCCATCGCCTGTCTGGCCGACCGCGCCCAGCTGGAATCGGCGATCCTGAACCTGGTCATCAACGCCCGCGACGCCATGCCTGGGGGCGGGCGCTTGACGATCCGCGCCCGCGCCGCCGAGCTTGGCCCCGGCCGCCTCGCGGGGACCGGCAAGACGCCCGGTCCCTGTGTGCGCCTTTCGGTCAGCGACACCGGCGAGGGCATGGTGCCGGAGACCCTGGAGCGGGCGATGGAGCCGTTCTTCACCACCAAGGGCGTCGGCGAGGGATCGGGTCTGGGGCTGGCCACGGTCCATGGCTTCGTCAATCAGTCGGGCGGCTGGCTCCGGCTTCGTTCGAGTCCGGGCCGCGGGACGAGAGTCGATCTCTTCCTGCCGGCCGCTTCCCTGCCCGCCGCCCCTCTCTCGGCGAATTCGCCGCCAAGGATCGGACTCGTTCGCGAGGTCGCCTCCAGGACGGTGCTGGTCGTCGAGGACGACGCGGGGACGCGCGCCAGTCTGGTTCGCTCGCTGGCCGCGGCCGGCTTCCGCGTTCTGGAGAGCGACAGCGGCGCGGGTGCCCTGGAGCTGCTCGGTGCGCGCGACGACATCGACCTGCTCGTGATCGAACTCGTGCTGCAAGGGGCCATGAATGGCCGTCAGCTGGCCGATCACGCCCATCTCCTTCGCCCCGGATTGAGGGTACTGTTCACCACCGGCCACACCGACGACGAGGTCGTCCGGGTCGGGCGCGCCTATTCGCCCGATCACGTGCTGCGCAAGCCCTATCGCCGGGCCGAGCTCGCCGCGAAGGTCGCCATGATCCTGGATCGCCGACCGCCGACCCCCTGAGCTGGCCCCCGATCGGACGGCTCGAACACCGCCCGCCCCCGTGGCGCTAAGTTTGCTCTGACGGATCCATTCCGGGACATCGGACGGGGACATTCAGATGAGCGTGGTCGATCTGGCGATAATCGGGGCTGGCCCCTACGGCCTCTCCCTCGCGGCGCATCTGCGCGCGGCCAAGGTCGAGTTCCGCATCTTCGGCAAGACCATGGACTCCTGGAAAAACAACATGCCCCCAGGCATGCTGCTGAAGTCGCATCCCTGGTCGTCGAACATCGATGACCCGGATTCCAGCCTCACCCTGGAGCAGTTCTGCCTGGAGCGCGGCCTTCCCTATCACGACTCGATGGCGCCCCTGCCTCTCGAGACCTTCGTGGACTACGGCCGGAGCTTTCAGTCCCGCCTCGTCCCGGAAGTGGAACAGACCCTGCTGGTCCGCCTCGAAAGGGACCGCCAGGGGTTCCGCGCCTTCTTCGACAGCGGCGAGGTGGTCACCGCCAGGAAGATCGTCCTCGCCGTCGGCGTCCATCACTTCAAACAGACGCCGCAAATTCTCGCGGACCTGCCTGAAGAGGCTCTGTCGCACAGCGGCGACCATGGACCGCTAGATCGTTTCGCGGGCAGGGAGGTTGTCGTCCTTGGCGCCGGGTCCTCGGCGATCGACCTCGCCGCCCTGCTGCACGAGGCGGGCGCCTCGGTGACCCTTGCGGCGAGAGCCCGGGCGCTTCGGTTCGCCGGCGGCCCCCGGCCCAACCCCTCGCTGATCCGGCGGCTGGCTTCTCCGCTTCGGCCCCTGGTCCGTCCGGGCAGCGGTATCGGCCCCGGCTGGCTGCTCAAGACCTGCGCCGAGGCGCCATCGCTGATTCACGCCCTGCCGGCCAGACGCCGCCTGCGTCTGGTGGCGACCACGCTCGGGCCCATAGGCGGCGCCGGGATGAAGGAGAGGGTCGAAGGCAGGTTTCCCCTGCTCCTTGACCGCGAGCTGATATCGGCCGAGCCGGCTGGCGGCGGGGCGCGGCTGGACTTCGTCGATGCCGAGGGCGAGACCTCGAGCCTGCGGGCCGATCACGTCATCGCCGCGACCGGCTACAAGGTCGACCTGACCCGGCTGGCGTTCCTCGACCCCGCTCTCCTTGGCGCCGTCCGCATGATCGAGGCAGCGCCGCTCCTCTCGGCGAACTACGAGACCAGCGTGCCGGGCCTTCACCTCATCGGACCGGCCGCGGCGCCCAGCTTTGGACCGGTCGCGCGCTTCGTCTTCGGCGCCAAGCATCCCTCGCGGCGGCTGGCGCGCCATTTCGCAGGCGCGCCGCCCGTTTTGCGGCCTGCCGAACCGTGGACCGTGAGCGGCGCTCTGACGTCCGATGAAATCGGCCGGGCCCGAGCCGCCTGATGGCCGCCGCGCCCGCCCAGGCGCGCCCGAAGCGCCCTTCGACGCCCGCGCCGACGCCTGCGCTGCGCGCCGCCGCCGCGCCCGCTCCGCCGCCCGATTCGCCGATCGTCCTGATGCTTTCGAACACCTTCAAGATGCCCTACCGCGTGATGCGCTGCGCCGCCGCTGCGGGGGCGAGGGTCCACATACTCTCCACCAGTCGCGGCGCCGACCTCGCCCTCTCGCGGTGCTGCCAGGGGCTCACGGTCTCCTCCCGCGCCATCGACGGCCAGTTCGACCCCGAACTGGCGAGCGAGATCAACGCCCTCACCGAGCGGCTCGGTATCGACCTGGTGATGGCCGGCGACGCTCTCTCCACCCGCAGCCTCATCGCCGTCAGGCCCCTGCTGGCCGCGCCCTCGTTCCCGATGCCGAACCTCGCGCAGTTCGATCTTCTCAACGACAAATCGAGGTTCACCGACCTCTGCCGGTCGCTCGGGATTGAGTGTCCCAGGACCAGGCTCTATGCCGATGTCTCGGACTTGCGCCGGGATCTATTGCTGAACACTCTGGATTTCCCGGCGATCGCCAAGCCGCTCAGCATGAACGGCGCCGTCGGCTGCATCACCCTCGAGCGCGAAACGGCCCACCGGCGGCTCGCCGACATATTCTACAGCCCGATCCTGGTTCAGCAATTCATCGAGGGCGAAGACATCGGCGCGAGCGTCTATTGCGAACACGGAGAAATAAAAGCCTTCATCGCCCATAAATACGGCCGAGCCAGGTATTCGACCTTCCCGGGCCACGACATCCACGACACCCTGGCCGCCATCTGTCGGCATATGAAGCTGAGCGGCGTCTACAATTTCGACATGCGGCTGACGCCCGACGGACGCGTCATCTACCTCGAGTGCAACCCGCGCTTCTTCTACAAGATCGCGATGTCGATGCTGGCCGGCGTCAACTTCGTCGAGCTCGGCCTTCCCGGCCGCCATCGAGAGGCGCCGGCCCGGCCGCCCCGCTCCGGCGCCATCCTCTTCCCCAAGGCCCTCGCCGCCGCGCTGCTGACGCCGTGGAAGCTCGAAGGCAGGATCTGGCCGGCGCTGGCCTTTATCCTCGCCGATCTCATCCCGAACCTGAGAGAGGCCGCGGGCCTCGAAGACCACACTGGCGAGTTCGGGATACCAGCCTGAGACCTGCCAGTTGGGCGCCTGGGTCGGGGATTTGTCCTGTAGTGCCCAAGGCAATATTCGATCATCTGAATTCAGTAATTAATAGAAGGCGCCGGAGCGCCCGGTCGTCACTCGGATGATGAATTAGACGACAGCTCATCGAAATTCGCCTTTTTCGCGGTGATTCCATTACCTCGATCACGGTCGTTCCGCGCGCTCCTCTAGCCGCGCCGCGCCGTGATGATGGCCGCATCGATTGTGAATCGGCCGCCTTCGATCCAGAGGTTCAATCGGGCTTCCGATACCGCGATTGTCGTCAGAATTGGCAAGAGCGCCGGGACTCTACGAATTGCGGGCAAACAAGCTTTGTCGTGAGAAAAACTTTGGAGCACGCCGGTTCTTCGTGTTTACTATTCGGTAAGTTCTGCCTCAGGCGAACGTGGCTGGTCGTCTGGCGCGGGTTCGGGGGCAATCGATTCCGATGCCGACAACGACGATCAGATGGGCCGTGGATGCCGACGGCGATTGGAGCACCACCGCCGACTGGAGTCCGGCGCGGCTGCCGGTCGCCACCGACAACGTCCTGATCGACACAGCCGCTCTGCACACGGTCACGCTCAGCGCCGGCGCGTACACTGTCAACGCGCTCACCGTGGACGGCGACGATTTCGTCGTCTCCGGCGGGTCGCTGACGATAAAATCCACCTCGAGTTTTGCCGACGCCTTGACGGTCTCGGGCGGGCAGCTTGCCTTCGACGGCGCCGCGACGGTCGCTGGCCTCACCCAATCCTGCCGGCCGACCGTCGCAGGCTCGAGGACGCCAGAGCCCACGCCGCTCGCGACGCCGCCAAGTGAGCCAGGTCTTCATCTCGTACAAACGCGAGGACGAGATCCGCGTGGCCCGGATCGCGCGGGCGCTCGAGAAGGCCGGCGTCGAGGTCTGGTGGGATCGCGGCCTGCCCAGCGCCGAGAGTTTCCAGGTCAATATCGAGAAGAACCTCGATGCCGCGGGCTGTGTGATCGTGGTCTGGTCGCAGGGGAGCGTCGCTCCGGAGGGCGCCTATGTGCGCGACGAGGCCAGGCGCGGCCTGGCCAGCGGCGTCCTGGTTCCTGTGATCATCGACCGTATCAAGGCCATCCCTCTGGGCTTCGGCGAGATCCAGGCGGTCGACCTGAGCCACTGGCGGGGCGACGCCCGCGATCCCGCTTTCCAGGATCTCGTCGAGGCGGTCCGCGCCAAGCTGGCCGGGACGCCCCAGCCCAAGCCCAGGGGGCCCTCGGCGCGTGTCGGGCGGCGGCTGACGTACGCGAGCCTTTCGGGTGTCGGCGTGGTCGTGATCGCCTCGCTGGTCGCCAATCTCTTCGAAGTGACGACCAGGGTCTGCACCGTGCCGGGACTCCAGCCCGCGCTGTCGGACGCCTGCGGGGCCCTGGCGCTCGGCAGTCGCCCCAGCAAGACAGAGCGGCTGGCGTGGGCGGCGCGGGCCCCCGGTAGTTGCGAGGCCCTGAAGGCCCACATCAACCGTTTCCCCCGGGGCGCCTACCGGGAAGAGGCGGTCGCGCTTATCACTGCCCGCCGCCGAAGCTTCGAGGATCGCTGGACGCCGGCGACGCGCCAACTCGTCACGTTCACGCCGGCCGAGGGCGCGCCCGCGGCCAGCGAGGCCGCGGCCAAGACCGCCGCCCTGCAGCGCGCCAGGATCGCCGCCGATCGCCTCTGCCGGGGCTTCGGCGCCGGCAGCCTCTTTCGCTACGTCTCCGCCACGGCCTACGCCGAAAACTGGTCGTGCTCGGCGAACGGGGCCGGGACCCTCTGCGCCTTCGATGGCCACGCCGACTGCCAGGTCCAGGAACGCCAGCAGGTCGAGACCGATCGCTGTGGACCTGGCTGAGAGTGCCCCAGCGACGCTCCGTCATCGGCAGGTCACGTTGCGGCCTTCGCCTCGACAGCTTCGCCATCGGCGGTGGAGACAAGGCGCCTGGGGACGAGCAGGAGGATGGGCAGCATCAGCGCGTAGACAGCCGTGGTCGCGATCACCGCGGCGACGAACCCGCCGGCGTGGTCGTAGAGCTCGGTTCCCCAGAGATCGCCAAAACGCGTGGCCACGAAGAAGGTGGTGGTCGCGGCCAGCATCATGGTCGTGCCCTGAAGCCCCTTGGGGCACGAGCGGATGGCCAGATCGATGTAGGCCCCGGACGCCATGCCGCCGGCCAGCCCCATGGGCACGGCCGCGATCAGCGCCCCGACGGCCGAGTGGACGGCCAGCAGCGGCAGCATCTGCGGAATGGCGATGACCGTTCCCCACCAG
>Ga0302325_10015208_pt1 | contig 16357 bp, 18 predicted proteins | sample Palsa_T0_2_FD_201948 | JGI IMG/M metagenome (GOLD analysis project Ga0302325, IMG submission 201948) | Peat permafrost microbial communities from Stordalen Mire near Abisko, Sweden - Palsa_T0_2 | ecosystem: Environmental > Terrestrial > Soil > Palsa > Peat permafrost | place: Sweden: Abisko... | reverse complement strand
TGTGGCGGTAGGGCAATCCACCCTGGTACTCGTCGGCCAGAGCGACGGCGGCGGTGAACTCGACCGGCTCGCAGATGCGGAGTTGGTTGAGGGTCCAGACCGTCGGGAGTGCATGGGTCCGGGCCACCCAGCCTGGACCGACCGGACGCACCTCGTCGGCGAGAGTCCTGACCGATCGTCGAAGCTGCTCCAACATTCGCCCCAGCAACAGAGCCTCGGTCTCCGGCGTCCAGACAGCTCCCGTCATTGGCCAGCCACTCTTCGCGTCGATTCAACCGACCGTTCGACGAGGCCGGTCCTGCCCGAGTTCGTCCTAGACGGTCGCCATTCCGAGATCCGGTGACGCTGTCTTCGACGCCACCTCGGCCGACTCGGTGGCCGGTTCAGCGAGGTTCATTCGCACCAGCAACAGCGCGGCGGTGCCGCCGAAGTCCTTCGCTGCCCGTGCCGGCAGTCCGCCGTCGGGGATTACTCCGAAGTACAGGCTCTCGGGGTGCTCGTGGTGATAACGCTGATTGCCTTCACCAAGGGTCAAAAGGCTCACCAATTTCGAATCGGCCCCGAACGTGCCATCTGGTTGGGGCGAGATCTCGCCTGCCACCAGCGCGTTGAGGGGATGTGCACCGGCATGGCCAATGCTGTTGACGATGTTGCCGCCGAAGAGATACACCGCTTTCTCGACGACCCAGGACATCCCGCCCATATATCCCGGGTTGCCAACGACCCTATTTGCCGAGATGTGCGCAACCAGGCTCGCCACCATTCCCACTTGCACCTTGTCGAAGATCTTCCGATCCAGTTCGTCGGGCTGGAGGTCCGACGCAAAGACATCCTCCTTCTCGACCGCCCGCGCCGCTCGCGAATACAACGGCGTGTTCTTGAAGAAGAGCTTGAACACTCCGTATCGACCCTGAAGCGCCGGTGAGTGGGGGTCGCCGGCAACGTCGGCGTTGTCATGGTGCGCACGGTGCACCGTGGCCCAGACCCGGGGCCTGGTTCCGGTGCCCCAAATCACGGCGCGGGCGGCGGCCTCTATCGGTGGCGCAAGTTTGTAGGCCTTGTGGGTCAACGAGCGATGCATCCAGCCCGTCGTCGCCATGAAGTCGGTCAGGCCGCCAGCGACACCGATCGCCGTCGCCTTGGCCAGCTTCCGCTTGAAGGTCTGGGTGTCTCTGCTTCCCACGCACGCCGCCATTGGACAATTACCGTGCCTCGCCGCACGGTTCGGTCCAGATCATGCACCCTCGGAGCGTCCCCGTGCGAAGAATCGCCGGTGAGCTTCGAACGTTACCGTCGGGTCAGGTCCCGAGCGGCGCCCATTCGCTGTGCCCGGTGGTCCAGGGCGAACCGGAAGAACTCGTCGGCCGGCATCGGCCGGGCCGCGTAAAAGCCCTGGAGGACGTCGTAGCCGAGCTCGGCCATGTCGCGGGCCAGCTCGGCCGTCTCCACGCCCTCGGCGACCGCCACCAGACCGAGGCGCTTGGCCAGCTCCGAGACAGTTCGGACGATCACCAGATCGTTGTGGGACTGGGCCGATCGGCGGACGAACTGCTGATCCACCTTCAGCTCGTCGAGCGGCAACGTCGGCAGGGCCGAAAGAGACGTGTAGCCGCTGCCGAAGTCGTCCACCGAGATCCTGACCCCCCTGGCCTGGAGCGGACGGAGCCGCATGATCGCCTGGGAGAGATCGGCCGCCGCGGTCTCGGTGATCTCGAGGGTGAGGCATGCCGGGGGAAGGTCCCGGACCCGCAGCTCCCCCACCACCCAATCGGCCAGGTCGTGGCGGGTCAACGTGACCGGAGAGAGATTGACCGATGTCGAGATGGTGAGGCCTCGACGACGCCAGAGCGCCTGCGCGTCGAGTGCGCTCGGCAGGACCCACTCGGTGAGCCGGTTGATGAGGCCGATGCGCTCGGCCAACGGGATGAACAGGGCCGGGGACACCTCGCCACGCGTGGGGCTCCGCCACCGGAGCAGCGCCTCGGCACCGACGATGGCCCCGGTCCGCGCATCCATCTGGGGCTGGAATGCCAGGGCGAGTTCGCCTCGCTCGGCGGCGCTACCGAGGTCGGCCAGCATGGCCAGGTCGTCGGCCGTCCAGGCCGAGCTGTTGGCACCCCACAGGACGAATGGGGCCCCATCGGTCACCGCCTGCTTGGCACTCACCGAGGCGCGGCGCAACAGCTCGCGTGCGTCGAGCCCGTCCCACGGAGCGATCGAGATCCCGGCATGGGCGCGAAGCGCCACCTCGACGCCGTCCACCACGTAGCGTCCGGACTCCACCGCCCGTTCGACGGTTTCAACCACCTCCGCCGCCATATCGGTGGCGCGTCCTGGGATCCCGTTTGTCGGATCGTCCGGATCGATGGCCACTCCGGGGAGCGATTGGACGATGACCAGCTGGTCGGCTTCGAGCCTCCCGATCGTGGCGACCGAGGGGAGCACCTGGCCGATGTTCTCGATCGCGCGCCGCAGCAACTCGGTGCCGGCCTGGTAGCCGAGCGCCTCTCTGGCGCTGTCGATCCCCCGGACGAACACCGACACCACGATGAGCGGCACCGCTTGGTCCCGTTGGTCCAGACGCTGGGCTATCCCGAGGCTGTTGGGCAGGCCAGTTTCGGGGTCGACCATCCCGATGCGACGGATCGACTTGTTGAACAACATGACGGTCAACGGGGCGGTCGAGAGGCACACCGAGACGACCACGGCGGCGAACGCCGCTCTCCCCACACCAAAGTCGCCCATTCGCACGAGCCACAGGCACACTGCGATCGCGCCCTGGCAGATGGCGACCGTCCGGAGCCGGAAGAACACCGCCGCGAAGACGCCCACCGGCACGTAGAACGCGGCCCCGGCCAACGTCAAACCGCTGCCATGACCAGACCACACCAACACGGAGACCTGAACGATCCACACGGCGATCAGGGCCCAGCACCACACGACCCTGATCCGTCGTACCTCCAGGAGCGCCACCCACACCACCAGGGCCGACGCAGTGAGGACCACCACCCAGTTCCGATGCGAATCCGACGGCCAGAGCAGCGATGCCATGGTCCAGGTGACCGTGGCCAGCGCGAACATCAGCCTGAGCACGGAGAGCGGGCTCAAGAGCGCCAGCGGCGCGTCGAGCGCAAACCACGAACGGGTCTTGGGGAACAGGCGGTTGCGAACCGAGGCCTCGGGCCCGAGGGGGGCGCTCGTCGCAGAACTGGCCACCGCTATCGGGGTCGCCCACTGGCGCCACGACACCGGGCTCATCTTCTTCGAGCTCATAACCACCGACCTGGTCCGAACGCCACCCCAATGCTACGGCTTGGCTATGCCCGGCCCAGGGACCCGAGACGCCGGCTTTTCCCTTGTCAGGCGGTCAATTGGCCGATCCGTCGGAGGCTGGTCCCGCGCCCAGATGCTCGATGATGAGTGCAGCGGTCCGCTCGGCCTGGGCCACCACCAGGTTGTGTGGCCCCTCGATCACCCGAACGGTGGTGTTTGCGTACTTGGCCAGCGGTTTCTCGATCGCCTCGGGTGCGGCCCACTGGTCGTCGTCGCCATGAATGAACAGGCGTCGCATCTCACCACTTGCCTCCAGGGCATCGTCCTGGCGGTAGCGCACCATGCAATTGAACAGACTCGACCGGAAGGCGAAGTAGCGGGCCCGGAGTGCATCGGCGGCCACCGGGGGCGAGTAGAGCAGGGAGCGATGAGGGAACAGTCCGACCGCGTGACGACCGAGCCGCCAGATCACCGGCGTCGCCACCGCCGCCACGACCGGATGCCTCAGTGTGAGGCGGATCCAGGGGTTGTACTCGAGCGCCGATCGGGCCACTTCCTCGGAGGGGTAGTAGGGAAAGCCGATCCCGATCAGCCCACCCACCTCGCCTGGCCACCGGCGGGCGAACTCCAGCACCAGGCTCGCACCCATCGAGAGTCCGACCAGGGTGTAGGGCGGGTCGATGCCGGCCCTTCGAAGAGTCCGACGGAGCGCCTCGACGTGGAGGGCCGGGGTGTACTCGGTCCGGGGCTTGGGCGAGTGCCCGTACCCGAGGAGGTCGACGCTCGTGAGCGTGAAATGCGGCTCGAGCGCCGGCGAGATCTCGTCCCACACCATGTGGCTTCCCGCCACCCCATGGACGAGGACGATGCGCGGGCCCCGGCCGCGCTCCACGGTGTGCAGGACACGGCCCTCGAGTGGTCCTGCACCCTCTTGACCAGGACGATCAACCACCGAAAGAACTTAGTGGGCGACCCGGGGAGAGGCGGGACGGCGTCCTACTCCCTCGGGCGATAGAGGCCAGCGGATAGGGTGAGTGTCCCGGTCCGATCAGCGCGCGGAGCTCTTATGACCCAGACGCTCGATTCGCAGGTCATCACCGAAGACGACGTCGAGAAGCTGGTCGACGACGAAGATCTCTGGGCGGTCCTCGTCTGGAACGACGACGTGAACACCTTCGCCCACGTGATCAAGGCTCTCGTCGAGATCCTGAACCACCCCTTGGCGCGGGCCGAGCAGCTCACCGATCGGATCCATACCGCCGGCAAGGCGGTGGTGGCGCTCCGGCCCAAAGAGGAAGCGGCGGCGGTAGTCCGACGCTTTCACGGCCGGGGGATCCAAGCGACGATGGAGCGCTAGGCCCAGCCGTCGAAGGGCAGAGGCCGGAGATGGGTCCAAGGGTGGGCGAGCAGTCATCGATCGAGAGTGTGCCGTGGGTTGTCAGACATCTGACGACGTCATTCAGTCGACGGCACGCCCGTGTCTCTGGGGGCGTGCGCGTCGTCGTGGCTGTGTGGCTGGTCGTCGTCGGTTCCATTCTGTGCTCGATCGGCGACTGGCCGGGAGCGCTGCTGTTCGTGGCGGCGTCATTGTCGTTCGGGGCGACGTGGGCGGACTTCTGGGTCGCCAACCACCTCGATCGGACCATCAATAGCTAGATTCCCGCAGCGTCCGTCGATGCACGGAGACGCTGGTCAAGAGAGGCCGAACGCCTCTGAGCGCACCTTTCTAGGCGCGCATCGCATGGCGCTCGGCCGCTTCGGCGTAGGCGGCCAGGTCGGGCTCGCTGGTCAGCAGCTCGGCGTACTTCTTGCGGGCCTGCTCGCGCTTGGCCGGGTAGTACTCGGTCGGCCACAGGCCCTCGTGTGGGCGGTAGCCCTTCAGCACGTTTCGAGCCACGGTGACCTTGTGCACCTCGTCGACGCCGTCGGCGATCCCCATCGTCGGCGCGCCCGAGTACATGGCGTGCAACGGGGTGAGGTTGGTCATACCGAGCGAGCCGTAGATGTGCAGTGCGCGAAACGAAACGTCTCTCAGCACCTTCGCACAGGTGTACTTGCACGCGGCGATCTGGGTCCGCGCCTCCTGGGTGCTTGTGTTGTCGATGGTCCATGCCGTCCACAGCACCAACAGCCGGAGCATGTTGATCTCGGCGTACGAGTCGGCGATCGCCTCCTGCACCATCTGGTGCTCGGCGATCACCTTGCCGTGCGACTCGCGACTCAGAGCACGCTCGCACATCATGTCGAAGGCCCTCTTGCACTGGGCGATGGTCCGCATGGCGTGGTGGATCCGGCCACCGCCGAGGCGCCGCTGCGCCAGCACCTTTGCGCCGTCCTCGGGACCGAGCAGGTGATCGAGGGGTACCCGGACGTCGGTGTAGCGGATGTGGTTGTGGGTGGACGGGTACGGCATGATCTCGACGCCGGGGGTCTCGCGGGGCACGATGAAGATGCCGTTCGTGCACATCACGAAGAGGATGTCCGCTGCGCGTCCGGCCGAGGTGAACCACTTCTCGCCGTTGATGACCCACTCCTCGCCGTCGCGCACCGCCACGGTCTTGAACAGGTTCGGGTCGGAGCCACCGTGGGGCTCGGTCATCGAATAGGCCGAGAAGATCTCCTGGCGCAACAGGGGGAAAAGCCACCGCTCCTTCTGCTCCTCGGTGCCGTAGGCGGCCAGGAGCTCCATGTTGCCGGTGTCGGGGGCGGCCGTCCCGAAGATGGCCGGGGCGGAGCCGTACCGCCCGAGGATCTCGTTGACGAGGGCCAGTTTCAACTGTCCGTAGCCGGGGCCACCGAGCTCCTCGTCCAAGAAGAGCGCCCACATGCCCTGGTCCTTCACCTGCTGCTTCATCGGGTCGACGATGGCCTTGATCTTCGGATGCCGCGACCGGACGGCGCCTGGGAACACGAGATCGAGCGGCTCGACCTCCTCCTTGCAGAACTTCTCGACCCAGTCGAGCTTCTCTTGGAATTCGGGTTCGGTGGAGAAGTCCCAGGCCATACCGATTCTCCTTCTGCGTCGCGTTCGGGTCGGCAGCCGCCTTCGAATGACTAAAGCGGGCGCCTGACAATACCAGGCGTTCGCCTTATCAGTCGGGGTGCCCGACTAGCCTGCCGCTGATGGAACGGACCAACGAGCCGACCCGCGAACGCATCCTCGCGGCGGCCGAGGAGCTGTTCGCCACCCACGGCGTGGACGGCGTCAGCCTGCGCGAGGTCACCCGGGCGTCGGGGACCCGCAACACCGTCGGCCTGCAGTACCACTTCAAGGACCGAAGCGGCGTGCTCCGCGCGATCCTGACCAAACACCTAGCCGATGTCGATGCGCGCCGTCACGCGTTGCTCGACCAGTGCGAGGCCGGCGGGGGCGGGGATCTGCAGGCCATGACGGCGGCGTTGGTGATGCCCCTGGCCGCGAAGCTGGCCGACCCCGACGGTGGGCCGGCCTTTCTGCAGATCTACGCCGAGCTGCTCAACCGGCCCCGGGGCGAAGAGACCCTGGCGATCGGACCGGTGCCGACCAGCCTCGACCGTTGGCGGACCCAGGTCGCGCCCCTGCTGCACCCCGAGGCGGTCCGGCTGCACCGTCGCTTCACCGCCATCCGCCTGGTCGCGGCCGAGCTGGGCCGCCGGGCGGCATCGGGTCCTCACACCGACGACCGGCTCTTCGTGGGCCATCTGGTCGACCTGGTGACCGCCGTGCTCGCCGCTCCGGTCTCCGAGGAAACGGTGCAGCTGGCCAACGAGCGCGACCGGAACCGGGCCGGGACGCCTCGGTCCACGCGCCTGCAGCCAGCCCACCAGGGCCGCACCGCCTGAGCTCCCACTACATTGCTCGAGTGCCCATCGGCTCGGTGAACCGACCCGCCTCGGGTGGTGCGAGAGGCGGCCACGACGCGCGGGCGGTCCTCGCCGGCGGTCGGCCGAGATGACCCCGGCCTCGTCGGTCAGCTTCACCGGGGGAACCCCCGAAACGGTCCTGCCTCCGTCCTCGCCCGAGGTCCGGGTGGCGTTGGACCAGGCCGCCGCGGAGCCGGTCGGCGAACGGAGGACCGCATTTGCCCGGATCGCCTCGGCCTGGCCCCGGTGCCTGGACGCCTGGGCGGGGCTCGCCGAGAACGCCCCGGACCCTGTCGAGAGCTACGCCTTCGCCAGGGTCGGCTACCACCGGGGTCTCGACACCCTCCGGGCGGCCGGGTGGCGAGGTTCGGGCTTTGTCCGCTGGAGCCACCCCTCGAACCGGGGGTTCCTGCGGTGCCTGGAGGGCCTCCGGGCGGCTGCCCAGGCGATCGGCGAAACCGACGAAGAGGAACGATGCGCCGTCTTCCTCCGCCAGCTCGACCCGGACTGGCCCCCGCGCGGTCTGTCCTGATCGGGTCCGGCCTGGTGGGCGGTAGATTCGCCCGGTCGGGGCGACCCGGGCCTTGGCCCTGGAGCCGTCAATCGGGAGGTCGGCGATGAACATCGTGGTCAGCAACGTCAAGGGTGGAGTGGGCAAGACCACCAGCGCCGTCTACCTCGCCGCGGCCGCCGCCGCCCGGGGACGTGAGGCTGTGTTCCTCGTCGATTCGGACCCTCAGGGCTCGGCCGCCGAGTGGTTCGAACAAAACCCGGTCGAGGGGGTGGAGCTCATCGAGGCCCCCTCGGAGCGCACCGTGGTTCGCGCCCTCACCAATTCCGACGGCATCGTCATCGTCGACACCCCGCCCGGTGACGAGCGGATCGTTCGGGCCGCGCTTCGTCGGGCCGACACGGTGGTCATTCCCACCCGGGCGGGCGGGGTCGAGCCGTCCCGCGTGCTGGCAACCCTCGAGATGACCCCGGCCGACATCCCGTGCGGGATCGTGGTCTGCGCGGCCCGGCTTGGCACCAACGACCTCGAGGCCACCATCGAGGACTGGTCCAGTGCCAAGGTGCCGATCTGGGGGGTCATCCCAGAACGCGTCGGGATCGCGTCGGGCCCGGCCAGCCGGATCTATCGCGAGGGCCTGGAGGCCTACCAAGAGGTCCTCCGCAAGGTGATGCGCGCCGTCCGCTGATCCCTCAGCGGCTGGGCCCGGTGACGCCGTCGGGGTCGTCGGGGGTGCGGTTGAGCACCCGCGGGAAGTTGGCTGTTCCGACCTCGGGCCGATCCAGCAACCAGGGTGCCGGCGGTGGCAGGACGAGGCGGGTCAGCGCGTCGGCGACCGATTCGTAGTTGATCCGCCAGCCCGAGAAGTGTCGCCATGCGTCCTCGCGGGTGCGCTCGATCGGAAATCCCACACCTTCGAGCAACGCGTACCCCTCCAAGAACTCCTCTTCGCTCAGACGGATGGGAGTGGTCGGGAGCGGATCGGGGTCGTAGGGGATGTGGAGCGCCCCGGCGAGCGAACGCAGGCAGCTCGTGCCCATCTGCAGGCACAGCCGGGCCTGGCGCGGCGCAGTGCTCGGGATGAGCGTCGCGTGCAGCGCCGCTGCGTCGAGCATCGCCACCAAGGCGAGGAGCCACGACCGGGTGGGGTCCGGGGATCGGAACCAGATGAGCGTCGGATAGCTGGTGTGGCTCTCCAAGACCGCGGCGGCCCACCGTTCCCAGGTCGTGTAGAGCCCCGGCAGCTCGTCCATGTTGGCAAAGCGATGGTGGCGCGACAGCACCTCGGGACCCCAGGCGGGCGAACCGGCACGCGCGGACAGCAAGGTCACCTCGGTCTCTCGGGCCGAGAACGACGAGTACAGCGTGGGCAGGTACGCGATCTCGAGCGCGATCACCAACAGACCCGCCCCGGCCTCGATGATGTCGATGGCCTTGTTCGCCCCCCGAATCCCGCTCAGGATCCCGAGCGTGAAGATCGACGAGCCGGACACGCCGAGCGAGCCGGTCAGGGTCCCACCGCTCACCCACCAGATCATCAATCCGAACCCGACCGTCAAGAGGGCGAGCCAGGCCGCGAACAGCAACATCATGGCGAGCGGGCCCACCGCTCCCATCACCCGGTCCTTGGCCTCGTAGGTGTCCAACCGGCGCAGGATCGACTGGACCACTCGGGCCAGGAACCGCGAGACCGACCGCAACAGCCGCGATGAGGTGGCCCTCGGGACGATGAGCGTGGTGAACACGCTCATCGCGGTGACGAGCACACAGACCAACCCGATCGCGAAGCCGACCGCCCGTACGGGCTCGCTCACCTCGATGCCTCGATCAAATGGAGCAACACCATGTCGAGGCCCGGCTCAGTGCTCGCTCTTCACCACACGCCAGCGGTGCCAGAGGAAGGCCGCGATCGCCAGCACCGCCAGCGCCAGCAGGACGAACGATGCGGCGGTGAACCCCTTGACCAGCTTGTGCCACCCCGAACCGAGGCCATAGCCGGCCGAGGCGATCGCGCACGAGTACACCGCGGTTCCGATCAGCGTGAAGATGGCGAAGGGCGCCACCGCCATCTCCCCGATGCCGGCCACCACCGACACGAAGGTGCGCACGAGCGGAAGCATCCGACCCACCGCCACCGCCGGGTCACCCCGCCGCTCCATGAACCGGTGGGCTCGATCGAGATCGGAACCCGAGATGAGGACGTATTTCCCGTATCGGTCGACGAGCGCCCGCCCGCCGGTCCGGCCGACGGCGTAGCCGACCATCGACCCGAGGAACTCCCCCGCTATCCCGACGGCGATCACGCCAGCCAGGTTGAAGTGGCCCTCGGCGGCCAGGGCGCCGGCGAAGCCGAAGGTGATCTCGCTCGGAAACGGGATACACATCGCTTCGACCAGGGCCAGCACGAAGACCGCGGGGTATCCCCAGTTCTGAAGGAAATGTTCCACCGAGCATTTCTAGCCTGGCCCCTCGGCGAGCGCCGACCTCGCCCCGGGGATCTCACTGGCCGTCACAGCGTGGTCGTAACCTACGCGCCATGGCCCTCGACGCCCCTCGAACCCTGTCACCGTCCAAGGCCTCCGCGTTCACCGACTGTCCGTTGGCGTTCCGATTTTCCATCATCGACCGCATCCCCGAGCCACCCTCCCCCCACGCGGTCAAGGGGACGCTGGTGCACGCGGCCCTGGAGCGACTGTTCTGGGACTACCCGCTCGGCCTGCGAACCATCGAGGCCGGCCTCGAGGCGCTCGAGCTGGCCTGGGAACAGATCCAAGACGACCCCGAGTTCGTCGGTCTGACCCTCGACATCGACGAGTCCGCGGAGTTCCGGGCCGACGCCGAGGTGCTGCTCCACAACTACTTCCGCATCGAGGATCCCAACTCGGTCCGCACCGTCGGCGTGGAGTTGGGGCTGGAGACACAGATGGGCGACGTGGTGCTCCGGGGCATCATCGATCGCCTCGACATCGATGAGGACGGCGAGCTGGTGGTCATCGACTACAAGACCGGGCGGGCGCCGTCGGCCCAGTTCGAGAAGTCCCGGCTGAACGGGGTCCACACCTACGCGCTGCTCTGCGAACGGGTGCTCGGCCGCCTCCCGAGCAAGGTGAAGCTGCTGTACCTACGCGATCCGGTGGAGGTCGTGGCCACGCCGACCGAACAGTCGGTCCGCGGCCATCGGCAGCGAACCGTGGCGGTGTGGTCGGCCATCGAACGGGCTTGTGAACGCGAGGATTTTCGGCCGCGACTCTCGGGGCTGTGCCGATTCTGCAATTTCCAGCATCTGTGCCCGGCGTTCGCAGCGGCCAGCGCAGCGGCCTCCTGAGCTGCTTTCTTCGCCGAGTTTCCCCTGGTCGGGAATCGCCGGGTCCGAACCGGCGTTGGCCGGTGTATGGCACTAGCTCCCTTCACCGTCAGCTGGGACTATCGCTGTCCCTTCGCCCGCAACGCCCACGAGCATCTCGCCGTCGCCCTGAGGGCCGGTGCGGACTGGGACGTCACGTTCGCCCCGTTCTCGTTGAGCCAGGTCCACGTGGCCGAGGGTGACCCCTCGGTGTGGGACACGCCCGAGAAGGCACCCGACCTGCTGGCACTGAACGCGGGGGTCGTCGTCCGGGACCGCTTCTCCGACAAGTTCCTCGACGCGCACGAGGCGCTCTTCGCGGCTCGGCATGACAAGAGCGGGGACATCCGAGAGGAATCGGTGGTTCGCGAGGCTCTCGAGTCGGCCGGGGTGGACGCCGACGCCGTCTTCGCCGAGATCAAGCAGTCCTGGCCCGATGACGAGGTCCGCAAGACCCACGAGTGGGAGGTGGACACCCACCACATGTTCGGTGTCCCGACGTTCATCATCGGCGACCAGGCCGTGTTCGTGCGGCTGATGACTCGGCCCCAGGGCGACGCCGAGCTCGCCCGGCGCACCATCGAGCACGTGGTCCAGCTGATCGTCGATCAACCGGATCTGAACGAGTTCAAGCACACCAGGGTCCTGCGCTAAGGGCAGGCCGCGGTCGACGCGGCGGACGAGCTGTCCGGAGCCGACCAAGTCCGGTTACCGGTGGGCGGCGCCGGTAACCTGCAGTGATGTCCGAGAGCTTGGATGGTAGCGGACCCGACGAAATCCTTCGCAGGGCCATCGGCATCGTCGGGGCAGGTCAACTGGCCCGAATGACGATCGAGGCCGCCTCCGCGCTGGCCGTGCCGGTGGTGCTCCTGGCCGAAGACCCCAACGAGGCGGCCACCGAACTCACCTCTCGAGTCCTGCTCGGTGGCGCGACCGACGCCGGCCAGCTGTGGGCCCTGGCGGCCCGCTGCGACGTGATGACGTTCGACCACGAGCACGTCGACCTGGAGATGCTCACCACCTTCGAGCAGGCGGGGGTGGTCCTGCGACCGAACGTGAACGCGATGCGCCTGGGCGTCGACAAGGCCCACATGCGGGCGACGCTGAGCGCCGCCGGGATCCGCGTGCCGCCGTACGCGGTCCTCGACGAGAAGGCGACGACGCCGGTCGCCCAGCAGATCGAGGCGTTCGGCGCGACGCACGGCTGGCCCCTCGTGCTCAAGGCGAGCCGGGGTGGCTACGACGGCAAGGGCGTGTGGCCGGTCGCCGACGCCGCCCAGGCCGCGGCGGTCATCGACCGGGCCTTCGAATCAGGGGTCACACTGCTGGTCGAGGCGCACGTGGCCATCGACTTCGAGCTGTCCGCGCTGGTGGTGCGCCGGCCGATCGAGACCCTCGCGTGGGCGGTGGTCGAGACGACCCAGATCGAAGGGGTCTGCCGTGAGGTGCTCATGCCCGGTCGGGTCACGGCGGAGCTCGCCGAGAAGGCGCAGGCGATCGCGGTACAGATCGCCGAGACCATCGACGCGGTCGGTGTGATGGCCGTCGAGATGTTCGTATCGGCCGGCGAGCTGATGGTCAACGAGGTCGCGCTCCGACCGCACAACAGCGGCCACTGGACGATCGAGGGTGCCACGACCTCGCAGTTCGAGAACCATCTGCGAGCGGTCCTGGACCTTCCGCTGGGCGTCACCGACTCCCGCTCGCCCCAGGTGGCCACGGTGAACGTGTTCGGGCCGGCCGACGGCACGGACCCGTCGACCCGCCTCGGGGCCGCACTCGGCGTCCCAGGTGTCCACGTCCACCTCTACGGCAAGGAGCCCAGACCCGGACGCAAGCTCGGGCACGTGACCGTGTGCGGGGACGACGCCGCCGACGTGAAGAACCGGGCCTGGCACGCCGCCCGGGAGCTCGGGACCCCCGTCCCGGCGCGCCTCCTCGGCCCGGTCGTGACCAAGTGAGCCCCGCCGGCCCGCTGGTGTCGGTCGTGATGGGGAGCGCGTCGGACCATTCGGTGATGGAGGCGGCCACCCAGGCGCTGGACGAGTTCGACGTCCTCAACGAGACCAGGGTGCTGTCGGCGCACCGGACCCCCGAGGAGATGCTGGCGTTCGGCAAGGGTGCCGCCGCCCGCGGTGTGAAGGTGATCATCGCCGGTGCCGGCGGGTCGGCCCATCTCCCCGGCATGCTGGCGTCGGTCACGACCCTCCCGGTCATCGGCGTTCCGGTCGCAGTGGGCACTCTCAACGGGGTCGACTCGCTGCTCTCGATCGTCCAGATGCCCAAGGGGGTGCCGGTGGCCACCGTCGCCGTGAACGGGGCCCGCAACGCCGGGCTGTTGGCCGTGCGGATTCTGGCCGTGCACGACCAGGCCCTGGCCGAGGCCATGGAGTCCTTCCAGGTCGACCTGGCCGCCCAGACGAGGGACCAGGACGCACACCTCTCGGGCGGGCGGTCCGAGTAGGGCCACTACCCTCACCATGAGTGCGATGACGACCCTGACCGAACGACTCGGGTACGGCTCGGGCTCCCGCGTGCTCATCGTCAACGCGGACGAGCTCGGCTTCTGCCATGCCGCCAACGTGGGCGTCTACGAGTCGTTGCGCGCCGGCGGTGCCACCAGTGCGTCGTTGATGGTTCCGTGCCCGTGGGGACGGGAGGCCGCGGCCCGGTACCGGGGCGAGGACATCGGGGTCCACCTGACGCTAAATGCGGACCATGAACTCTATCGATGGGGACCCATCACCCACGCGCCGTCGCTCCTGGGCGGCGACGCCGGGTTCCCCGAAACGGTCGAAGACGTGTGGGACCACGCCGACCTCGACGAGACCCGCCGGGAATGCCGAGCGCAGGTCGAGCGGGCCATCCTGTGGGGCTTCGACGTCAGCCACCTCGACGCCCACCTGACGACGCTGCAGCTACGCCCGGAGTTCTTCGACATCTACCTCGAGCTGGCCATCGACTTTGCGCTCCCCATCCGGATGCTCGACGCCAACCTGGAGAGCCGGCTCGGGTTCCCCGCCACCGAGCTCGCCCGCAGCGCCGGGGCGGTCTTCAGCGACCGATCGATCACCCTGGCCGCCGGGTCCGGTCGCCACGAGCTGGAAGCGACCCTCGCCGCGCTCGAGCCGGGCGTGACCGAGCTGCACCTGCGGCCGGCCATCGACTCACCCGAGCTACGCGCCCTCACCGATGACTGGGGTGAGCGGGCCCGCGACTACGAGCTGCTCTGCGGCAAGCCCAACCTCGGCCAGTTGGCCGAGGAAGCCGGCGCCACGGTGATCGGATTCCGGGCCCTGCGGCATCTGGCCCGATCGTCGTAGCGAGCGGACCTCAGCCGGCCTCGGGCACCCCGGCGAACAGGTCGTCCTCTTCCACGTCGGTGGAACCCAGCCGGTTCCGGGCGAGCTGGTACTCGTCGGCGGCCGGGATGGCCTTCTCCACCTCGGGCGGCAGGCCGAACCACATGGGGGACTCGGGGTCGACCTGCGTCGCGTGGGCTCGAAGGGCGTCGGCCCGGATGTGCTCGTAGCCGGTGACATCGATGGTGGTCGAGCAGGGCACCTCGGCGGGCATCCTGGCCATCCGGTCCTCGCTGAAGGGCGACTCCAGCCCCAGCTCCAAGAACTTCTCGTGCACGGCCCGCATCCGCTTGGCCGACCACACGGTGTAGTACATCTTCGCCGGCGCGTACGGCTCCCCGGCTTCGGGGTATTCGTTCTGATCGGCGGCGGCGTCGAACGCGATCGCGCTGATCTCGTGCGTCCGGAGGTGGTCGGGGTGCGGGTAGCGGGTCTGTTCCTCCGGGTAGGTGATGATGACCTGGGGCCGAACCCGACGGATGACCGCGACCAGGCGACCCACCGCCTCATAGAGCGGCGCCATCGCGAAGGACTCGGGGTTCTTGTTGGCCTCTGACTCGGGCATCCCCGAGTCGCGGTACCCGAGCTTGACCACCTCGTCGTACCCGATGATCGCGGTGGCCTTGGCCAGCTCCTCGCGCCGGAATTCGGTCAGGTTCTCCCTGACCTCGGGCCGGTCCATGGCCGGATTGAGGATGTCGCCCTCCTCCCCGCCGGTGCAGGAGACGAGCACGGTGTAGACGCCCTGGTCGTGATATCGAGCCACCGTGGCCGGGCCCTTGGACGATTCGTCGTCCGGGTGGGCGTGCACGGTGAGCAGGCACCTACGTTCAGCCATTGGAGCGACGTTACCGGACCCCGTGTGAGACTTGGACGGCCGGGGCGCCTTATGCTCGACGTGGGCGAAAGCCTTGGGGTGACCCCGCCGAGGAGGCAGAGCAGTGGGCATTTTCAGTCGAATTTCGGCCATCTTTCAGGCCAAGACGAACAAGGTCCTGAACAGAGTCGAGGACCCACGCGAGACGCTCGACCTGTCCTACGAGAAGCAGATGGAGAGCCTGACCAAGGTCCGGCGCAGCGTGGCCGACGTCGCGACCGCCCGCAAGCGGATCGAGCTCCAGGCGGCCCAGCTGCAGAAGCAGGCCGACAAGCTCCAAGAGCAGGCCAAGGCGGCGCTGACCCAGGGGAACGAGGACCTGGCCCGCGAGGCCCTGTCCCGCCGGGCCGCCATCGGCGAGCAGCTGAGCGACCTCGAGACCCAGCACGCCCAGGTCACCGAGCAGCAAGAGAAGCTCATCGAGACCTCCCAGCGCCTCCAGAGCCAGGTCGAGCAGTTCCGGACGCGCAAGGAGACCCTGAAGGCGAGCTACACCGCCGCCCAGGCCCAGACCCAGGTCGGCGAGGCCATCTCGGGGATCTCCAAGTCGATGGGCGATGCCGGCGGGGCCATGCAGCGGGCCCAGGACAAGATCGCGGGCATGCAGGCTCGGGCCGGCGCCATCGACGACCTCTTGGCCTCCGGTGCGCTCAACGACCTCGACCACCCGGTCGACGACATCCAGGCCCAGCTGGACAAGGTTTCCGCGGGCACCCAGGTCGACAGCGAGCTGGCTGCGTTGAAGGCCGAGATCGCCTCCAGCGCTCCGGCCGCCCTGGGGGACGGCAGCGACGAGCCCACCGCCGACGCCGAGATCGTCGAGCCGGCGTCGGCGGGCGACCAGACCGAGGGGGCCGTCTCGGGCAACACTGTTGGCACCCCAGGGAAGGACAACTAAAGATGCCACGGGCAGGAAACGTCCCCGCCGACCACGGACTGACCGTCCGCATGTTCGTGACCGGCCTCCTGCTGGTCATCCTCTACGGCGGGTTCTTCGCGATCCTGTGGGCGGTCGGGCTCTCCTTCGCCTTCATCGTGGTGATCGCGGCCCTCCTGCTCTTCGGGCAGTACTGGTTCTCCGACCGCATCGCCCTGTGGTCGATGCACGGGCACATCGTCACGCCCGAGGAGCAGCCCGAGCTCCACGG
>Ga0302325_10015205_pt1 | contig 16359 bp, 17 predicted proteins | sample Palsa_T0_2_FD_201948 | JGI IMG/M metagenome (GOLD analysis project Ga0302325, IMG submission 201948) | Peat permafrost microbial communities from Stordalen Mire near Abisko, Sweden - Palsa_T0_2 | ecosystem: Environmental > Terrestrial > Soil > Palsa > Peat permafrost | place: Sweden: Abisko... | reverse complement strand
ATGGAGATATTGGTCATATCTGACATATTAGAATCAATGAGGCACGATGAAGGATACGGAGCAATGAGGTGGGTTTCCGCGCCATAGAAATCACCGTACCACACATTCAACAGTCCGCCAAGAAGGGGAATGTTTTTTTCCGCAGGAGCATTTTTGAAATGCTCGTCCATGGCATGCGCACCGCTGAGGAATTGCCAAAAATTGTCAAAGCCGATATACAGGCAAACAGAGAGCCCAATCGCCGACCACACGCTATACCTGCCACCGACCCAGGACTCGAACCCGAACATGTTCCTTGCATCAATACCAAACTTCGTAACTTCTTTCTCGTTCGTCGAAAGCGCAACGAAATGTTTAGCAATATGGGCTTCGTCTTTGGCAGATTTGAGAAACCATTGCTTAGCCGTTTCGGCATTGGTACATGTCTCTGCGGTAGTGAACGTTTTGCTGGCGATGAGGAACAACGTAGTAGAGGGGTCGGATGATTTGAGAGCCTCTGCGATGTGAGTGCCATCGATATTGGAGACGAAGAACAACGTCATGTCGTCTCTGCCGTACGGTTTAAGAGCTTCCGTGACCATCACGGGACCCAGGTCGCTGCCTCCGATTCCAATGTTGACAATCGTATTTATAGCTTTCCCAGTATAACCAGTCCATTCGCCTGATCGCACTGCCTCGGAGAATGTTTTCATGTGATCAAGGACTTCTTTCACACCCGGCCATACATCTTCTCCATCCACTTTCATCGGATTTCCGGAAACATTGCGCAGGGCGGGGTGAAATACAGCCCTAAAGGTCAGAAGTGCAGCAAATTACGAAAGGGACCTGTCTTCAGTGATATTGATATGCTCTCCGGCGAAAAGCCTGTCTCGGAGGTCGAAGACTTTCGCTTCCTGGGCGAGTTCCATGAGGAGTTTGTATGATTCATCGTCAATCAAGTTTTTGGAGTAATCGAAAAGGATAGCGCCATCTTTGCCGTCAAATTTTCGAGAGAACTTTGAGAATCGGGATTTGTCGCTCGCAAAAAGGTCTTTGACAACAATCGACGACGATTTGTGATAGGCTTCAAGCTTCTTCCACGCAGGCCTGCAATTAACATTACAATGCAGGAGGGACCCACAGCTCGGAAGCAACAGAGAAAGAAGTGGACATATCTGAAGAAGAAACTGTTGGATTGAAGAAAGAAGGATGCTTGACGTCTCGAAAGTTGGTGTTTACTCTAGATGGTTATGCGGCCGACGTCACGTAGTACTACACCTCATGCACCGAGTGCCTATGTTGTAGTGGCGTTCATTGTCTAAGGGCAAGGGCTTTCCCGTAGTTTATTAGCAGTCACCTCCATAGAGTAACGTCGCCCCTTTGACCAGGTATCTCGTGAGAACGTTGGTTTACAACAGGCTATGAGCCCCGGTTGTGCACGCCGCTGTGCATGGTCAAGGGAGTGCCCGGAGTGCATGTAGCGACTTCGTGATCAGCGTTTGGTACAACGGCAGAAAGTACTCGGACGAGGAAGGACAGAGCCTTGGTCGTTATTCGGTAGCAGTACAGAGACACTGCGGATTACGCGAAGAGTCACAAGCGGTCGGTTGAGCGACACGGATCTCAAGCAAAGCATGGAAAAAGAAGGGCCAGCTTGCCTTGTCACGTTTAGCATCAGCAGAGTGGAAAAGTCGCTATCGGAAGTTATAAGAGCACGGCCGAAGCGCACATCGATGGATTCTCGGAAAGATCGATGAATTGAAGAAGTGGATGAATTGAAGAAGTGGATGAATTGAAGAAGTGGATGAATTGAAGAAGTGGATGAATTGAAGAAGTGGATGAATTGAAGAAGTGAGGACAGTGAGGTCGAGAAAAACCTGCGCAGCTGGGCACAAGGAACATCACGACATATGGGGCGGATGAAATTGTGAGCAGAAAGAGTACCGACGATTGAATGAAGAGAAGGGTTACCGGTTGCATACATCATTATGTGAGGGCTTAAGCGTTGGGAGATGTAACCTTCGGCTTGCTTGAAGCATGTGAGGGTACAAGGCCGAAGCAGTTGTCAAGGAAAAAGGAGCGCCTGACAATTGATTGAAGAATTCAGAGGACGGAAGTGTTTCAGTGGAATGCAGAAGCTGTGAGGGCGATGGAGCATGAGAGGGAGCACGTTTGAAGAAGCTTTTATGTGCATAGTTTTGGGCTGAGAAGAAACGTGGTTGAGTCGAGCTGAGATCAGGATTGAGAACTGCAACAGCATCACGAGATTGTAAAAGACAATGTCCGTGTGAGGGTGTTGTAGTGGCGTTCATTGTCTAAGGGCAAGGGCTTTCCCGTAGTTTATTAGCAGTCACCTCCATAGAGTAACGTTGCCCCTTTGACCAGGTGTCTCGTGAGAACGTTGGTTTACAACAGTAACGCCCCTCCGCACCGGCTCCCCATCTACAGCCAATCGACCGTGCACCCGTCCACATTAAATCCTGCCCGACGAATTACTGCGCCAGTCTCGCGTAACAACCACGCTTCAACGGCATTTCCTAAAATACACGGACTGGCTTCATTCCGGAGGTACAGCTTCGCCGACGTTGCACAGCCTCGCAATCGGCGCAATTCTCATCCTCAATTGAATCGCGAGATCCCGCGAGCGGCTAGACAAGGTTATTGGGTCCGTTTTCGGATCGTCAGATTTTGTGGAATGGCGAAGTCGAAGAGGGCTGTGCACCGCTTCAAATGCGACAAATCGGAAAAAATGGATTCTTGCGGGTTTGTGTTTAAAGTATTACAAATTCACATCCGGCGTCTTTTCCCAAAACTGCATACAGAGCGCTATGACCAGCAATATCCTATGTATGACGATGGCGCTGGGCTTGATTACACTTTGTCTTTTGTGGAGCCTAATACTTTGGATCCATATATAACTCCTAACACCTGTCTATATTATGTACAAGTTATAATATGCTATGAATCTAGTAATCCTACATCGTTGTATATCTTTGCAAGGCCAGTCCAATCGAACTCAGTCGACTCCCACAAAGCAGGCATCGCCTCCATCACAGGCACCAAGACCGGAAACGCCACCGCAACAGCTCGTAACGTATCGAGTAAACATTCGCATTCCAAGGGATATCTAGACTTGCCGCCTAATGCCACGCCTGCAAAATACAAGGCATGCCAAGAAGGTCCTTTAAACCCCTCTTTTCCCAATGCCGCATGGGTTCGACATATTTCCACGGCATGGGTATACCGATTGTGTTCGATGGGATGGGGGCCTGGGACGGGATACGCCCCTAAGGAAGACCATAGGACTGTCATACGCCATTGATTGAGAAGTTTGCCGTAGTAGAGATTTTGGAGATGGAGTGGTTCGTGGTGCAGAAAGCGAGTCTGTGGATCTGTTGACGGTTTCGCTACTCTTCGTGCATATCGTTCAATCTCTTCCTGTTCCCGTATAATCGATCGTTCTCTCCACATATTCAATCCCTGCATCATCTCCTTGTATTGCAATTGTATTTTCTCTTCCGCTTGGGGATCTCCTGACCTTCGAAGTTGATTCGATAGTTTCGCAAACGAGTAGACCCGATGTGTCAGATTATCCATCTCGAAGCTCGCGAGCGTCCACTCTATATTCCGCGGAGACATATCCTTACAGATCCCCTCCGTCTTCACCAACCACTTCCTATCAAGACTCTCGTCCGCCGCCGTAAGCGCTTCAAACTGGGTGTCATCGCCATATAACGAGGTACACGCAAAATCCATTCTAACGGCCATCCTCCGAATCAGTAAAGCCAGGGGACTCAACTCCCGTCCCGATGCCTTTGCAGTCTGTTGCAAGTGTTGCAGGATGAGATATATCCCCCGTAAATGGGGTTGAGTATCCTTTAAGCGACCGGTTAAGACGTCCATTGCAATATGCATGATGATGGAAATAGCGACTTGCTCGTTGATTTGGCCGCTTGAGAGGGACGCTTGGAGGAATTGTAGGCTCTTCATTTTTTGCATTAGGAATGACTCGCTGAGTTGGGAGCTGGAAAAGAGATCGCGGATGGCTGTTGAACAGGCTAGTAAGGAGTGGCGTAGGCCGTCGTGGGTGCTGGAAATGGAGAAGACGTATTCTGTGATGCTGGGGAACAGTTCATAGAAATTCCAGATTGTAGCAGGCGATGTTTTTATGTATTCTTGAAGCGAGTTCAATTGCGATAGTTCTCTAGTGCAGTTGTCGACAGGTTCGTATAGTAGCATTGTCATCTGTAATTCATCGGCAAGACTAGGTTGGAGGATATCATCGTCGTCAAGGGTGGTGATATTTAATTGCGGCACCACTTGGACGTCCTCAATCTCCATCGATTGCGCAGAACTGGGTGAATGTGATTTCGGTGTTGTAAATACTGATGATTGAGAAGTTGGAATAATACGTTGTCCCCCTTGCGAAACCACAGAGGAAGCATTGACTGATTCCGAAGTACCCGACGAAGGCTGCATTTCAAACCGAAACACTCTGTTGAGATCATACTACCGCTCAACACCACCTTTTGAGGACTATACAATGCACTTTAGACCGCCTTTAACACATCTCGCACACGTTGGGCGTTCTACACTTGTAAGGCCAACCGATATAATCAACGATACGTTCGGGACATTTCCGTTTCGCTTGTCTAAAGCTGTCAATTCTTGCGATTCAAGGGGTAATACTTGCATTGAGTACACCCACTAAACGATCTGGGCGCTCTTATACCGTTCTTCTTCGACTTTGAAGGCATTGCGGCGGAGGGAACGGTGGTTCCAAGACCGGAACAGGGGTTGAGAAGCGTTGCATTCGGATTGGACACGGGCCCCTGGGTCGCGATGGGGTATAATTCTCACCAAGGCTTTGTGAGATAATTAACCCTCCCGAACGAATGTTGAGGCTTGTTTTGGCGCGCATCAACAATCGACACACACGACTCATCACCTCGACAACTCCAATGGTGGTACCAAATCCTCCTTCCGCAACTGCTGACTTGAATCAGGTGAAGAAGACTACCATCAGAAGACGGAATGCGCCGAGGAAGGCTCCAACCAAACAACCTCCAACAATATCAAAGCAGCCTAAAAGGGGACCTCATTCGAAACCTGTGCGCGCACCCGCGGAAGAAGACGATGCCTCTTCTCAGGAGGAAGAGCGGGAAATTTCCGACGCTGCTGAAGCCACGGGACCCACAGGAGAAACAACACAGGCTAATAGAGGTAGGACCTTTGTATGTATGGAGTTGTTGACAGGTCAGAGGGGAGGGTTCCAATGATGAGTGTTCGGACGCGTAGGGTCGCCAACTCAGTCATGAAGAAGAGATGGACCGTCCTATCTCCCGAGTCAAGATCACAAGCCATCGCCATTCTGCGGGATATACAAAAGTACCTCCAACCATTCCCATTCTTGATCTTATTAAACGTGCGTGTGTACTCATGGTAGACCCGTATTGATGGCTATCAAGAATGAGAGTCGACGGACGACGGCGCAGGGGATCATTGATGCCACGATCAATCGGATACACATGAATTTGGAAAAAATACCATTGCCCCCCGGGAACAAAGACCGACACTTTGACTTCGAGAGGATTATCAATGAAAATGTATTTCTCCCCCTGAGGATTCAGAGGAGTTAACCATAGCGAGAGATGGAAGCGAGTTTAATTCCAGATTTACAAACAATCTCACAACTCGAAAGGGAAATCGAACGAGAAAAACAACTCCTAGACAATGAAGAAAAACAACTCAACAATCTCACCAAAAACGCTTCCCGAGAAGAATCCTCGCGAAAAAACCAAATGAAAAAAGTACTCCCCGCTTTTCGTCGTCGTATCTAATTAAGATGCACGCTCTCCTGCGAGAAAACGTCTCCTCTAAACACTCCATCACAGATTTAAACCTACTATCCGAGCCGTCGGTGCCTTCCTACGATGTTTCGGCGGATAAAGCTATCAGTGGCGTGTTGAACGAGCTAGCTAATCATTTAACGACGATGAACTCGAACTTGAAGGAAATAAAGGACGTGCGAGCATGGGTTCATAGGGCGGAGGAATCGCTGGGGGAGATCCTGAGACGGTTGGTGGAAGGGTCTGAGGATATTGATCGGATCTATGGCGCGGAGGTTGTGTAGGAAATGGGGATTCAAGGTTGTATATTGTACACTGTAATTATTCATGGTTTGGACTTGTTCAGATTTGAGCGGATCTTAGCATGGTCAACTGGGCTGAGTCTACTGTTCCGTCCGGAGGACTATTCCTTAAGGCTTTAAGTCTGTGGTGCGTCAGCCTACGCGTTTGCTGTTGTGCCGCAGGTATTATTGCGTTTTCTGAAACTTGGCGAATTTCGTAAATTTAGAATATAGGTTGATGAGATGAAGTTGACTTCGTTGACGAGCTCTAGACCCAGTTAACTTTTCTAAAGCACAAGGCTTGTGATTGAAGAGCTCAGTGCGTCCCCGCTCTCGATCTGAGAACCTTTTCATAAGGGTGATCACTAGGAGAAGAAAGCAACCCGGGGCCTAAGCATTATGCAGGAGATTATGAGGTGCATTGGGTTTCAGTTACATTAAAAAGAAGGCTGCAGTGCGTCAACCTTGACCCGCCCCCCTAATTCAGGTTATGGAAGTCCACGGACTGTGCCTTGTTCGAATAAACGATGACCAGTGATCGTACCTTGCGTTGAGTTTAGTGCGTGCATTATCGCTTTTTCTGAGATGGACATCACTAAGGGGGTCCAGCATGCTAAAATGACCCGATGACGCACTGACATAGTCCCTGACATAGTTCCTAGACTAAAAGAGCCATGCATATTCCTGCAGAGTCTATTTTTATTGGTTGTTTTTGGAGGCGGCGGAATATTCGGACGGGATGCATTGGAGATCATGACGATCGCGAATCCATCAAATTCGTCAAAGGGCGGAATTCATTCCAAATCGCAACGAAACTAGCTTCCATGTCCAGCAAGTTAACTTTTCTCTTCCCGCCGAATTTTAAGGCTATTTCAGCGCAACGGCCAACTCGAGGAACAAAAAGAGCATACCGACGGAAGAGTTTGATCAAGGACCGCGAGCACGCGCGTTCCCGAACAGCAGACAACTTTTAACGAGGAGGCGTCGCAATTGACGAACCTTGACCTTCCTCCGTGACGCTATGGTCTCGTATCCTATTTAAACGAAGATCCCAGCCGTGTTCCACGCCCTCTGATACGTGGAGTCCAAACTCTATTCACACTAAAGTTTAATCTTAGCCAAGGGTTCTTAAGGCTCCCGCAAAAGGGTTGACCAACCACCTCCGACCGGGCCCGTGCACTCGCCTCGCGGGCCAGCCTCGGCGGAAGGTTATGTGTGACTTTGTTTTCCGCGTGGATTCTCTCGCCTTCTCTGAATACAAGTATAAGTACAAGCGGATTTTCGGCTTGACCTCCAGAGTCGGGGTCTTGGATTATTGTTCTGTGGTATGATATGGCTGCGAGCCATTTGCATAAGTTTGACTTCCTTGGAGAACTTGGACGGGGAGCTTTTGGAGTTGTCTACAAGGTATTGCCACATTTGGAAGCGCTGACAATAGGTGAAATACAAAGCCCAGTTCCAGGACGAGACAATATACGCCTTAAAACTCGTCAGTTTCCTCAAGGGAACCCTCGACCGGCGTGAACTCGACGTTATCTCCGCATGTTGTATGACCGAGTCAAAATATGTCGTGAGAGTATACAACTGGTGGTACGAAATCGACCCCAAGTTCGACAAATATTGTATCCTTATGGAGCTTTGCGAGACAAATCTGGCCAGCTACATACACAAACGATACGTCGAACAGAAATCACACCTCAACGAACCCGAAATATGGGCCATAATTTGTAATATCATGGAAGGCATTCAAAGATGCCACGAACTTAACTTCACCCATCGTGACATAAAACCTCAGAATAGTAGTTTCCACTTTGAAATGGGGCTAACATTAGTTCTATACTCAGCTAAGACCAAGACTTGGAAGTTGACGGATTTTGGAATCGCTGCAAAGCTTCCGGCTTCAGTTCCAGCTATGGCAATTACGGGACTGCCGACACCTCCAGGAACGCCAACCGGGCAACTTCTGCCAATACCACCACCAGGCTCAAACATTTCGCTCACAAAACGTGGTTCGCCGGGCTACGTAGCGCCAGAGTTACTATATTCTGGGATATGTTCAAGAAAGGGGGATATATGGTCAATAGGCTGTGTTCTCTACGAACTTGCCTGCGGAAGGATGGCCTTCCCACAACCAGAGGCACAAGTATTCGGCGCCCAGGCATTCCAAGATCCCCTTCGAAATTACTATTGCGGCCAGGGCGAGCCTCCGGAGGTAGCGCAGACGGATAATCCGAAGATAATGGAGATTGCTGGGAAAAACTATTTCGGCGGGCCGGTTAGTGGACGATACCGCATTAATCAAGTTATTTCATGGTGTTTGGAGCGGGATTCGAATGAACGGCCAAAGATAGGGAGGCTGGTTTGCCACGTTAAAAGTATTGTGTTTCAATAAAGTTAGAAAAGCAATGGGGTAGAGAGGTTTTTTGGTGTATATAAGAGACGGGACATTGCCGGAGATAGAAGGTGGTTGGGGTGGCGGGAAGACCACGGGGCCGTGTTGCATGAAAGGTCACACAAAGCAAATTTATAGTGCAAGGGTGTTCGTCATCCCTTGCCACCTGATCTGTTCAAGGTTGAACGTTCGGATGCATGCATAGTGCCGGGTTCTTTCGGCTCTTTCGGAACGCATTAATCTGTTGATGTCTGCGTAGTGGTTCGCAATTCTATCTTTGCTTTTTCGTTCTTTGGGGTCCCTAGTCGTCGGAGGTTAGTCGTCGGAGGTTCCGAGATTGAGTTTCTGGATTAGCTTTGCTTCTGATTGAATCGCGACATGTCATGAACCGAAAACCTTATGGCCCAATTTAGAGTTTCCGGCTGCAGGTTGGTGCATTACCTCGAAAATCTTAACTTTAGGCTTTCCTGAGACGCCCGATGATTGGCGGGAGGATCGCAATTAAGTTTCATATAGTGCGGTCCTATTGCATAAATTACTCTAATAAAAGCCAAGACGATAACCTCGAACTTTAAACGTCGCTTTGGCCTCGCGATTACGCTGGTGATTGCGTGTACTCCGGATTTTAAGTTTCATCAAGAAATGATAATTTTTTTGGGTCCGCCTCGACGGTCTTAAACTGCGCCTTCCCAACATCCAGCCCTCCTTCCCGTCTCCTTCTTTCCTCTCCTCGCCACCACCCTGCAGTACGATTGTTACCTTGCAGAAACATATTGAAAATGCTGTCATTGAACCACGGTGATCAATTTTATTGGCTTGACCGACTCGGTGTCGGTGCTTCTCGCGTTCGGAAAGTCCGACATAAGTTTAATTCACAGGTTTGTTTATCTCGGTGGCGTGTCCTGATGTTAGGAATCTGCGTGCAAGGAAATCATCCCGGATGCCGCTACGATGTTTGACCACCGATGTATCGACGCGGTCGCTCGATCAAATCATCCCAACATTGCTCAAGTCCAAGATCGATGGGCCGATCAGTGGCCAAGCTTCAAGGTGTTCATCCAGACAGAGCTCTGCTACGGCGACCTGAATCAATACATCGAGGCCAACCGAAATGCTGGCACTCAGATCGACCAGACGGCAGTATGGGAGATCATGCTCGACATTGTTGAGGGATTGACCTATGCACATGAGCTTGGTTGGTCTCACCGGAACCTCAAGCCCCGAAATGGTACACCCTTTTGAAATATAGTAATCTAATTCTAGTGCTCGCAAAACAGAATGGCACAGATGCCTATGGACGGCCGAAATTCACCTGGAAGATTTGCGACTGGGGTGTTGCGCCGGCGCTCCTCCCATCTCCGACGCCAGATGAGCCACAGACTCATATTCCCACTTCAGACGACTGTTACCGAGCTCCGGAACATCGCTTCTCCCCCTCCGCAGCTGTAGACATATGGTCATTGGGCTGCATCCTGTTCGAACTTGCCACGAACGGCGTCCTCGCCTTCCCAGTCAATCCCGAGGATCCAACCTACGTCGTAGAAAACGGCAAGGTCCCAACCAAAATGGCGACCATGAAGACTCCTCAAGTCGTCGCCGACCGGGATCCAAGGGGTCACATCAACCGGATCCTGACTGGATGTTTGAATCCCATCCCCGCTGAACGACCCACTGCACGCCAACTCGGTGTCTATATTCGTGGTATACTAGGCCGACCTTGAGTCGTCTAATATCTTTATTACTATATATTTATCTGGTACGGAGAACGACGAAGGGTTGAAACCCACGTCAGATGTCACGTAGTTTTGCATCCAGAAAGCGATGTTAATTTCTCTCTATCTTATTATACCATATTGTACTTTCGTTGGGAACGTTAGCATTATTTTTCACTGGGAGCGTTGATGTGGCTTAGGAATAGCCTTAGGAATAGCATTAAGAAATATAATTTTAATCCGCAACTTGCATATTTTCCGACCTCGGAAGAGAATTTGGGTTCATCAGCTGCTTTTGAATCAAACTCTGTTTCCGAAATGAATCCATTTGAGTGAGCAGGTAGGTTTGACGGGAAAAATACACATGTGGGTCTGAAAGTTTGTGCAAGTTAGGCATAAACAAGGTTCGGATAGCAGGGCAGGTGATATCGCTCGTGGTTATTTGCAGTACATTACGCGGCCTACGACCATCGGCTTCTGGTCCGGGTTACACAAGCGCAAGGACACGGATCTCAACGACTATTGTCCACGTACCCATGCTGCAAGTTCAAAGCTTGTGGTCGGATACCTCGCTCAACGGCATGGCGAACACTGTCATCCTGCGCCGCGCCAAGTCCACAAGAACAAGACTGCAACAGGATGTGGAAGAAAGGAGTCAAGTCTGAGAGGTGCAGGCAGGAACCTGGGTCATGAACTGTGCAGAATCCTTAATAACATTTCATACAACCCTACTCTGACAACCAAATCCATCCGATTAAATGTTTACTCGCCCTGGAAGAGTCGGATAATCAAATACAACATCGACCCAATAAACCTGAAAGCCGCCAGTGCAGCGACACTCCACAACACTAAAGAGAAAGTCAGAATCTCAATATCTAAAAGGGACATACCAACAGTGAGATAAACATTTGCAGTAGTTTGAGATCCACTGACGCTGATTCCAGTGATACTTGAATTGGAATGTAATATCCCGACAATCAAAGCGAGATTGGAAATGAGCCAGGCGAGCACGACACGAGTACGGAAACTCTTGTAGTAATCCTCCTGTTTGGTAGACGCGTCTCGTTTCTGTTTTTCCTCTGGACGGGGCTTGGCAAGGATCTTGAGGACTCGGTCGTATTCATGGTCGATGTCTTCGTCTTTGGAGGGGACGTCAACTTCGACTTTGTTGTCGCTGCCGACCTTGACTACTCCTAGATCGGTTTTCATTGTATTGTCTCCCTTTGTTCCCCATGATACATCGTGCGTGTTACAGAACGCGTAAACATTACTAAAAAGTCAGCGAATGTGTGTTACGTGGAGGTACAGAATGTTGACGTACGATGGCGATAGTAGAAGGTATTGTATGAAGCTGGTGAACATGTGCAGGAAATCGAAAAACAGAAGACTCGATACGAGATAAAGTCCATAGGTACTGACGGTACTGACAATCAAATCCCGGAAGATCCTGTTGCCAAAGATGGCGCTCACAGTCGACTTGAAGTCTTTTCCGAACTGTTGATTTTCCGAAGCCAGTGTCGCAAGAGTCGCTTGAATACCTTTGACGGTCAACCATGCTGAGCAGAAGAGCATGTAGCCCATTAAACACGCAAAGAAGATGGCCGTTGCAGTGTATGCGAATTTCGATCCCTGTGGTCGATTACCCATTGATCTAATGGTTAGATGGTATATCAAGGTTGATCATGCAGTACAAAACACATGAGAATGAGTGCGATGTAAATATACTCGAAAACCATGAAAAGGATGTTGCCCGGGCCAAATGAAGCGTCCGGATTACCCATGCTGCTGGTCAAGATAACAAAAATCAAGAAGAAATTCCCCTAATAATTAGATTCAGGAGAACGATCATACAGTACCAGTGCAAACCAAGAAAAGATCATTGAAATAGTCTGGTAAAAGAACTCGAATTGGAAAAGCAGTTTTCGGATGATTGAATGGTCCGTTCTGAATACGGCAAAGGCGTGACTGATGGCATAGACGGCGGCAAAGAAACTTCCATTCAACCATCGACGTCGTTGAGAAATCAATTCCGCGAGACTGTCAGGGACATCGGTTTCCGCATAGGCTGATTTGACATAATGCAGAACCCATGAAGCTTTCCTTTTTGCGACTAATTCAAAACACAAAATACGATCTTCTGCAAGATACATATTTGCCTCGAAGATTCCCGCACCTGCACCATGGAGTGTTTCTCCCTTGAAGTACGAAGCCAGGGGACCTTGACCGAGATGATCATTCTGTAATGCGATATATCGGTATGCAGAGAAAGCACCAGGCAATACTGAAATAAAACCGAATACACTCTCAAGTGGTTTGTCGAGAATATTACTCATCTTGTACTCAAAGTTCTGAGCCGCAACAAGCGGATTGAGTAAGTTCTTTCCGAATGTGCCCTTCATAGCCACGATTTCTCCACAGGCACCTGCGATATTGGAGTTGAGATCGAAAGCCTTCCAGAGATGGTAAATCGATTCTCCTCCTGGACGAGTCCCTCCATCGAGAAGGACACAGATGTTGGGTTGCAAGATCGGGCCGAAAGCTTGGAAGAACCAACGATGGGAGTTGATTTTCTTTTGATTCTTCTCCTTGAGACAGAAGATCATTTGGCAAGGCATGATCCCTTTCTCGGCACCGCTACAATAAGCAGACTTCTCCAGGCATATTACCGAAATTGCAATTGCGGATCAATGCTGATTTGAGTGGTATATTCGAAGATGTGGGCTGCGACTGGTTTGCCATTGACGGCGTTCTTCGCAACACCATCTTGATAGACACCCATGGCAGCCAATAGAGCCAATGTACGAGTATTGATCCTGAGATTAGCGGCGTTTTTAGATCGTATTACTTGGTACGTCCGTCCGCAACAATACATACCACGACTTTTCTCCATCCTTCCTTTCCCCACACCTTTGACCGCTGCCTTGAACACAGATGTGCAATATTCTTCATGACACCATGCATAGTCCTGGCAAATAATACTTCATCCTCGTTGTACAATGTGATGACAATAAATAATTCCGTGGATCGGGGCTGTTCATAAAGAACCTGTCGCAATGTGAATTTCTCCTTCTTGAAGTCTGCAGGATCGCAAGTTGCGGCGGTGTATCGCATATGCGTGAATTCGCGATCTTGTTTATTTGGAAGGGTATTCAAGAATCGAGGAGGAACAGGACAATCGAGGACGAGATTGCCTTGGAACAACTCGACTCGTTTAAGTGTCTTGAATCGTCGCGGTTGTCTTGGGGGAGGCTCACCACGTCGAACATTTGGACCTTCATCGTATATGGGATTGGTATTAGGGCCGTATGGGTCATCTTCAATGTTGGGGTTCTGAAAATACGTAGGCCGATGGTTATAATAATCCACACTAAATTAGTCTGAAACATGAAAAGAAAGATACTTTGAATTGCCCGTGTCCCCTTCAAACTCCTCATAGCCGCCGGGTGTTCCTGGGGTCATTGGGTGTCCTGGAGTCATTACATGGGGAGCCTGGGGATAAGCGGTGAGTGGATAAGTCTCCTCAGCCTCATAGTTCTGCCGATGGAAATCGTCTTGAGATTCGTTATATGCAGAGTAGGGGGCAGGACTGTTTCCGCGAGAATAGGACGGTCGATCGTAGACTGGAGTGGGCATTGAAGGCCGACGGCCAGTATCAGCAAGCTCGTAACCTTGAATATGGGAATGCGATGTCGAAGGCGGAATCGATCCTTGCGTGGGAGGTCGCTGGACGTAGGCGGCCTGCGGAGGCGGCTGAGGCGGCTCCTGGTAGGATCCCGCAGTATACGGACGAGCAGACCCGGTAGGCGGTCTTGGAGAGGCCGAGTTGGCATACCTCATTTCAGGCGTTTGCGATGCACCGCCTCCTCCTCCTCCATTGTTGTACATCCTCAGAAATCGACTCCTTGGCGACGACGACGAAGGAACACTTGGAGCAGGTCGAAAATGTCACTACAGTGATTGCGGCTGCTGGACAGACGCTGCCGAGACACACCTCGTTTGCAAGAGGCAGAAATTGGTTTTCGGAGCGCTGACCGGATGGTGTATATGTGACTTGGTGTGGTGCGTGGGCTGTATTAAAGGGGGTGCTGCGAAACAGGCTGTGTCGGCGCGTTTGATTGGCGCCAATCGCAGCCCGCCTCTCAGCCATTTACCCACATAAAATTGCCCAGTTTCAAGTTCCATCGGTTGCACGGGTCACGTTTCACGGCGGCGCGCTTAGGCCTCCGTCCGCGCACTGCCCATAAATGCAGTGCCCGGACGTTTCCATAAACTGGAATGTTAAACCTTTCCACCGTGCAAATCAGTTCAGGAACAGACGCAGTCGATCGTGGCTCTGAAGTAAAAATTGCGCAGATCTTGAAAGGGGCTTTGCATCCCCTGCTATAAATAGAGCTTGCTTGGCAAAAAAAACGCCGATCGCTAATTTGAGTGTGGCGTAAACTGCATTAACGTGATTTCAGGGAGCAGGCTGCCAGGCATTACCGTTTCAAGTTTCAGTAGCGCTTCGGGTAAAGATGGAAGATAATGAATGATCAGGGAAATCATATTGTCTGTGCCCTATTATCATCAAACTTTATATTAACAAGGAAGACGTCACAAGCTGCTACATATGTACTATGTGTCGTGGGGTACGTCGTTCAACGCCGGCGCGGAGTGGGGGAGCGTAGACTAGTGCATGGTCGGTACGACGATACTAGTTTCATCGATTTCACCATGGCCCGACTAAACCCATGGCGGAACAAGCATTGTACGGCAACACTCATGAGCCACCCTTCCCCTTCGAACACATCAAGGAAAAGCTAGAATGGCTTCCGGCCTATCTCTCCGAAAACATCCGCAACACAGCCTTCGATTTAGACCCCTTACTAAACACGATCCTTGTCTTCGCCCGAGCACGCACCTCAACCCTACAGCACATCCCCATGTGGACCATGCTGGAGGATCTTCTTCGCCGTCTTAATGCCGCGACAGCATCTGTTGGCGCGGGGCATCACCGCGTGGAACTAGTCCCCCGTGGCCGTGCCCAGGGTCTTTTCGTGACATGTTCGCGGAGTCCACGGTTTAATTGGGCTTTGAACCCAAGTCATTTGGATGTGGGTCGGAATCTGGATTTCTTTGCCCCTGGACATTGGGACCCTGATCCCCTGCAGCGGAGATGTTCGGTCCATTTTGTCGAGAAGGGGAGTTTGCAGAGTATTATGGCGGAGACTGTGTTACTCAAGTATTTGCAGGACCAAGATACGTTGGCGGAGTTGCATAAATTCAACCAGACGAGAGAGGAGTTGTATAATTCGACTATGGAGAAGTTGGGTCTCGAGTATCGATTCAAGGCCATTTTTTACAACCCGGAAGAATCAGTGGATACGATATCGTTGGTATTGTCAAGGAATGTTCCTCCAACACAATCGTGGTGGGACGACAACTGTTTCTTTGTCAATGGTTATTTCCGCGATGGCAACGTGCTCGATACTTCTTTCGCGTTCTGCGGCTACAATACAAAGGACAGGGACCACTGGCCACTGATTCAATTGACATTTCAATTTGTAGTCAAGTATTTACGGTACGAATATTGGTATACGAGCGAAGAAACAGGAATCCTGTTTTGGAATGCGATGGAAACAGTGTTGCAGAAAATCAAGAAGGCATGTGAGACAGACGGCGTCGCTGAGGAGGATTCATCGGTGCTTTTGAAAGAGGTAAAAGAAGAGTTTGAGAGGCTTGCAAAGTTGGCAGACACACCCGACAAGACACCGTTGATAAATAAGAAACCGCGAAGTCTTCCGCCGCATTGGATGCCTAGGCAGTCAACACTCAAAGACAGGATTAAGAAGGACGTGCGGCGGTTTAAGGCTGTCGTTAGTCTGTTTCTGTTTGAACGATATAAGCTTAGAGATAGACTGGTCCGCCCTAGCCTCGAGTACCCCGCCTCAGGTGACTGGCCTGCTTTCTCGTAGTTGATTAAATTGGTTCTTTCTTCCAGTCAAGCATTAGTTTTCTAGTATAACATTTTATAACATTTTATATCATTCGTTCCTCTAGACTTACACAACTGGCATTCATGTACTTCAGAGCTCCAAGGTTGCAGTCCGTAAATTTCCCCTGACGGTTTATCCGTTACCATGCCAACAGGTTCGTGTCATTAACCG
>Ga0302325_10015202_pt1 | contig 16359 bp, 10 predicted proteins | sample Palsa_T0_2_FD_201948 | JGI IMG/M metagenome (GOLD analysis project Ga0302325, IMG submission 201948) | Peat permafrost microbial communities from Stordalen Mire near Abisko, Sweden - Palsa_T0_2 | ecosystem: Environmental > Terrestrial > Soil > Palsa > Peat permafrost | place: Sweden: Abisko... | reverse complement strand
CGAGATCCACCTCCAGCAAGCCCTTGCGGTAAAGCAGCGTCAGCTTGCGCAGCATGGCGTCATATACGGCGCGCTCTTCGGCGATACGCTGCAGCAGCTCGCGGCGCGCATCTTCGAGGCGCCAGCCACTGAAGTTGTGGTTCACGTAATTGCGGATATTGTCCAGCTCGCCGGAGGAAACGGGCTCCTCCAGGGTCACCACGCGATTATGCACCATGCGGTCACGGGTCACCAGGATCACCAGAAAGCGGCGGTCGCCAAGCGCCACCAGCTCGATGTGATCGAGCTCCTGCACGGCGGGCCGCAGGGTGGCGGCGATGCCCACGTTGCGGGTCAGCTCGGTGAGGATGTGGCAGGAGCGCTCGACGCGCGCCTCGGCGGTGCGGGCCTCGCTCAACTGCTGGCGCAAGCGGGCTGTTTCGGCCGAAGGCATGCGTCCGGCGACGACCGATTGGACGTAATGGCGAAAGGCCTTGCCGGTGGGCACGCGGCCGGCGGAAGTATGCGGCTGCGCCAGGTAGCCATCGTCAGCGAGGTCGGCCATCACATTGCGGATGGAAGCCGCGCTGAGAGCGTGGTTGCGGCGTTTCGCGATGGTGCGCGAGCCGACCGGCTCTCCAGTCTCGATATACGTTCGTACGATGGCATGCAGAATGTCCTGCAGCCTGACATTCAGCGGCGCGTCGGAATCCATAGGCCCCGGGGTGAACTACCCCCCTTTACCTATTGTATTCGTTTGAAAGCAAAGAAGCAAAAGCGCGGCAAAGACGTCCGGGCAGCGCTATGGCTGCAGCGTGAGGGTGGCTTTTCCGGTCGGACCGGCGTAAGTCAGCTCGATCGAATGGATGCCGGTGGCCTTGCCCCGGTAGGGGAAGAAAATCAGGCCTGCCTGCGGAAGGGCGCGGTCTCCTTCGGGTAGCGCGACCTTTTGAACATGTTGCTCCATGGCGCGCTGCAGCTCGATGGGCATATGGACCGGGGCAGGCGGGGAATCATTCTTACCACCCTGTCCGCCAGTGTTGAGGCTGGTTTTCGACTTCGATTCTTCCTGATCGGGCGGCGCCCATTCGGGATCTTTGAGGGACCTGAAAATCGCCCCGAATGGCTGGCTGGGCACGGGCATTTTTTTCTCGTTGATGCGGATCGAAAAGTCGCCGAAGGATATGTTGGCGTGCGCTGAAGGCGGCCCGAACAACGCGGCTTCGACGGCTACGTAGTCCTCCGTGTTGAAGGTCCCTTGCGGCGTAGGGACGGAGTGTCCCAGGAACTCGGCCGCAACCGTCAACGTACCCGCGGGACCCTGGGCCTGATAATCGGCCGGAGTCGCTCTCGGCGGTACGCCTTCGCTGCGCTGACTTGCGATGCCCTGCGCTGGCGGGCTTTGCGGGCTTGGCGTGCTTTGCCCTGATGCGTAGAGGCACAGGGCCGTGATCAAGATAGCGGTCCATGAATGGGTAATTCGCATTGCACCTCACAAGCTACCACAGTCGCAGGCCGGGCGGCGAAAACAACAATCCTTACACCTTGCGCTTCTGCATATTCACGTGTTATATGTAGAAGCGCAAGGTATGGGCAACTTGCGGAAGGAGAGGTGACATGACCTGGTGGCGGCGGCTGCTCAAAAGGGATCAGATGGAGGAGCGACTGGAGGCCGAGCTTCGATTTCATTTAGAACGTCAGGTGGCCGACAAGATCCGCGGCGGGATGACGGAAGCCGAAGCACGCCGCAGCGCGAGGCTGGAATTCGGCGGTCTCGACCAGGTCAAAGAAGAATGCCGGGATGCCAGAGGCACGCGTTGGATCGAAGCCATCCTGCAAGACGCGCGATTTGCGCTGCGTACGCTGTGGCGGAGTCCTGCATTTACAGCCGTTGCGGTGCTGACGCTGGCGCTCGGCATTGGCGCGAACACGGCGGTGTTCACTGTAGTGAATGGAGTCCTGCTTCGCCCGCTGCCCTTTCCCGAGCCGGAAAGACTTTTCTTGATCTCCTACCTTCCGCGCAATAATCCGTTCCTGACCCGACCTGGCCTCGACGATCGGGACTATCTTGAGTTCCGTCGTCAGGACCAGGTTTTCGAGCATATGGCAACGTCCGGCGCAAACCCAGTCACATTGACCGGTGCGGGTGACCCCGTCCGTGTCCCGGCTGCGGCGGTCACCTCCGGCTTCTTTCCGGCTGTGGGCGTGAATCCCGCGATCGGCAGATGGTTCCTCCCCGAAGAAGACCAACCGGGACGCGACCATGTCGCGGTGCTGAGCGACAAGCTTTGGCAAAGCCGTTTCGGCGCCGATTCCCACATATTGAGCAAGAGCATCACGCTTGATGGCGTCGCTCACACGGTCGTCGGCGTCATGCCGCCCGGCTTCGGCTTTCCCGGCGACGCGGAGATGTGGACGCCGCTGGCCGTGCAAATTGACCCTCACAACTCTTACACCAGGCCGGTCCTCGGACGCCTCAAGCCGGGCATCTCGCGGCAGCGGGCACAAGCGGAACTCGAAACTTTTGTCAGTCGGTTGCCGCTTGGGCCCGGTGAGAAGAGAAGTGACTTCGTGGCACGCATTATCCCACTCAAAGACTCGGTAGTCGGCAATATACGGAGTTCTCTGCTGATCTTCGCGGGAGCAGTGGCGTTTGTCCTGCTGATCGCCTGCGCGAACTTCGCCAATCTGTTGCTGATTCGAGCGGCAGGCCGGCGTCAGGAGATTTCAGTTCGCGCCGCATTGGGCGCAGGCCGAGGGCGGCTCGTTCGGCAGTTGCTGACCGAGAGCACGCTGGTTGCATTGGCCGGCGGCGCGGCGGGTACGCTGCTCGCGACCATAGGCATGCCCGCATTGCTGGCTCTGGCGCCGGCTGGGAAGATTCCTCGAATTGAGGAGATTCGCATGGATGCCTGGGTGCTCGCGTTCACTGTTGCCCTTTCGGTGGCGACGGGGATTGCGTTCGGGTTGATGCCGGCAATGGGCGCCACCGGGCGTGAACTGCGCGAATCGTTAAGCGGGAGCGGCCGCACCATAACGGGCCGGCACGGCGGATTCCGGAGTGCCCTGGTGGTCTCGGAAATCGCGCTGGCGCTGGTGCTGCTGGCGGGCGCCGGCTTAATGCTCAAGAGCTTCTTGCGGATCCGCGCGGTGAATCCGGGATTTCACGCGGAGAACGTCCTGACCATGGCGGTTGAACTCCCGGAATCCACATATAAGACCGCGGCGCAGATGCGGGCATTTCACCAGCGCACGCTGGAGAAGCTTTCAAGCTTGCCCGGGGTGCTTGCGGCCGGCGCGGTGAACTGGCTGCCGCTTGGTGAGTGGTGGGTCAAAGGAGATTTCCGACTCGAAGGCGGCGTGCACTCGCATTACAACGTAGTCAAACCGGCCGTGAGTCTGGGTTATCTCCGAACAATCGGAATTCGCATGCTGAGCGGACGCGATTTTACGAATCGCGATACTGCCACCGCTCCCGGCGTGGTCATTGTCAGTCAACTGGTGGCGAAGCGATTCTGGCCCGGCGAGGATCCCATTGGAAAGCGGATCTCGATGGAAGACGATCCCAAACCCGAAGACTGGCTGACCATCGTGGGAGTGGTGGATGACGTCCGGCAGCTGGGTTTGACCGACCAGCCGGAGCCGGCCATTTACCAGCCGTACTTGCAAGTCACTCGGACATTCTTCTTAGGGCACATGACGTTCGCCGTGCGCACGGCGGCAAATCCACAAAGTATGGCGCCGGCCATGCGCGGAGTGCTGCGCAGTCTGGATAAGAATCAACCTGTTGAGTCGATCTCCACTATGGAAGACGTAGTCACCGCGACCACCACGGAGCCGCGATTCCAAACGCGGCTGCTGGCGGTCTTCGCCATGCTGGCGCTGGTGCTGGCGGCGATTGGCGTCTACGGAGTGCTGGCTTACTCGGTCTCCGAGCGGACGCACGAAATCGGTATTCGCATCGCGCTGGGCGCTGGTACGGGCAACGTGATGGGCATGGTCTTCCGAAACAGTCTGGCACTGGCGGCCGCGGGTGTATCGCTCGGGACGGCGGGCGCGCTGGTGGTCACGCGCGTGCTCGAGAAGTACTTATTCGACGTCAAGCCCACCGATCCCTCGACTTTCGCCGTGGTGGCACTGTTGTTGGCGGGTATAGCGTTGCTGGCCGGCTGCATACCGGCCCGGCGGGCGACCAAAGTGGATCCGGTGGTGGCGTTGCGGTTCGAATAGGCTCTGTATTTATTTTCCGACGCGCCTCGACCTTGGAATGTGGTAAAACCATCACCAATGGGTGAGTGGTTCCCGCTGTCGAAGGCTGCCCTATGCTGTTTGCTTCTGCCGCTGCTCGCGCACGCCGAACAATTGCCCATACGGATCTATCGCACCGCCGATGGCCTGGCGCGGGATAACGTCCAGGCAATTGTCGCCGACAAGAACGGTTATCTGTGGTTTGGCACAAATGAGGGCCTCTCGCGATTCGACGGCTACGAGTTCACCAATTACGGTGTGAATGAGGGGCTTCCCAATGCCGCGGTGAATGCGCTCTTGATCACTCGCGACGGCGGCCTCTGGGTTGGCACATCCAGGGGTCTTTACCACTTCAATCCGGCGAGCCAACCCCTTACCTCGCACCGGTTCTCGGTTTATCCGCCGAACACCGGCAAGGACACCCAAGTTATTCGTACATTAGCAGAGGATCGCGACGGCTCCATCTGGGTGGGCACTCGGGCAGGGGGACTCTTCCGCCTGCGGCGTTTTTCGCCCTCGCGCGCGCAATTCGAGCCGGTGGATCTTGGCGAACCCAAGCCGGGCATGGTACACGCGTTGCTGGTAGATCGGCAAGGCGCACTGTGGATTGGGGCTCAATATGGGCTTTACCGCCGAGGCCTGGACGCGCGGATTCAACGCTACACAACGCGCAACGGCCTGTCGCACGATTCGATCAGCGCGTTGCTCGAAGATCGGCACGGCCGGATATGGGCGTGTACGTTTCGTGATGTGAGTCTGCTTGTCCCCCATCCCGACCCAGGCGAGCGCGTCGTAACCATCGTCTACCCACTCAGCGTGGTATTAGTGAACGCGGCGCTCGAAACTTCCGATGGGCGCCTCTGGTTTGGCACGGCCGAGGGCGTGTGGGAGTTCACGCCCGGCGGCGCGCCCGGGGAGATTCAGGGCTTTCGGAAGTATGAGGCCGCCAACGGGCTCAGCGACCAGGTGATCTACGCGCTGAGGGAAGATCGCGACGGGAATCTTTGGCTCGGCAGCGAGACCGGCGGCGCTATGAAGATAGCCCGCGGCGGGATCCGCACCTATACCGAAGCTGACGGGCTGCGCGGAACGCGATTTGGCTCGCTCCTTGAGAACCGCGCCGGGGACCTGTTCGCCATCTCCGGCAGTGGTGGCGAAGGGTTCCTCCAATGCTTCGACGGCAAGCACTTCACGGGATTCCCGCTGCGCCCCAACAACAGTTGGGGCTGGGGACAGATCGGGTTCGAAGACCACACTGGGGAATGGTGGCTGCAAAGCTATCACGGTCTTTTCCGCTTTCCGCACGTCGCCCGCTTCGAGCAACTGCAATATGTTCGCGCGAAGAAGATCTATACCACCCGAGACGGGCTAGACCGCAACGGGATTTTTCGGCTCTTCGAAGACTCCAGTGGAGACATCTGGATATCGACCACTGACGGACAGGGCGGAAACGGGCTGAGCCGCTGGCAGCGATCCACTGGCACTCTGCGTCACTTCTCGCAGGACTCTGGGTTCTCAAAGGACCGGCTACCAACGGCGTTCCGTGAGGATCGCACCGGAGCACTGTGGATCGGCTTCTACCTCGGCGGCGTGGCCCGGTACCGGGACAATCGATTCCTGTTTTTCGGCCCGGACGAGGGCATTAAAGAGGGACAGGTCGAGGATATCTTCTCGGATCACGCGGGCCGCCTCTGGATCGCCACGCACCGCGGCGGGCTGATGCGGATCGACAACCCGGCGCTGGATCACCCGCGCGTAATCGCCTATACGACCGCGCAGGGTCTCTCCAGCAACGACGTTCTTTGCATCACTGAGGACCTGTACGGACGGCTTTACGTCGGCACCGGACGCGGACTCGACCGTCTTAATCCGGACGGCCTCATCGAGCACTTCACCACCGCTGATGGCCTCGCCCTCGGCCAGCCAGTGGTGGCGCTTCGCGACCGGCAAGGCGCTCTCTGGTTCGGCAATATGCAGGGCCTTTCCCGCTGGCTTCCCGAGCCGCCGCAGCGAAACTCCCCGCCACCCATCCTGATCCGCGGCGTGCGCGTACGGGGCGTCCCGCAACCCATCTCCGAGCTCGGCGAGAGCGCCGTCCAGCCCTTCTCGCTGGGCAGCAGCCAGAACCAATTGCAATTCGATTTCGTATCCATCAGCTTCCGGCCGGCCGAGAAGCGCCGCTACCAATACATGCTGGAAGGCGCCGACGCCGATTGGCGCACCACTGAAGCGCGCTCGGTCAACTACGCCAGCCTGCCTCCCGACTCGTACCGCTTCCTGGTCCGCGCCGTGGATTCCTCGGGCGCCCTCAGTCCGGCGCCCGCCACCGCTTCATTCACCATCCTTCCGCCTTACTGGCAGCGCTGGTGGTTCCGGCTGCTGGCCTTGCTGGGGTGCGGAGCCCTGCTGTACGGCGCGCACCGCTACAATCTGAATCGCATGTTGGAACTGGAGCGTGTCCGCACCCGCATCGCCACCGATCTGCACGACGACATCGGCGCCAGCCTTTCCCAGATCGCCATTCTGAGCGAAGTCCTCATCCAGCGATCCGGCGGCGATCAAGGTCTTAGCGGACAGCTCTCCGGCGTAGCCCGCTCAGCGCGCGAGGTGCTGGCTTCCATGGGCGATATCGTATGGGCCATCAATCCCAGCCACGATCACCTGCGCGATCTGCAGCAGCGCATGCGCCGCTTCGCGAGCGACCTGTTCGCCGCCCGCAACATCGATTTCGTCTTCCGTGCTCCGGCCGCGGATCAGGATCTTAAGCTGACCGCGGACATGCGCCGCGAGATCTATCTGGTATTCAAGGAGGCGGTGAACAACGTCGTGCGCCACTCGGAATGCACGCACGCGGAGATCGACTTTTCACGCGAACGCGAGTGCCTGGCGCTACGCGTCAGCGACAACGGCAAGGGTCTGCCCGCGTGCGAATCCGGCGCCGGTAATGGCCTTTTGAATATGCAGGCCAGGGCCAGGACGCTGGGAGGCGAAGTAAGCGTCACTTCGGCGGCGGGCCGGGGCACGACGATCGCCTTGCGGATTCCGCTGGGCAGCCCGCGCGCATTACCCTGGCGGAACCCACGCCAATAATACCTATCCAAATGGATAGTGACAAACGCACCGGGTGGGTCTAAGCTTTTGGTTACACCGGCTTCAGCAGCTCAAAAAATGATTCGGGTAGGCATCGTCGAGGACCAGCGGGAGATCCGCGAGGGCCTGAAAACGCTGATCTCGGGTACCCCAGGTTACGGTTGCGCGGGCGCCTGGCGCTCGATGGAAGAAGCTCTCGAACAGATCGGCCACGATGTGCCGGATGTATTGCTGGCCGATATCGGCCTGCCGGGCATGTCGGGCACCGAAGGCATCCGGCTGTTGAAGCAGCGCTATCCCGCCCTGCCCGCGCTGGTGCTCACCGTGTACGAGGATGATGAGCGCATCTTCAATGCGCTGTGCGCCGGCGCCTGCGGCTATCTGTTGAAGAGCACGCCGCCGGCCCGGCTGCTGGAAGGCCTGCAGGAAGCCGTGGCTGGCGGCGCGCCCATGTCGCCGCAGGTGGCCAGGCGGGTGATCGAGTTGTTCCGCGACTTTCGCCCCCCGGAGAAATCCGATCGCAAGCTCACCGCGCACGAAGCCCGGCTGCTGGCTCTGCTGGTGGACGGGCATAACCTGAAGACGGCCGCCGCGGAGATTGGGGTCAGCCGCGCCACGGTGGCGTGGCACATGCGGGGCATCTACGAAAAGTTGCAGGTACACTCGCAATCGGAAGCGGTTGCCAAGGCGTTGCGCGCGCGCCTGATTCGCTGAACCCAGGCGCAAAATACCTATTCATTTGGATAGTGACAGGCTGATCCGGCCGGAGTACCTTTCATTCCATGGAGAGTACAAACGATCTACCAACGGGTTGCCGGGTAGGCGAAGCGTTAGCTGCCGGAGTGCGGCCCAGTACCGTCCGCGCAAGTCGCCAGGGGCGACTTGCTAATAAAAAAAGGAGAGCATAGATGAAGCGAATCGTTAACGCGTTGAACAAACTTGACTGGGGCAAGCGGGCGTACGCTGTTTTTGTGCTGTATGCAGCGGCGGCGACTGCCCTTCCTGCGCAGACTTTCACCACACTGTTCAGCTTCGATGGAACGGACGGCGAAGCCCCCTACCAGGCGGGGCTCGTCCAGTCCACCAATGGGGACCTCTACGGGACAACGTGTTGTGGCGCGATCAATTTCAGCGGCACGGTCTTTAAAATCACCCCTGGTGGCACCCTGACCACGCTTTACAGCTTTTGCTCTCAAAGCGGTTGCACGGACGGCGATGGTCCCCAAGCGGCGCTGGTCCAGGCCACCAATGGGGACCTCTACGGGACAACGATCGTAGGCGGGGCCTACTGTGCCTCTGTGGGCGGCTGCGGGACGGTCTTCAAAATCACGCCGGGCGGCACGCTGACGACGCTCCACAGCTTCTGCTCCCAAAGCGGTTGCCCGGACGGCTCAGGCCCAGGCGCGCTGATCCAGGCCACCAATGGGGACTTCTACGGGGTAACAGCCTTCGGTGGCGCCAACGGCTACGGGACGGTCTTCAAGACTACCGAAACTGGCACGCTGACGACGCTATACAGCTTCTGCGCCCAAAGCGGGTGCACGGACGGCGCAGGCCCCTACGCGGGGCTGCTCCAGGCCCCCAATGGGGACTTCTACGGGACAACCGAAGATGGCGGCGGTTGCGCGGTCGGCCCTCCAGGTCAAGGCTGCGGCACGATGTTCAAAATCACCCCGAGTGGCACACTGACCACGCTACACATCTTCTGCTCCCAAGGCGGGGTTTTCTGCTCCGATGGCCGTTACCCCTCCGCGGTCGTCCAGGCCGCCAATGGGGACTTCTACGGGACAACGGATGGTGGCGGGGCCAACAACGGCGGAACGGTCTTCAAAATCACGCTGGGCGGCACCCTGACCACGCTATACAGCTTCTGCGCCCAAAGCGGTTGCACGGACGGCGAAAGCCCCGCAGCGGGGCTCGTCCAGGCCAGCGATGGGAATTTCTACGGGACAACGTGGGTGGGCGGGGCCGACACTTTCGGGGGCAACGACGGCGGGACGATCTTCAAAATCACTCCGGGTGGCACGCTGACGACGCTATACAGCTTTTGCGCCCAAAGCGGGTGCGCGGACGGCGAAAACCCCAATTCGCCGTTGGTTCAGGACACCAATGGGCACCTTTACGGGACAACGGTTTATGGTGGCAGTGATGCCTGCTTCCTTGGCTGTGGTACGGTCTTCAGCCTGTCGGTAGGTCTGGGTCCGTTTGTCGAAACACAGACTACCTCAGACGAGGTGGGCGCGGTCGTCAAGATTCTGGGTACCGATCTGACCGGCGCGACCAGCGTCAGCTTTAACGGCACTGCGGCTGCTTTCACCGTCGTCTCGCCTTCTCTAATTGCGGCCACCGTACCCGCCGGCGCGACGAGCGGAAAAGTTCAGGTGGTAACGCCCAGCGGCACGCTTTTGAGCAACAAGCCATTCCGAGTGCTGCCATAGAGTCCGCGCGTTCGCCCAGGAACCAGAAGACATTTTGTTTTTGCGCCCGATTACTCCCATAAGCGCTATGACCCAATCAAACGCTGATCTCGGGTACCTCAGGTTACGGCTGCGCGGGCGCCTGGCGCTCGACGGAAGAAGCTCTCGAACAGATCGGCCACGATGTGCCGGACGTGCTGCTGGCCGATATCGGCCTGCCGCGCATTTCGGGCACCGAAGGCATCCGGCTGTTGAAGCAGCGGTATCCCGCCCTGCCCGCGCTGGTGCTCACTGTGTACGAGGAAGACGAGCGCATCTTCAACGCGCTGTGCGCCGGCGCCTGCGGCTACCTGTTGAAGAGCACGCCGCCGGCCCGGCTGCTGGAAGGCCTGCAGGAAGCCGTGGCTGGCGGCGCGCCCATGTCGCCGCAGGTGGCCAGGCGGGTGATCGAGTTGTTCCGCGACTTTCGGCCGCCGGAAAAATCCGATCGCAAGCTAACCGCGCACGAAGCCCGGCTGCTGGCTCTGTTGGTGGACGGCCATAACCTGAAGACGGCCGCCGCGGAGATCGGAGTCAGCCGCGCCACGGTGGCTTGGCACATGCGGAGCATCTACGAAAAGCTGCAGGTACACTCGCAATCGGAAGCGGTGGCCAAGGCGTTGCGCGCGCGCCTGATCCGCTGAACGCGGCGCAAAATACCTATTCATTTGGATGGTGACAGGCTGATTCAGCCGGAGTACCTTTCATTCCATGGAGGGTAAAAACGATCTGCGGGCGGGATGCCGGGAAGGCGAAGCGTTAGCCGCCGGAGTGCGGCCCAGGACCGTCGGACACGAATCCTTGGCGGCTTACTGCCTTCGCTTGGGCGGAGGACCGGCTGAAGGCAAGCGGCAGTGGCTCCCCTGCGGAATATGTAGGTAGTAGCGCATTAGGATAGTCGGCACCCGTAGGTCAAAGCAAGAAAAACGAAAAGCTCATGGATGGCGTGTGCCTGAGGAACCGCAAGCCCAGTAGATGGCTGATCAGGTCTGCTTGAGGCTAGCGTCGGCAATGCATTCGCCCGCCGGGGATCTGTTCGGGATTACCCCTGCGGGGACTTAGAAAAAGGAGAGAAAAGCATGACAAACGTAAAGAGAAAAGTGATCGAAAGCGCAACCGAAATGACACTGCAAAAACGCGAAATCCGTTTCAGCCTCCGGGCTGTGCCTGCCTTCGCTCTGTTGTGGCTCGCTCCCCTGCACGCACAGAGCAGTTTTACTGTGCTGCACAGCTTTGGAGCTGTCCCACACGGGGCCTACCCCAGTTCAGCTGTGATCCGCGACGCTACCGGGAATCTCTTCGGGACAACGGAAGGCGGCGGCGGTGGTGGCGCTGGGGCCGTGTACGAAGTCGATGACGCGGGCCACCAGAAAGTGCTTTATAGCTTCACCGGAGGTGCCGATGGGGGTTCTCCGGTGGCTCCTGTGACTGCCGACTCGGCGGCCAATCTCTATGGAACGACAAACAGGGGTGGCTCAACGGGGAGCGGGGTGCTATTCAAGATCGGTAACACGGGTAATGAATCCGTACTCTACAGCTTCACCGGCGGCACGGATGGATACTTCTTGGTGAGCGGTGTTGTCCTCGATTCGGCTGGCAATCTGTACGGGGCCGCAGCGTATGGCGGAATCCAGCCGGGCTTTTCGGGATATGGCACGATTTACAAGCTAGACGCGGAGGGTAACTTCAACGTGCTCTACACGTTCACGGGAGGCACCGATGGAGGTTACCCAAACGGTGTGATCCTAGACGCGGCCGGTAATATCTACGGAACGGCCGGAGGTGGTGGTTCAACCGGCAACGGCGTGGTATTCAAAGTAGACGCCGGCGGTCATGAAACGGTGCTCTATAACTTCACCGGCGGCGCAGACGGCGGGTCTCCCTTTAGCGGCTCCGTCGTGTCCGACTTCGCAGGTGGCCTGTACGGGACCACAAGTGGCGGCGGTGCGTCAGGTGCGGGCGTCGTATTCAAGCTCGATAAATCCGGTAACGAGACTGTCCTGTACACCTTCACGGGAGGCGCCGACGGCGGCTCTCCCAATGGTGTGATCCGTGATCTGCAGGGGAATCTCTATGGCACTACTGCCAGCGGTGGTCAAAACGGTAACGGCGTGGTGTTCCGGGTAGATACCAGCGGCAACGAGACGACGCTCTATACCTTTACTGGAGGCGCCGACGGAGGTGGGCCTACCGGCGGCAGCGGATCTGGCGCCGACGTGGTCCGCGATCCGGGCGGCAATCTTTACGGGACCGCCGAATACGGAGGGCCGGGAGGAATTGGAGTTGTCTTTCGCGTGGACCCAACCGGCCATGAGACGGTGCTGTATGGGTTTCCGCCTAGCTCGGATGGCGCGTACCTATATGGCGGTGTAATTCGCGACTCTGCCGGTAACCTGTACGGAACCACTTACGGGGGCGGTCCTGAAGGCGCCGGCACCGTTTTCAAATTGGATAACACGTACCATGAAACTATACTGTACGCCTTCACGGGTAGCGCGGATGGGTCCTCGCCCGGGAACGGAGTGGTGCGCGACACTGCCGGCAATCTCTATGGCACGACGCTCGGCGGCGGCTCAGGGTCCGGGGTAGTCTTTAAAGTGGACACCAGCGGCGACGAAACCGTGCTCTACACCTTTACTGGAGGTTCGGACGGAGGCGAGCCCTGGGCTGGTGTGATCCTGGACCCCGCTGGAAATCTCTATGGAACTACGTATTCAGGTGGTTCCGCCAATGAGGGCGTGGTATACAAGTTGGATACAAGCGGGAACGAGACGGTGCTGCACAACTTCACGGGAGCGGACGGCGCGAATCCTCATGCCAGTTTGATCCGCGATCCAAAAGGTAACCTTTATGGAACCGCGTCCGGAGGCGGTGCCAGCGGTAATGGGGATATCTTCAAAATCGACAGTTCCGGCAACTTCTCCGTACTGTATAGCTTTACTGGAGGCAACGACGGAACTGGACCCTACGCGGGCGTCACACTCGATTCCGCAGGTAATCTGTACGGGACGACCGACGGTTGCCCTGGTGCGTGCTACGGCGCGGTTTACAAGTTAGATACGTCCAACAACCTGACGGTGCTTTGGGACTTTACGGGAGGATCGGATGGTGGGTTTCCGTTTGGCGGAGTGGTCCTCGACGCGGCTGGAAACCTGTACGGCACTACCGCCTATCAGAGCGGGAACGTGTACAAGCTGGATACGGCGGGAAATCTGACCGTGCTCGCCGGCGGGCTTGGGTACCCGTATGCCGGCGTGATTCGCGATCCAGCAGGGAACCTGTTCGGAACCTCTAACTCTGGCGGGAAGTTCGGTGGCGGATCCGTTTTCGGTCTCCCGGAATAAGTGGTAAGCAGTAAGTTGAACGAGGCTGGTGGCCTGTCGGACTTAATCCGTGACACCCCCTCTCGAGTTACGGGTTATCTCCGGGAGGCCGCCATAGCGTGTTCTACAAGCTGGATACGGCCGGCCAGTACACAGTGCTGTACACATTCACTGGCGGGGTGGATGGGGGAAACCCCATCGGTGTGATCCGCGACTCAGCAGGTAACCTCTAGGGGACCACTATTAATGGCGACATGAGCTGTGACAGTTACGTCGGCGGCTGCGGCGTGGTGTTCAAGTTGGATACGGCTGGCCAGGAGACGGTATTATACGCCTTCACGGACGCGGCCGACGGGGGCTTCCCATACGCAGGTGTGATCCGCGACCCGGCAGGGAAACGCTACGGGACTACTAACGAGTGCGGTGCGGCGGGCGCGGGCGTGGTGTACATGCGGGAGATCCGCACGTCCAGGCGGCGTGGCCGGAGACGGTGCTGTACACCTTTCCGGCGGTACAGCAATAGAGCAGTAGAGAGGGCTGGCGCGGAAAGCCTAAGCGACTCCCCTCTCGTCGAACCGGAGGTGCAGCTTTCGCGCCCCCGGCTCCATTGCACAGGAGCATAACATGATCCCAACGAAAGTAACGTCACCGCAGGCAGGATTCGCGCCCGCCGTCAAACCCGATCATGCAAACCGTCAGAAGTGGCCTTGCCACACATTGGCCCTGGTCATCTTATGGGCTTCCGCTTCCAGCATCGCATACGGGCAGGGGCACGAAGAGCCGCCCGATCCGTGCCTGGGAACTTGTAAGGTCAGGCCGGTGTCCGGATCACAGGATGCGCCGACCTACACGGTGCTTTACACCTTCAGCGGTGGAACAGACGGAGGATATCCGCAGTACGGACGCCTTGTAGCGGACCAAGCGGGCAATCTTTACGGCACTGCCACTTTAAAACGGCCGCCGCGGAGATCAGGGTCAGCCGCGCCACGGTGGCCTGGCACATGCGGAGCATCTACGAAAAGCTGCAGGTACACTCGCAATCGGAAGCGGTTGCCAAGGCGTTGCGCGCGCGCCCGATCCGCTGAACCCGGCGCAAAATACCTATTCATTTGGATGGTGACTGGCTGATTCAGCCGGAGTATCTTTCAATCCAGGGTACCGACAATCTGCGGGCCGGATGGCGAGCGGGCGAAGCGTTAGTCGCCGGAGCGCGGCCCAGGACCGTCTGCACCAAGTTGCGCAAACCGCCAGGGCGGCTTGCATATACAAAAGGAGAGCATCGATGAAACGAATCGTTAACGCGTTGAACAAACTTAACTGGGGCAAGCGGGCGTACGCTGTTTTGGTGCTGTGCGCAACGACGGCGATGGCCCTATCTGCGCAGACTTTCACCACACTGCACAGCTTCGATCTCACAGACGGCGCATACGTCGTCGCGGGGCTCGTCCAGGCCACCAACGGGGACCTCTACGGGACAACGGGCTCTGGCGGGACCAATGGCAGCGGCACGGTCTTCAAAATCACCCCTAATGGCACCCTGACCACGCTTTACAGCTTCTGCTCCCAAAGCAACTGCACGGACGGCGCCGGCCCAAACCAGCTGATCCAGGCCACCAACGGGGACTTCTACGGGACCGCCAGCAGCGGCGGCGCCAACGGCTCTGGCACGATCTTCAAAATCACCCCGAGCGCCACGCTGACGACGCTTTACAGCTTCTGCTCCCAAAGCGGGTGCCTGGACGGCTCAGGCCCATACGCGGGCCTCGTCCAGGCCACCAATGGGGACTTCTACGGGACAACAACGGGTGGTGGGGCTAACCCTTTCGGTGGCGACCTCGGTGGTACGATCTTCAAAATCACCCCGAGTGGCACGCTGACGACACTATACAGCTTTTGCTCCCAAATCGGGTGCGCGGACGGCCAAGACCCGTTGTGGGGGCTAGTCCAGGCCCCCAATGGGGACTTCTACGGGACAACCTCGAATGGCGGCTTTAGTTGCGCCGGCCCTCCAGGTCACGGCTGTGGCACGATCTTCAAAATCACACCCGGTGGCACGCTGACGACGCTATTCGCCTTCCCCCTCTGTTCCCAAAGCGGTTGCCCGGACGGATTCTACGACCCCACGCTTGTCCGGGCCACCAATGGGAACTTCTACGGGACAACCTCGAATGGCGGGTTGCCAACGAGTGCTGGGACGGTCTTCAAAATCACCCCGAGCGGCACGCTGACGACACTATACAGTTTCTGCGCCCAAATAAATTGCACGGACGGCGCAGACCCCTTAGCGCCGCTGGTCCAGGCCACCGACGGGGACTTCTACGGGACAACTTGCTGTGGCGGGGTCAACGGTCCCTACGGGACGATTTTCAAAATCACCCCTAGTGGCACGCTGGCGACACTATACACTTTCTGCTCCCAAACAAGCTGCACGGACGGCGATGAGCCCCAGGCGGCGCTGGTCCAGGCAACCAATGGGGACTTTTACGGGACAACGTTAGAGGGCGGGCTCAGTAGCGCCTGCTCGGGCGGCTGTGGGACTGTCTTCAGGCTGTCTCTGGGCCTCGGCCCGTTTGTGGAAACACAGACTACATCGGGCGAAGTGGGCGCAGTCGTCAAGATTTTGGGCACCGATCTGACCGGTTCGACCAGCGTCGCCTTTAATGGCACCGAGGCTGTCTTCACCGTCGTCGCGCCTTCTCTAATTACGACCACCGTTCCCGCCGGCGCGACCAGCGGAAAAGTCCGGGTGGTGACACCCAGCGGCACGCTTTCGAGCAACGTGCCCTTCCGCGTGTTGCCATAGAGTCCACGCCTTCCTCTCAGTCCAGAGACCATGTAAGCTCGGCCAGCCTGATGTGTGCAGCGAGGCCGGCTCGTCCGCTCGAAGACCGGTAACCAGATAGGAGACTAACATGATCCGAACGAATGTAACGCGAACGTTTAGCGCTGGCAGGACTCGCACCTGCCGGCAAACCAGTCGGGTAAACCGCCGGGACGGTCTGGCTATACAAAAAGGAGAACACCGATGAAACGAATCGTTAACGTGTTGGACAAACTTAACTGGGGCAAGCGGGCGTACGCTGTTTTGGTGCTGTTCGTAACCACGGCAATGGCCCTATCTCCGCAGACTTTCACTACACTGCACAGCTTCGATCTCACAGACGGCGCATACGTCGTCGCGGGGCTCGTCCAGGCCACCAACGGGGACCTCTACGGGACAACGGGCTCTGGCGGGACCAATGGCAGCGGCACGGTCTTCAAAA
>Ga0302325_10015201_pt1 | contig 16361 bp, 16 predicted proteins | sample Palsa_T0_2_FD_201948 | JGI IMG/M metagenome (GOLD analysis project Ga0302325, IMG submission 201948) | Peat permafrost microbial communities from Stordalen Mire near Abisko, Sweden - Palsa_T0_2 | ecosystem: Environmental > Terrestrial > Soil > Palsa > Peat permafrost | place: Sweden: Abisko... | reverse complement strand
GGAGCTTTGAAGTCCAAGGCCGGCCTGTTTCAGGCTGCCAGCCGCGGCTCGATCTTTCTTGATGAAGTGGGTGAGCTTCCATTTGAAATGCAGGCGAAACTCCTCCGCGTCCTGCAGGAAAAGGAAGTCCGCCCGGTGGGCAGCAATGAAAAAACCGCGGTGGATGTGCGCGTGATTGCGGCGACGAATCGTGATCTGGAGGCGGCCTACCGGGGGGGCACGTTCCGCAAAGATCTCTATTTCCGCCTCAACGTTGTCACCGTCCACCTGCCGAGCTTGCGCGAGCGGCGATCCGATATCCCGCAGCTGGTTCATTCTTTCTTGGATCGCTACGCGCCGGGCGACAACATTTCTGTCGAGCCCGCGGTGATGAGATGCCTCTTGCAGTACGATTGGCCGGGGAATGTGCGCGAACTCGAAAACTGCATCGCCCGCGCCGTGGCGCTCGGTGACCACCATTCCATCGATGTGGACGATCTGCCGCCCGCGATGCGAGGAACCCGCGATCGTGGATTCCATCCCGAGGAGGCTGGCGATCTTTCCACTACAGCTCTGGCCGACCTCGAGCGCTTGACCGTGACGCGCGTGTTTGAGCAAGCCGGCGGCGACAAGGCGCTTGCCGGAAGAATGCTCGGCATTAGCCGCGCGACGCTGTACCGCAAACTCAAGCGCTACAATATTCCGCTCCGTTCTTCCTCCAAGCAGCTCGTTGAGACACTTTCCTAGCCCGCACTGAGACAACCGCCGCGTCCATTCGTACCCCGATTGGCGATGTTCCATCGCCGCGCGTTGAGACGGTTGTGTTTCAGCTTGAGACGCCGCGCCGCAGAACCCACCAGCCCTTTTTATCAAGTCCAACGAGGCAGACGACTTAGCGTCGTCGTCCGCGAAGAAGCTTTGGCCGCCCTCGTGCAATCGTGATCTCTGGTATGAACTTCGTCTCCAGCGATTTAACGGCCCCTGTGCGCGAAGCACGAACGTGCGTTGAGAAGCTTGCCGAGCTCTTTCCCCAATCTTCGCCGGTGCGTATCGCCGTCTGTGTTTCGATCACTGGCCCTGGCCGAAAGGTGCTGCAAGAGCAGACCGTGGTTGAATTCGGAACGGCCCGAGAGGTTCTGTTTGCTTCGAGTCTGCCGCTGGAATTCGAAGATCGCGTGCGCTTGAGAAACTCCGATGGCTCCCTGGATGCGCGGGCGACGATCGTAGCCGTCCGCTACCACAGCGGCCGGAAAGCCGTGGCCGCGCGTTTCACCGAGGAAATTGAGAACTGGATCATAAAACCATGAGCTCAAAGACACCCGAATTCGTGATTCGACCATCGGACGTCGACCAGAATGAGGCGCCGTCGTCACAGGAGTCGCAGGTAGAAGACTTTGCAACGCTGTGGGCTGAGGCTCGACTTTGCTATCCCCTCTACGCGGCGCTGGCTGCGCAATTCAATTTCTCCGCCCTCCCCTATCCTCAGGGCCAAATTCCTCCGGTGCGCCCCACGAGAAGCGAATTCGATCGCATTCTCGAGTGGTTGGACTCGATTGACGCAAAAGTTCTCGCCTACCAGATTCGTCAACTGCCGCCGGAAGTTCTGAATGGAAACGAAAAGAGCCTGCGGGCGCTGATTCGCCGGCATTTGAAACGGCCGGAGAAGAGTGAAGCCGATCGCGACAAGATCGATTTCCTGTTGGTGCAATATTTCGCGCTGTCCGCATCAGAAGAGCTCTGCCGCAAGGACATTACGCTCGAGGATGTGGCTACAGTCCTAAAACCTGCTTTGCCGGGAGCCGATGCCACTCCGCTCGAATGGTGCGAACCGCTCGATCAGATTCTAAAAAAAACCACGCAGTGCCAGAGCTTGCGCGATCTGATGGAAGAGGGATTACTCGAGCAGGCTCGATTGTTGAAGGATGCCGCCGGCTGCATGTTCTACGACCCCGCCGCTCTGGTGGCCTTCTGCCAATTTAATTTTCTGTTGCGCCGCGCCTTCATCCGCATGTTGCACAGTGACCTGAGCGCCATGCGCCAGGCCATCGCATCTCTCGAATCGAACGGCGTAAAGACGGTGGACTGCCGTCGCGCCGGCTTATCGGCTGCCGAGACTACCGTCCAGCTACGCCACTTTTGCGAAAACTGGCGCCAGCCATTTCCAAAGGATTACACGCAAAGCTCCGTGACCCACGCATTCGAGCAGCTCCTTGCGCTGCGCGCGGATCTTGAAGAAGCGCTTTCCCAGAGCCAATCGGAACGGAGCGGTCAGCCGGCTTATCCCGCCGAGTTAGGAACGGAGGCGCTGGAGTCTCACTCTGCCGGTTCCGACGAACCCGCCCAGCCGGCTTCGTCATTCGCCGAGGTGGAACCTGTTTTAACTCCCATCGGTGCTTCGAGCACCAGTGTGAGCGCCGAATCAACTCCGCCACCGAGCGCGCCCACAGCCAGCACCGAGCAGGCCGTTATTTCAGTCGGCCCAGCTGAAGCGGAAAAATGCCTCGAGGCGATCTGGGAGCAACTGATCGCCGCGACTCCGTCACGCGGCCGCTCGATGTCAACGGTCATTTTGCAGGACACGAAATTCATGCTGTCTTCGTGGGAGGTTGCTGCATTCGTGGCTGCGGACGGTCAAGGCGCCGAAGATTTGCGGCGCGCGGTCGTGGCTCGCGCCCTCCTCGCGCTCGGAATTGAAAGTCGGAAGCGCTCCGGAGATCAAACGCGGCTCGCCTCGGCGCTCGTACTGGCTCGCGGCGAGGTTGCTTATTTTCAGGGCCGTATCGAACAAGCCAAGCGGGACAGAGACACCGAAGCTGCGGTGAACCTCGGCATCAGCACCAAGCGCCTTCTTTCCTTCATGGAAGAGGCGGACAAGCTCCAGCCTTGAGCCGATCGGAAAAAAAGAATGGCGGCACTTTGAATCGCGGGGGCATCCTCGTTGTTTCCGATGACACGGAATTCGCGCGCGCCGTTGTCGCGTGCTGGCGCGCCGAGTCGCGTGCGCCGGAGATCACCGTAGCCGGAACGGACATCTGGCATCCGGCGAGCGCGCTCGGCTATGAACTGGTAATCGTAGGATCTATTCGTCATGGCATTGCTGCGTCGATCTTCCAGGCCGTAGCCGCATCGCCGGGATCGGCCGCAATCTATGTTGCCGAGGACGATACGAATGTCGCCGCGCTGTGCGCCGAATATCCACACTTGGTGGTGCTCACACGCCGCGATGATTGGGCGGCCGTGTTGTTGCTAATCTCGGCTGAAATTTTGCGCTGCAGCGAGACCGCGGCGCGAGCGGTGCGTGCCGAGAGACTCGCGCAAGCATCACAACGCCACGCCATGCTTGGCCGGTACATGTTGGAGATGCGTCCCAGCGTGAACGACGCGCTGACCTCCGTCCTGGGCAACGCGGATCTTCTCCTTCTGGCCCCCCAACCCTCCAGCGACCGTCGCGAGCAGATTCGCACCATCCATTCCATGGCGCTGCGCTTAAACGAAGTCATGCAGCGATTCTCATCCCTCGCCACGGAACTGCAGGCGGATGAGAAAGAATCTCACGCTGAGACGGTCGACGTTTTCCCCGGCTCAACGTCCCGGTATTAAAAGCTGGCGCGATATTGCAAGGACTGATGAATCAGTGGGTTGCATGAGGGGGAACTACAACAACATGACGCTATTGGTGGTTAGGGAGTTGCACTCTTCCCTAGGCGATACCAGGCGGGAGGCGACGAAGTGGTGATGAAAATTCTGGTCGTGGATGACTCGCAGGCTGAAATCCGCCTGCTCCAGTCGGTATTGCAGCAGGGGGGATTTCATTCTGTAGCCATTTCCGATCCTACCAAGGTCGAGGAAGCCATTGAGCAAGAACGGCCCAACATGATTCTGCTCGACGTGGTCATGCCGCAGCGAAATGGCTTTCAAGTTTGCCGCGATTTGAAGAGTCAGGAATCCTATTCAAGAATTCCAGTGATTTTGGTGACTTCCAAGGCGGCCCCCAGCGACCGTTATTGGGGTGAGCAGCAGGGAGCCAACGGATACGTCGCCAAGCCATTCACGCCCGAAGAATTACTGAGCGCGGTTAAGAGGTTTGTCTAATGTATTCGGGGAATTCGGTGGATTCGATGAAATCGACGAGCGAGATGGAACGCGCATCTCTCGCCAACGAACTGGGCGCAGGCGAGTTTCTCGAGGGCGAGCCTTTAGCGGAAGAGCGCCTGCCCGAGCGGCAGTACTGCGTCTTCCGCGCCGGTCGCGAACGGTTTTGCCTGTCTGTGCTGGAGGTGGAAGAGGTTGTCGAATGGCCGATCGTGACGCGCATTCCCTTGGGGCCCGCGTTCCTGATGGGAGTCTTCAACCTGCGCGGGACCATCGTGCCTCTCATCGACATTGCGTTTACAGAGGGGCGCCGTCCCGGAATGTTGCCGAAGCACGTTGTGGTGGCCGCCCTGATGGGCGATAGCGGACAGGATTTGCGGGTTGGCATCGCGGCCGATGAAGTGATTGGAACGTATTCGGCCACGGCGGAGGCGTTGCTCGATCAAGCCCCGGCCGAAGTTCCACACTGTCGCGGACTTTTGCGGCACGAGGACCGCCTGGCGCTGGTGGTTGACCTTCGGCGGCTGACGGAAGTTTTTCCCGTGCCGGTGATTTGACGAACAAATTTGCGAAACAATTGGAATCTTTTTCGAGCGCTTCGTTGATGAGCGCGGAAATTCTTGGGAGGAAGTCATGAAAGCTCGTTTGAGTTCGACGATTTGGCTGCTGGTCCTGTGGGCCGGCCTAGCCGCTTTTGGAGCCGTGGCGCTGGCCTACCATGCCGGAAGGAATTCCGGCGGGCTTTCAATGCTCGAGTTAGGCTCGCTGCCCGCGAGCTCTGGCGGAGCTCTGGCCGGCGCAATTGGCCTGGCGCTGGTGGCGCTCGTTTCGCTCGCGTTGGTTTTGAGCCGTAGCGTGCTCAAACCACTCGGCGAACTGGCGCGGTTTTCCGAGCGCCTCGCCGCCGGTGACGCTCGCGCCCGGGCGGAGGTTGCCAGCCAGGACGAATTCGGCGTGATCGCGGAGAACTGCAATCGCAGCGCCGCCAAAGTTGCTCAGGCGATTACCAACCAGCAGGCTCAGGACTTGCTGCAGCGCAGCATTACGGACCTGCTGAATACCATCAACCAGGTAGCTCGCGGCGATTTGACCATTCGCGGCAAGGTGACCAACGACGCGCTGGGCAACGTGGTCGATTCCGTGAACTTCATGCTCGACAACTTCACCAAAGTTCTCGAGCGTGTGCGTAAGGCCGCCATCGACGTCAGCACCAGCGCCAATCAGATTCTCGACGCCGCGGACGATATGACCGCGGGCGCCACGCAGCAGGATCAGGAGATTACCAACACATCATCGGCGGTCGAAGAGTTGACCGTGTCGATGAAGCAAGTGTCCAACAACGCGGAGGCCAGCGCCGAAGCAGCGCGCCGGGCCCTCGACGCCGCTGAACAGGGAAACCGCGCCGTGAATGACACACTCGACGGCATGCAGCGCATCCGTTCTTCGGTGCAAGCGACGGCGAAGAAGATCAAGTCGCTCGGCGATCGCTCCCTGGAAATTTCCGAAATCATCAACGTGATCAATGACATCACCGAGCAAACCAACCTGCTCGCGCTGAACGCGGCGATCGAGGCGGCTCGTGCCGGTGACGCCGGACGCGGTTTCGCGGTCGTGGCCGATGAAGTCCGCAAGTTGGCTGAACACTCCCGCAGCGCCACGAAGGACATCGCCGCGCTGATCAAAGCTATTCAGGCGGAGACGAACGAGGCCGTGATCGTCATGGAAGAAGGCACGCGCGAAGTGGAAGCGGGCGCGGGGCTTGCCGATCAGGCCGGTAAGGCGCTCGAAGCGATTTCGAGCGTTGTGCGTCAGTCGGCTGAACTCGTCCAGGAAATTTCCCTGGCTTCCAAACAGCAGGTGCGCGGAACGGAGGGCGTGGCCAACGCCATGCAGATTATTTCCGGCATCACGCGCCAGACGACTCAAGGCGCCCGGCAAACGGCGTCCACGGTGGGAAACATGGTGCGCCTCTCCGAGCAGCTCAATGAGGCGCTTGCCCAGTTCCGCTCCGGCTCGGCTCGCGTTTCGGAACAAGCTCCGGCCCCGGAGGAAACGAGGGCGGTTGTTCCAGTGGGAGCGAGCCGGTAAGGCTATTTCGCTGCCCGCTGCCGTTTCCGGGAGCTGAAGGCCGAACATGAGAGCCCACCCATCCACTGCCGCGAAGCTAAGCGCCGCTGAACTCGACGAGATTCGATCGCTCGTCGAGCATCGCTCCGCTATTTTGTTCGATTCCTCGCGCGAGCGCTTTTTTTCGACTCGCGTGCGTGAATACCTCGCGGAAAAGAAACTCGCCAGCGGTGACGATCTCCTTCGGAGTATCCGGAGCGCCCGGACGCAATACGAAGCTTTTCTGGAAAGGCTTCTGACGCAGGAGACTTCATTTTTCCGTTATCCCGCGGTCTTCGAGGCCCTGAGCAAGGAAATCCTGCCGGACGTGCGGGAGCGAAAATTGTGGGAGACAACCAGGAAGCTGCGCATATGGAGCTCCGGATGTTCCACGGGTGAAGAGCCTTACTCGATGGCTATTACCGTGTGCGAGGCGCTGAAATTTTCCGAAGCCTGGGAAATTGAAATCCTGGCGACGGACATCAGCCAACGTGCCCTGAGGCATGCAGCGCACGGCGTATATCACAAGCGCAGCTTCGAAAGCGTTCCGCCCAGCCACGTCGAAAACTATTTTGTGCCCGTGAAGCAGGGCTTCCAGATTAAGCTGCGCCTGCGCCGGATGATTTCCTTCGCGCAAATGAATCTGGCCGATCCCGTGTACGTCGGCAAGTTCGACTGCATTTTTTGCATGAACGTGCTCATGTACTTTTCCGAGGAACGCCGGCTGGCAATCTTGCGCCGCTTCCACGAGGCGCTCGAGCCCGGCGGATACTTCGTATTGGGCCATGCGGAGACGCTCTCGCGTGTCCCGGTCGACTTCGAACCCGTCGATCTGGGCGAATGCCGCTTGTATCGAAAGCCGTTGGCTGCGAGACGCGTCGCGGCTCTGGTGGAGGCCGCCCTGTGACCGGCACTAACGCGGAATCAATGGAGATATTCCTGCAGGAAGCTTCCGACAACCTCCAATTCTTGCGGGAGTACTCCGGCCTGTTGCAGGAGCCGCACGCGCCGCCCGAGGAAATGGAAAAGCTGTACATCACGGCGCACACCCTCGCCGGAACTTCCGCGAGTTATGGATTTCCGCAATTTTCCGAAGTTGCCGCGAAGCTGGCGCACGTTTTTCATTACTCGATGAACGCTGCGCTTACTCCAGATATGCACGGCCCTCTTATGGAATTTGTGTCCGACGCGATTTCCGTGCTGGAGTTCGATCTCTTGCGGATCAGTTCGGGCGGTGCGGATGGTTCCGAAGACCTTGACGCCTTCCGGCAGCGATATTCATTTGCGTTTCCTACTCTCCCGCCGGTTGACGCGAGCGATTCGTCGGGGGCGCAAATGTTTGGAGAATTGGCGCAAGGGGCGGAGTCCTCTCATGTACTTCGCGAGACTCTAGCCGATCGCCTGCCGCGGGATGGTGAAGTGCCCGACGACGTTCTTGAATTCTTTGTTCCCGAAGCGGAAGAGCATTTGCAAGCCATTACCGAATGTCTGCTGGCCCTGGAAGGGAATCCGAATCCCGACGAAGTGAATCGCCTCTTCCGCGCCATTCACACGGTGAAGGGATCCGCGGCGCAAGTCGGTTTGCACAGGCTTTCGTTCGTTTCTCATCGGGTTGAAGATCTCATCGGCCATCTTCGCGAAGGCACATTGCAGCCGACCCCCGAAATCGTGGACCTGTGCCTCGAGTCGGTCGACGTTCTTAAAACATTTCTTCACCGGCAGTGGCCAAACGATTCCGAGATGTCTTCTGCCGTCGACGCGCTGCTCGCGCGCATTGCCGACCTCGCGCCGGAGACGCCAGTCGAGGCTGCCGCCGGCATCGCCGGCGAACCGGAGCAAGTCCCCCAGGCGGTAGCGCCAGCCGAAACCGAGCTTGTCACCGCTACACCGCAGGCGCCTCTGAATCCGCTTGCGCAAGCAAAATCCGTTCGCATTTCACTTGATCGCCTCGATCGCATGATGAACGCGGTGGGCGAACTGGTCATCAACCGCACCAGGATGTTAGGGCGCCTCTCCGAACTCTCGAAACTCGTCGAAGTCCTCAATTTTTCGAAAACGCGCCTCTCCGGCAAGATTTCTGATTTCCAGGAAAAGCACGAGTTTAACCGCTTCCGAGCCGCTCTCGTTCCTGGGAGCCACGCGCCGCAGATGGACACCTTTCGCGGCGCCTGGCCCGCGCGCCGCAGCATCGTTTCCAGTGAGACGCAGGGCTTCAGCGAGCTTGAGATGGACCGCTACGACGATTTCAACATCCTGTCCCGGTCGCTGGCGGAGATTTCTGCCGATGTCACCGAAGTCCTGACGCAACTCGAAGGCTTCATGGGCCGCGTCGATTCCGATATCGACGAATTCACCAAGCTCGCTCATCACCTGCAGGATGAAATCACCGCCGCGCGCATGGTGCCCATTGGGAATCTCTATACGCGGCTCTCGCGGACTGTCCGCGACGCGGCAAAAGCCTCATCGAAACCGGTGGAACTGGCGCTCGAAGGCGCGGATACCGAACTAGACAACAATATTATCCAGCACATCTCCGATCCACTCGTGCATCTGGTGCGCAACGCCGTGGCCCATGGCATTGAGGACGCCGAGACGCGCCAGCGCGCAGGAAAGCCGGAGAAAGGCCGCGTCTCCGTGCGCGCCTATCATCGCGGAAACCATATTTTTATCGAGGTCGAGGACGATGGCCGCGGCATCGACTACGAGCAGATTCGTCAATCGGTAGCCTCTTCCGGAGCGGTTTCCACGGTAGCCGCCGCCGAGCTTGGTGAACGCGAGCTGCGCGAATTCCTCTTCCGTCCGGGATTCTCTACTGCTTCTTCCGCTTCAGAACTCGCCGGCAGGGGAGTGGGGCTCGACGTTGTGCGCGCCAACGTTCACGGCCTGAACGGCGAGATCGAAGTGCGTTCGGAGCCGGGTCGCGGCACGTGTTTCACGGTGAAGGTGCCGCTCACGCTGATCATCTCGCAGGCGCTTTTCGTTCGCTGCGGCAACACGGTATTCGCGCTGCCGCTCGCAGTGGTGGAGGAGATTCGCCGCGTGCGCCCCGCGGAAATCGAAGATGTTGGCGGAAAGCTTTTCTCCCGCGTTCGCGACGTGGTCACCGATGTCGTTCGGCTCGACCTGCAGCTTGCTCTGCCGCCGCTGGAGCCCATGAATGGTTATTTCCACATGGTGATCGTCCGCGTTGCGGGGAAGCAAGTCGGCGTGGTGGTGGACGAAGTGCTCGGCAAGGACGAAATCGTCATCAAGAATCTCGGCGACTACCTGCGCCGTGTGAAGCTGTTCCCCGGAACGACCATTGCTTCCGACGGCAGCTTGATCCTCTTGATCGACTTGAACCGTTTGGTTTCCGTGGATACGGCCGAGCGGCGCGCGCTGCCCGCATCGTCACCAGCGGCTCGCGTATTCGCGCCTGGCGCGGAAGCGGTTGCCTCCGGCAGCATTCCCGCCGAGGCGGTCGACGCCGTGGAGAGAGAGCGCGTCGTGGTGATTGCGGACGATTCCATCAGCGTCCGAAAATTTGTGGGCCGAATGCTCGAGAAAGCTGGGTATCGCGTGCGTCTTGCGGCAGATGGTCTGGAGGCTTCGGAGATTGTCCCCCAGTCCGGTTGCCACTTGCTGATCACCGATCTCGAGATGCCACGCATGAATGGGTACGAGCTGATGGCCCATCTGCGCCAGAATCCGGCCACGCGGCAAATTCCCGTGCTGGTCGTAACCTCGCGGGCGGGGGCCAAGCATCGCGATCGCGCCATGAAGGAAGGCGCATCGGGCTTCCTCACCAAACCGGTGCAGGAAGATCAACTTCTCGCCACGATCGAAAGCCTCATCGGTTCGGAAGTGGAACGGGGAACCCTCATGGCGGGGACGGCGCCGCGGCGAAAATAAAATGATCAAGCCTCCCGAAAAGAAGATTCGCGTGCTTATCGTGGACGACTCGGCGTTTATGTGCCGCGTCCTTCAGCAGATGATCGATGCCGATCCGCAACTGGAGGTCGTCGGGCAAGGCCGCGATGGACGCGATGGGGTTGCGCTGGCGGAGTCCCTGCGTCCCGACGTGATTACGATGGACATCAACATGCCGCACGTCGATGGCCTGCAGGCGACGGAGATGATTATGTCGCAGCACCCCCGGCCTATCGTCATCGTCAGTTCGGAATCGCGCGAGGGCGCGGCCAGCACGCTGAAAGCGTTGCACCTGGGCGCCATCGATTTTGTTCCCAAACCTTCGAGCGGCATCGATCTGGACATGAAGTCGATTCACGAAGAGCTCACCCGCAAGCTGAAGATGGCCGCCAAGGTTCGGGTGGTGCGCACCGCTACGCGTTCGAAACTTCCCGTTTCACACGCGCCGCTTTCTCCCGCCGCTGCGTCGGCAAATAACGCTGCATTGGCTCAAAACAGCGGCAAGTTCCCCATTGTGGTAGTCGCCGCCTCGACCGGCGGTCCCGCGGCGGTGATGCGCCTGGTCGCGAGTTTCCCGAAAGACCTTCCGGCGGCGGTGCTCCTCGTGTTGCATATGCCGCCCACGTTTACAAAACAGTTCACCCTGCAACTCGCGGAGATTTCGTCGCTGCGCGTGAAAGAAGCGGAACCGAATGAATCGCTACAGCCTGGAACGATCTACCTGTGCCCTGGCTCGCACCACGTGCGCCTTTCGCCCAGGGGAAGGCTGACTCTCGATCCCGGCCCGCGTGTCGGAGGCTATCGCCCATGCGCGGACGTAGCCCTAAAATCGGTTGCAGCGTACGCAAACGGTTTGGCCATCGGCGTGGTTCTTACAGGCATGGGAAATGATGCATCCGCCGGCGTGAAAGCCATACGGGCAGCCGGCGGGCACGTTATCGCCCAGGACGAAGCAAGTTCCGTGATTTTCGGGATGCCAGGCGAAGCCATCAAGACCGGTGCGGTGAATGAAATTCTTCCGCTCGATCAGATCGGCGCGGCCATCGAAAAGCGCGCCACCAAATTAGCCCGCCTCGTACCCGCGGGTGCGCAGTGAAAGCCACGGGGGCCCTCGCGGGCCGCGAACGCAAAGCGCCCGGTCCCGAACCGGTTATTCTCTTCGTTATTGCGAAACAAATATTCGCCATCGCCGCGGATGACGTACAGGAAATTCGCAGTACGGACAGCCTGGCGGGCGGAGCAAACGAAATCGGTCAGGCGCAGGTCGCCAAGGTGCGTCACACCATCTTGCGGAACCGCCGAACCTATTATGTAGTGAACGGCGCCGTTCACTTTGGATTGCTCGCAACTCGCCCCTCGCTCGTGCTGATCTTGCGGCAGAGGCGCGTCGCAGTGCTGGTCGATCGCATCGAGCGTATGGCGGAGATTCCTGTCGTGCACGACCTTCCTCGTGCCTTCGCCGGAACGGAGCGCCACTGGTATCGTGGCCTGGCTTACATTGACAACCGCGTCATTCCAGTCGTCGACCCTGCCGGGTTTCTTACGGGCGAAGAACTAGGGCATCTGGATCGCGCATCCGCGCCGCCCGCCGTTGAGCAAGCGGAAAGCCCGGTGCGGCAATGAACGGTATAGCAAGCAGCGCCGCATCGATAAATGGCGCAGGTCAGCCGGCCGAGCGTTCCTTCGTGGTTTTCCAGATGGACAGCCGGCGTTTCGCACTGCCCGCCGGCGATATCGTCGAGCTTGCTCCCCCCGTGCGTTTGCACGCGTTTCCGCATGCCACGCCCCTGCTCAAGGGCGTGATCGTGCGCCGCGGACACATCGTACCGGTTTATGAGGCCGCCGTGCTTGGCGGCCGCCCCGCCTCGACCCATCGTTTTTTTCTCATCGCGCGGAAGGGTGCGGGCAAGGACGTTGAACTCGCAGCCATTCCCGTTGCGGGCGAATGCGAGCTGGTTTCAGGCGAATTGCAACCTGCCTCATCGCGGCCCGCCTACGTTTCTGGAACGCTTACCATCGACGGCCAGTCGGTAGATATGTCAGGGGATGTGTCGGGCGGCGATGGAATCGAAGTTCTGGATCTGGCGAAGCTCGTCGCGTCGATCCCTCGGCCCGAGGTCCGGTCATGAACGCGTTACCGAGCCTCCCGCGGATCGTCGTGATCGATAGCAATGTGTACTACTCCAAAAAGCTCGGCGGCGCCCTCAAGCAGCAGGGCTTCGAAGTCGTGCTCTGCATGCAGGCGGCTTACGCTTTGACGATGCTCGAATGGAATGCGCCAGCCGCCATTCTCTGCGCCACGAATCTCCGCGAAATGGGAGCGCTTGAAATGGCTCCGCTTCTTCGCGCCGATCCCAAGACTTCGGCCATCCCGCTGATCGCTCTCGGTTCCGGCGCCGACCACGCCCTGCTCGAAGCCTACCGCTCCGGCTGTGATGACTACGTAGACCGCCGCCGCGCTCCCGCTGATGTCGCTGCGCACGTGCGCAGCTTTCTGCTCAGCCGCCAAAACGGTTTCCAGCCCACGCAGATGCTTTCCACCGCGGACACCGCGCTTTCCGGCAGCCTTTCGCATCTCGATCTTCCCGGCGTGATTCAAATGCTCACGCAGGCTCATCAGACGGGGGCGCTCCACGTCAATACCGGCGATACCGATGGAATCATTTTCTTCGAGGCTGGTGAAATTGTTCACGCCGAGTGCGGCCAGCTTTTCGGAGATGAAGCCGTCACACAGATCGTGAAGTCCTGTTTCGACGCGGCGAGCGGCGTCTACAAATTCGTCTACGGCGCCACCAACGGCCAGAGAACTGTCTTGCGTTCCGCCACGGACCTTCTTCTCGACGCCATGCGCGAATTTGACGAAGATGCCCGCGACGACGCCGAGGAAGAAGTGGAGAAATCGTCATGAGCGACACGAGCACTCTCACCGAGGTGCGTACTCCGACGGTCTACTTCATCGACGACAGCGCCACCATGCGCGAAGTGATCAAGATTGCCTTCCGCAAGGAGAAGTTCAATGTCATTACCTGCGCGGATGCCGCTTCGGCGATGGCCCAGTTCGTCGAGACTGCTCCCGACGTGGTCATCACCGACGTGATCATGCCCGACAAAGACGGCTACGAAGTCTGCCAGTTCATCAAGCAGCATGAACGCTTCGGCCACACCCCCGTGATTCTGATGTCCGGCGTCGTCAATCGCATGGTCGCCGAAAAGGCCACTGCGGTGAGCGCCGACGAATTGATTCGGAAGCCGTTTCAGCCGCATGAATTGATTTTGCGTGTGAAGGGTCTCCTGGCTCCGAAATCGACCGCCGACGTGCCTCGCGATTCCACATTGGCCATCTTGCCAACATTGCCCGCATTGGAAGTGCAGCAGGCCCCTCTTGCGCAGCCGCACGCGCTTAACACCATGTTCGCACCCGCTCAATCGCCGGCCGCTTCGATGCCTTTAGGCTCTCTTCCAGCGGCACGGCCAAACGTCTCGGCCTCGCCCGGCGCCTCAGGCAGTGGTGCGCGCGCTACGCCCGAGTCGCAGAAACTCCGTTATGAAATTCGGAGGCTCGAGCTATTGGTGAAAAAGTTGCAGGCGGAGCTGGAAGCCGAAAGGCAATATTGCGTCGCGCTCGAATCACACCTCAAGAGCATGCAAGAATCCGAGTAGTACCACGCGGCTCCGTCAATCCAGCTTCTTGTCCCGGAGAAATTGCCGCGCCACATCGCTCGCATCGTGGCCCTGTCCTGCTACCTCATAGTTCATTTTTTGCATCTCGGCATCGGAAATCTTTCCCGCCAACCCGGCAATCGCGGTCTCGACTTCCGGATAACGCGCGATCGTATCCGCCCGCACGATGGGCACTGCGTCATAGGGAGGGAAGTAGTGCTTGTCGTCTTCCAGAATCACCAGATCCTTCGCCGCGATGAGCCCATCCGTTGAATTTGCGGCCAAAACATCGACCTGCTTATCCAGCAGGGCGCGGTAGAGAAGACCCAAGTCCAGAATTTTTGGCTGTCCCGCAAAATGCAATCCATAGGTGCGCGCAAGCCCCGGATAGCCATCCGGGCGTTCCATGAACTCAAACCCGAATCCGGCGCGCCATTGCGGTGCGTACGCCGCCGCCTGGCTCAGGGTTTTTAGATTCAGCCGCCGCGCGTCTTCGCCGCGAATCACGATTGCAAATGTGTTGTTGAATCCAAGCGAAGGCATCACGGTTAACCCGAAGCGCTGCTGATATTCCGCTTTCACTTGATCGAAGACTGCTTGAGGATTACGGCCGGGCGGTTCGTGCAGGATCGCCGTCAGCGCCGTTCCAGTGTACTCGACGTATGCATCGATGCGCCCCGCCAGCAGCGCCTGCTGGCAGATGTAGGTGCCGGCGAGATAAAAACGCCGCTCGACGCGCAAGTGCGTCTGCGCCTCGAGATGCTGCGCCAAAATTTCGCCCAGTAGCGCCTGCTCGGGGAAATTCTTTGAGCCGATTACCAGCGTGTCGCGCGGGCGAGCGCTGCATCCCGCCAGCAGCAGGCAAGCTGCCAGAAAAAGTTTGGGATAAGCGTTCAGCGATCGCATAGGAGGGTCATCGCGCGGGGCTCAGCCGGTGTTCGAGCACGCTCAGCAGGAAGTCCGCGCCCAGCGCCAGCAGCGCTGCCGGGATGGCCCCCGCCAAAATCAGCGAGTTGTTCACCATTGCCAGTCCGCGAAAGATGTATTCGCCAAGTCCTCCGGCCCCGACCGCCGCGGCGATGGTGGCAACGCCTATCGTCAGCACCGTCGCCACGCGTATCCCCGCCAGAATCGTCGAGAGCGAAAGCGGCAACTCGACCTGCCACAGGATTTGCCGCTCGGTCATGCCCATGCCGCGCGCCGCTTCGCGCACCGCCGGATCGATGCCTGCAATCCCCGCTGCTGTATTACGGATGATGGGCAAGAGCGCGTACAACGTCAGCGCCGCAATCGCCAAACGGTCCGCGCGCTCGCCGAGCCACGGGACGGGGAGCAGAATCCCCAGCAGCGCCAGGCTGGGAATCGTCTCCGCAACATTGGCGGTGCCCACTATCGGTTTGGAAAGCCACGGCCGCCGCGCCACCAGGATGCCCAGCGGCACCGCGATCGCCACGGCAATCGCCATGGTAATTCCCACCAGCCAGATGTGTTCGAGCGTGGCCTGCAGAATTTCGTCCGCGTGCTGCTGAAAATATTGTATTACGTTCATTGTTTCCCCTCGAATCCTTCCAGCGCGTGCAATTGCGAAACGTAAGCCGCCGCCACCGGCTCATTTGATTTCAGAAATTCCCTCGGCGAGTAGACCCCGCGCAGTTCGCCCGCTTCCATCAGCGCGATTCGCGTGCCGAGGAACAAGGCCTCGCTCGTGTCATGCGTCACCAGCACGATCGTTTTCCGCAACTTCCGCTGCAGCTCCTGAAATTCCTGCCGGATCTCGGCGCGCGTCAGCGGATCGAGCGCCCCGAACGGCTCATCCATCAGCAGTATCGAGGGATCGGCCGCCAGCGCCCGCGCTACACCCACTCGTTGCCGCTGCCCTCCGGAAAGCTGATGCGGGTAGCGCCCCAGAAATTGGTCTGGGTCGAGGGCCACCAGCGCCAGCAGCTCTTTGGCCCGCGCCCTTCTCCGGCTCGCAGGCCAGCCTTCAAGTTTCGGCACCAGCGAAACGTTCTCTTCCACCGTGTAATGCGGAAATAGTCCCGCTTCCTGAATCACGTAACCGATGCGCCGCCGCAGCGCGATGGCGTCCCACACGGTCGTGAGCCGGCCCTCCACGAGCACCTCGCCCGCGCTAGGTTCCAGCAACCGGTTGATCAATTTCATTGCCGTCGTTTTTCCCGCGCCGCTGCGCCCCAGCATCACCAGCGTCTCGCCAAGTGGCACTGTCAGGCTCAAACGTTTCAGCAGCGCCTGGCCGTTGGGAAGCGAATAGCTCACGTCGCGAAACTCAATAATCGCCGCTTCGCTCACTTCGTGCCCTCCTCGAGAAATCCGCGGATATCGCCGAGGACGCTGGCCAGCATCGCTTCGGTCAACCTGCCGGTAAATGTATTCTGCTGGCTCGGGTGATACGAGCCGAAGAGTTGGGGCAATCCAGCGCCCAGCGAATAGCTCGCGCCGTGCCGAAACGGAAACGCCGCGAGGCTGCGAATCTTGCCTTCGTCTTTCAGAATTCCAAGATACGCCCGCATGGCGATCCCTCCCAGCGCCAGCACCGCCCGCGGCCGCAGGATCTCAATATCCGCTTCCAGATACGGACGGCAGTTCGCCGCTTC
>Ga0302325_10015200_pt1 | contig 16361 bp, 17 predicted proteins | sample Palsa_T0_2_FD_201948 | JGI IMG/M metagenome (GOLD analysis project Ga0302325, IMG submission 201948) | Peat permafrost microbial communities from Stordalen Mire near Abisko, Sweden - Palsa_T0_2 | ecosystem: Environmental > Terrestrial > Soil > Palsa > Peat permafrost | place: Sweden: Abisko... | reverse complement strand
AAGGAAATAATTTCTAATCGCGCCTGGAATAAAGATCGTCGTGCCGCCGAGAGATCCGTTTTCCGCGGAGGCAGCGCCACTCACTAAACCGGCGGTTTTTTCGATCAGCGAGTCGCCGAGCAGTTTGTAATCACCGGGGTCGAACCGGGCACATCGCCAAACGAACAGATCGATCCCTTTCCCGGTTTCCTGGTCGCTGAGTTCCAGCAACCGGTTGAAATCGACGGTATCGGGACAGATCAGCCCAATATTTTTACGGGCGCCCGCCGGCGTTTGCTGCAACCACCAGAAACCGGCAAGACCGGCAAGGAAGATGACTCCTAGAGTCGCCGTGACGTCGAAGCGCGATGCCCAGGTCATACGTCCGGGCTCGAGGATGATCCGCCGAACCGTTGTCAGCGCAATGAGATTTGCGAATACCGCGACGAAGGAAAGACCGCTTACGCCGGTCACGGTCGAGATTTGAAGCAGCGGCAGATTTGACTGCAGAACGAGGCCTACGGCGTTCCATTCGGGAAGAAGCACCCCGCGTGCCCATTCCAGGACGGTCCAAGCCGCAGCCGCAAAGAAGGCTGCCCGCAGATGAGCGATCGAGTTTGTCCAGGCCGCTGCGTCAAACCCATATCCCGGCAAGATGGGTGAGACCCTCCGGTCAGCGCTCCTGGCAGGTAACCGAACGAAGAAGCCAACAAAGATCCCCCAGATTGCGCCGAGCAACGCGAGGCTCGCGACGTTCGACACCCAATCGGTTGGACGCCCCCCTGCCCAAAGCCAGCAAAATACCAGAGCGCCGAATGTTGCTCCAAACACCGCACCCTGAATCAGTGAAGTGAACCATCGACGGGGGAACAAGAGCAATCCGGCCAAAACCGGTGTGAACCCGACCCAGATGAGCCAATCATGGTTCCAGGGCGGGAATGCCAGGGCAATTAGAACGCCCCCAAAGAGACTCAGAAAAATCGCCGAAAGATGAAGCAGGAGAGGTCTCATGTGCGCGTGTACCGTAAGCGAAGCGTCTCGCTTTGCATCTTAAGAGCCGGGCAAAGCGGGACGCTTCGGCTGCCGGAGCAACGGCTGACGTCCCTTGGCCGGGAATAACTCGAGAGCGCATCGCCAGGCAATGATCAGTAAAAACGGAAAAACTGCAGGATTGAACTTCTGCGGCAACAGGAACGAAAAACAGACGAATGATCCGGCAGCAAGGAAGGCGAACCACAGATACCATCGAAGGAAAAGAGGTCGACGCTTCGCGGCCAATAGCCAAACGCCGGCAGGCAGATGGAAAGGGATAAGCCACAAAAGGTTATAATTTTCATGCAGCACCCAGAGGTGGGTCCAAAGAGAGAGAACCAGAACAAAGGTGCCGAGAAGGCCGAGCATAATTAGAGCAACAGCTGTCGGCCAGCTGGAATGCCCGTTTCTGCGCAACAACCAGAAAAGGACCCAGAGAATTCCACCGCTAGAAAAAATGAAGATCGGAGAGAGGAACGGCGCGGATCCCGGCAAGACTTCCGGAGGAAAAATTTCTTTCATTTCCGCAGCCAGATTTTGCGTCCCGTTTTTACTGGTCTGGACCGCGCGCTCGAGATCTGCCGGCAGGAAGCAGGCTTCTCGCGGGCTCGCCGGTCGGTCGACCTTCGCCCCCATCAACAGTGATACCCCGAGCCCCACCCAAGGCATCCGAGTGAAATAAGGGTCTAACATGTCCCTGAATGTTTGTTTGCCGGCACCACGCAACACCACCGGAGCCCCGGTGACCCGTTCGATGACATCGCGCGGACGAGTCGAGCAGTTATCCAGGATGAAGTCGTACAGATAAAATCGGTTTTCCGCCAGGAGGTTGACCTCCAGGGCTTCGAACAACGCTTGTCGCTGGGCCAACGAGAGATTTAGCGGGACCTCTGTGACGCCCTGACCGTATGCCCCCACCGTCCGAATCTCCTCGTCGCCTTGCGAAACAGCCAGTTGGTAGCGCAGATCGCCGTGAGCAAATTTTACGTAGAAATTAGGAGTTTCGAAATCAAAGACTCCGAAATTATACAAGCGATCCATCCCGAGAAGATCGTCCCTCACCCTGATCGCGCTATGGCCGAAGGACTGGTACAACTCTTCGCCGGGGGTGTAGGTTATCAATGAAACCTCCGCACCATCGCTGAGCTGAGGCAACCGACCCGCGAGATCGTTTTGAACGGACGCGGCTTCTTGAGCGAGATTCGTCCGCGAGGCAATCAGTAGGATGAGGAGGAGAAGGAATGCCCGAAAAAAGTGCGCCAACCGTCGTCGGACAGGAATCTTCTCTGCTCGAAATAGCATGTATTCTGTGCCGCCCAAAATGGGCTGGCGGGCGCAATGTAGCATTCTACATTGCTCTCCCGACTGTCGAGCCATCGCTCCACGGCCGCCGGCCGGCATCTCCGCGAACCCACCGCGACGCAAGATTATATCGAGCCCTCCGCCTACCCAACTCTCTTCTTCGCGTCTTCCTGCAGCCATGCCCAGAGGCTCTCCAGTGCGGCGGCAAGGTTTGCTTTCACCTGGCTCAGCGAATCCGAAGAGGCGCTCGAGTTTTTGCCGAACAGATAAAATTTGATCTTCGGTTCCGTGCCGGAAGGCCGGATTGCAACTCTCCTCGCGTCGGCGAGCTCGAAGATTGTCAGTTTTTCCTTTGGCAGGAGATCCCCCTCCACGTCGCGGACTCCGCCAGCGGAAAAATCTCTTACCATGACAACTTTCGACCCGTCGATCTCACTCGGCGGATTGGCGTTATACGAGTCCGCAATCCGGCGAATCTTTTCGGCGCCCTCAGCCCCGTCAAACGCAAGCGACCCGTTTTTCTCTGAGTAACACCCGTATTCAAGGTAGATCTGGTCCAGGAGTTGATCGAGCGTCAAACCTTTCGCTTTGGCATAGGCAGCCATCTCTGCCAACATGATCGCGGCCCCGTTGCCATCTTTGTCGCGAACAAAATCGGCGCCGCTGTATCCGTAGCTTTCTTCTCCCCCGAAGACGTAAAAACGGGAGTTCCGCAAGCGAACGGATCGCGTTTCCAGCTCGGGCAACGCTCGGTAGACTTTGCGAATTTCCTCCGGCAAAGCTGCCTCGTACTTTCCGAGTTTTGCGCCGATGTACTTGAATCCAGTGAGGGTTTCGACGCAATTAATGCCCTCCCGTTTGGCAATACTCTTTTGCAGATCTGTCGTCACAACCGTTTTGACGAGAACAGCATGCGCCCTGTTTTGATCATTCAACACGCCCTGCGCTTTCAGCGTTGTTGTCCGGTAAAAGGCCAGCAGAGACCCGATCTGGTTCCCATCCAGAAGTTGCATTTTTCCTGATCGATCCCGGAATGCGACTCCCATCCGATCAGCATCCGGGTCTGTTCCAATCACAAGGTCCGCACACTCGGTTTCGGCCAACGCCATCGCCATGGAGAGAGCATCCACGTTTTCGGGATTCGGAGATTTCACCGTCGGGAAGGAACCGTCGGCTTTGTCCTGCTCCGCGACCGTCAAGACGTCAAACCCAAAATCGCGCAATACTGGTACCGAAATGATTCCTCCGGTCCCATGAATTGCCGTAAAAACGATCTTCATCTCTGTCTGGTCTGCGACAACGTCCGGGCGGAGCACAAGGGTCCGCAGGCGCGCTTTGTAGGCGTCGTCAAGCTCCTCGCCAAGATAAATCAACTTGCCCTGCTGGCGTTCCGCGAGCGGTTTATAGATTTCGCCTGCAACGGTGTTGACCCGTTCGATGATCCCGCCGGCATGCGGTTCAACCACTTGGGCTCCGTCCGAAAAGTAGACCTTGTAGCCGTTGTCATGCAGAGGGTTGTGACTCGCCGTAATCACAATCCCGGCGGTCGAGTTGGTATGGCGAACGGCGAACGAGAGCTCAGGAGTTGAACGACTCGATTCAAAAAGGTAAACGTTGCACCCATTTTCGGTGGCAACCTTCGCCGCGAGTTCTCCGAATTGTCGTGAGAAAAAGCGAGTGTCGTACGCGATTGCCAGGCTCGGAGGCACCTCAAGGTGATTCTCCGCCAGGTACTCTTTGATGTAGCGAACCAGACCCTGAGTCGCGCGACTGATGTTGTAGAAATTCATCGCGTTTGTCCCGACGCAGGGGAATTCCGGACAGACGCGCCCCTCCCCCGTTCCAGCTTCCGCTCGAGTCACGATCTTGCCGATCGTCCGACCGCGGAGTCCGCCGGTACCAAACGCCAGCGTCTTAAAAAAACGGTCGTTCAATTCCGTCCAGGCATCCTTCTCAGCCAACTCCCCGATCGCCGCCGCGTAAAGCGGATTGTTCCCACTGGAAAGTAACTGCAAGCTGTTGGCGAAACTGGTGGCCAGGAGTTGACCCTCTTGAACCGCGTGCTCGAGGGTTTCGCGGAGAACGCTCATGGGTTAAGCCTGCAGCGTTCGTCGTGGCCACGCAAATTTTTATGATTCCGAGAGAGAAATTTCTGGTTGCCGCCGAAAAACGGCGCGCCATTCGCAGCGATCAAACAAACGCTGTGCGTCTAGTGGACGGCGCCGGGGACGGTCTGCCCGGCCTGATCATCGACGATTTTGCCGGTCGCTGGATCGTCCAGACACTGAATGAACGCGAACCGTCGATTGACCCAGCGGCCGGATACCGTTCGCTCTATTGGAAACCGTCGCTCAAGACCGGCAAGACCACGCCAAAACACTTGGGAGGAGAAACCGTCGAAGAACCTTTTTCCGTCCTGGAGTCCGGGCTGAACTTCGAGATCGATTTTCGTGCGGGTTATTCCCCGGGCCTCTTTCTCGACCAACGACTCAATCGACAGATGCTCCGCGACCTCGCGAGGGATAAGACGCTCTTGAATACGTTCTCCTACACTTGCGCCTTCGGGGCGGCAGCCGCCCAAGGCGGAGGCTCCACGGTGAACCTCGATTTGTCACGCCGCTACCTTGATTGGGGAAGACGGAACTACGAAATCAATCGAATCAGCTTGGACGATCACGATTTTATCTATGGCGATGTTTTTGATTGGTTGGGACGTTTTCAGCGGCGAGGAAGAAAATTTGACGTCATCGTTCTGGATCCGCCCACTTTCTCTCGGGATAGAAAATCGAAAGTTTTCCGGATTCAAGACGACTATGGAGATTTGGCCCGTCTGGCCGCCCAATGTCTGACTCCCGCTGGGCTCCTGTTCTGTTCGACCAATTTTCGCGGTATGAACTTCAATGAATTCCTCCGAATCCTGAAAACCGCCATCGGGCGCCCATTCAAACCGGTGGCCGGCTCAATGCCACCCGATTTTACCGGGGAGACCTATTTGAAAACAGTTTGGCTGCACTTTTGAAAGTACCCAAAGCGTCCCGCTTTGCCTCAGTCGCTCTTCGCTCAATTCCAGCACCCTCCCGCTTTGCATTGGAACCCGGAAACACAGAGCGGGACGCTTTGCCTGCTCTTGCAATCTTGCTCTTTTCTGTCATCTAGTCTCCTGCTCATTCAACCGCCGAGAACCGTTATTTCCTCTATGACCCGCCTTATTGTCGCCGCTCTTTGTCTTGCCGCGTTCGCTCTGAATGGTTGCGACAACAAAACCCGCGACGACATACGATGGAACCAGATCGCTGACGCGCAAAAGACAGAAAAAAACGTTCAACCTTGGTCCGAAGCAAAATCGCCTTGGGGAAGCGCCGAGCACCACAATGGAACCTCTTGGTAGCGGCAGAACAGATCGGCGGGTCGGAGAAGTTAAAAGCAGTTCTCGATGTCAGTGGGTGCGCCCCTCTGGTGTCCTGTCCCCGAAATACGAGGTATTTCGGGGACAGGACACTCGGTCGTTATCGCTTACGACGTTTGTAACAGTAGATGTCGAATTCAGGAGTTTGACGAATCGTTTCCGAAATTTCGAACTGGGGCTCGAACTCCGGAAAATAGGTGTCCCCCGGATAGTCTTCCTTAACGATGGTCCCATAGATCGCGTCGCACCGCCCAAGCAACGCCAAATAAATCTCAGCCCCTCCAATAACGAAGATTTCTTTGCCGGGTAATTCAAACGGCGCTGGATCGAACGCCGGCAAATCGCGGATCAAGTCAACTCCCGCGATCTCTCCGGAGCGCGTGACCACCAGATTCCGACGGCCAGGCAGCGGTTTGCCGATCGATTCGTACGTCTTCCGACCCATCAGGACGGGGTGCCCCATTGTCACCTCTTTGAACCACCGTTGCTCCCCTTGGAGACGCCAGGGGATTCGGTTCCTGTCTCCAATCACCCGCTTCCGGGTCATCGCAACAATAGCTTTCACGTCGGGGGGAAGTTGCCAGTTCCCAGTGCCAGTTGCCAGTGGAACAACGGGCTGTTTTTCAAGGGGCGATCGAAGCGCCCATATCTGATTATATGGGTCGAGCGAGCAACGCAGAAAAACAGACAATTGGCCCGGCAACATGCCTGCTATTTCGGGGACAGGACACTAAACAGCGATTGGCGCCTTGATGCCCGGACACGGATTGTAGCCGATCAGTTCGATGTCTTCGTACCGGAAATCCTGTAGCCGATCCAGCACGCGAGCGAAGCGTAAAGCAGGGAGAGCACGCGGCATGCGGTTCAATTGCTGATGAACCTGTTCGAGATGATTGCGGTAAATGTGGATATCTCCGAACGTGTGAACAAATTCACCAACCGCCAGTCCGCAAACTGCCGCGACCATCTCGGTCAGCAACGCGTAGGAGGCGATGTTAAAAGGGACGCCCAGAAACAGATCGGCGCTGCGTTGATAAAGCTGGCAGCTTAATTTTCCTTCCTGCACATAAAATTGGAACATTGCGTGGCAGGGGGGCAAGGCCATCTCGCCGATCTCCCCTGGATTCCACGCCGTAACAATCAACCGGCGGCTCTCCGGAGTTTTCCGGATATCCCTGATCAATTGCTCCAACTGATTGATCGAGCGGCCATCCGGCCCCCGCCAATCGCACCATTGCGCCCCGTAAATCCGACCAAGGTCCCCTTTCTCATCGGTCCACTCGTCCCAGATCGTCACGCCATGCTCGTGGAGGAATCCGACATTTGTTTCGCCGCGTATAAACCAGAGAAGCTCGAACACAATTGACTTAAAATGCACGCGTTTAGTGGTGAGAAGCGGGAAACCTTTGGTCAGATCAAACCGAGCCTGCGCCCCAAAGTAGGAGATCGTGCCGACCCCAGTCCGATCTTCTTTGGGTTTGCCTTTTTCAAGAACTAAGCGAAGCAAGTCGTGGTATTCTTTCACGCGGACAAGGAATGATCAGAGGATTACAGTTACCGAACCGGGTCCCAAGGAAATCTTCTTGGTCGAGCCTGAGCGGAATCGCAACTGCTATTTTAAGATCCTAGAGCGATGCACTCCCAACCACTCTCCGGGCTCGTCGATACGCAGAATCAACCTGACCATCGCGAAGTGGCGATCGACCGCGTCGGAGTCACCAATCTCCGGTTCCCGATCCAGGTCAGAGATAAAGCGCATTCTTCGCAAAATACTGTCGCCACGGTTTCACTCACGGTGGATTTGCCGCACCATTTCAAAGGCACACACATGAGCCGTTTTATCGAGGTGTTGAACGAGCATGGCTCGGTCATTCACGTCGATAATATCAAAGTGATCCTGCAACATCTCCAGAAGCGACTGAACTCAAAGCAAGCACATGTCGAGTTCGAATTCCCGTTTTTCATTGAAAAACGCGCGCCGATCACCGGGGCGGTGGGATTGATGGATTATTCAGTCAAGTTCACGGCAACAGCCACTCACGATGACAGAGATTTCCTCGTGACGGTCGCAGTTCCGGTAACCACCCTCTGCCCATGTTCGAAGGCGATCAGCCGGTACGGAGCGCACAATCAGCGGAGTCAAGTGACGTTTGCAGTGCGCTTCAATACGTCGATCTGGATCGAAGACCTTATTCATCTGGTGGAATCTGCTGCCAGTTCCGAATTGTATAGCCTGCTGAAGCGGCCAGACGAAAAAGCGGTCACGGAAAGGGCCTACGAACGTCCCGTCTTCGTCGAAGACCTGGTCCGCAATATCGCGGTGATGGCCAACGAAGATTCCCGGATCGATTGGTACAGGGTCGAGGCGGAGAACTACGAATCGATCCACAACCACAACGCGTACGCGATGATCGAGAAAGGCTGATTTCCAGGATTGGAAGACCCCGGAACGGGCGTGTCATGACGGCGATGAGCGAATGCGATTGGTTCGCGAGTTCGGATCCGGCACCCAGCGTTGTTGGTTAAAACCGTGTCGGAAATTGTTGAATGCCATTTGCAGAGTGTGAAATTGGCTATAGTTTGATGACCCTTTTCAAGGCGGGTTGGTAGCTCAACGGTAGAGCAGCGCCCTTTTAAGGCGTTGGTTGTGGGTTCGAGCCCCACCCAACCCATAATTTTATTTGAAGCCGAAAGTCCGAGAAGTCGCTACAGAAGCCCGACTGGGCGCTGATGAGGTCGTTCTTTCCCGAAACAAGGCAGAGATGGAAAAGTGCGCCGGGACCTTAGAGTTCATCCTCGACTGCGTCGCCGCCGATCACGACATCAATGCGTACCTCAATTTATTGAGTCTGAACGGAAATCTCACCTTGGTTGGTGCTCCGGAAAAGCCACTTTCGGTCGGAGCGTTCGCTCTGATATTCGGTAACAAAACGCTCTCGGGCTCTGCGATCGGCGGCCTCGCTGAGACGCAGGAGATGCTCGACTTTTGCGGAAGCACAACATCACCTCCGACGTCGAGGTTATCCCAATCCAGCAAATCAACGAGGCCTATAAGCGCATTCTTAAGTCTGACGTGAAGTACCGCTTCTCCATCGACATGGCTTCGCTAAAGGACTGAAAAGCTCTCGCCAAAGGAAAACCGTAATGCAACAACGCAACCTCGGAAGAAGCAATCTGGAAGTCTCCGCCATCGGTCTCGGCTGCATGAGCATGAGCTTCGGACTCGGTCCCGCCATGGACAAAAATGAAGCGTTCAAGCTGATCGACGGCGAAGCGGAAGTGGAGAGATCCGGCGATCGCTATTCCCCATGCGGTGGTTTTTCGCTCCGGGCATTTGGCGCGGCAGCCGACGTCCTTTATTCTTCCAGCCGTTTGCGAATCGCCTCCGGATCCTGCCGGAGATCCAAAATGGCTGAAATCACAATTCGGCTTCCCTCGATCGCGTAGAAAATCCCAAAAGGATATCTCGAGAGCAGAAACCGGCGCCGATTGCTCTTATAGAGCCGCCCAATGCGGGGATGATGTCTCAGATACTCGTATGCAAGCTCTAGGTCTTGGATAAACTTTAGTCCGAACCCTTCCTTGAAATCTTCGAAATGATTGTACGCCGTCTGGATATCCGATTCAGCTGCCAGGAGCACAATGAGCTCCATCAACGACGCTGTCCCAGAATCCTCGCTTTAACCTCTTCCCAGGTAGCTCCGAGACTTGGGTTTTTACGATATTCCTCTAAGCGCTTGTCTACCTCAGAAATTTGCTCTGCAGTTATCGCGATATCCTGTGGCTTAGATGCCAAATCATCCCAGAGCTCAGAAACCAATACCAACTTGTCCGCCGGCGACAACGTTCGAACCTCTGGCATTCGCTCGATCATTTGCTCAAGTTACAGAAAACTCTGGGATTCCGCAAATCAAACGCTTAAGTAATGAGCAACGAATGGGTCTGTCCGCCGGAGGAGATTGATGATCCATATCCACGTTCTTTTCCGAAGGCGAGTTTGCCCCTTTTACGCCTGGAATCGCCCTTAAGTCATAAGTATTGAACGGCTGACCCATCGGCCTGCTACGCCCAAATTGCGGCAAGCCTCCACTATCGGAATAGGCAGAACGATCAGCAATTACCTCAAAGTAATAAAAGAACGCTCACAGCGAAATGCCCCGGGCGAAAACATGGAACAATGAGCTTGCGTCTGCTTTGCCAGTCATTGAGGGTGAACCCGTGGATTGAGCGGGGCAGACTTCCCAGAAGCCGGACTTCGGCGCCCGAACAATTTTTCGGATCGCTGGGTCCGGAGCTGTTCTACAATGTACGGAATCTGTTATCGCTTCCCATCCTTCTGAATGCGGTCTTCGCGCTGACCAAGGCCTTCCATAACCTGGTCAAAAAATCTCGTCGATGTAGGCATCGGAGAGCGGTCCCATGCCCATTTGCAACCGGTAATACATGGGCGCGTAAAGCAGATCGATAGTCGCCTCTAAGTCGATGTCAGAACGCAATTCTCCCTGGCTGACCGCTTTTTGAAATACTGCGAGAGCAAGCTTGCGCCTTGGCAGGGTCCACCTCTCGCGGAAGGCCGTGGCCAGTTCCGCGTCAAATTGAGCTTCAGCGAGTAGCGCCTTGAGTACGGCACCATCCTTACTTCTGAAGGCTTTCGCCATACTGCGCATCTGCAGGCGGATGCTTTCGGTAACTTTTCTGTTCGGCGGGAATTGGGTTCCCGATAACCGCTCCATGAAGCCATCCATGACGACGGCAGCCTTGTTTGGCCAACGCCGGTAAATGGTTGTCTTAGCGACGCCCGTCTTGGCGGCGAGAGACTCGACGCTGACCGCGCGAAATCCGAGCTCGATGACTAAGTCTATCGCAGTCTCCAAGATAGCTTGGTGACGCTGCTCACTTCTTGGGCGCGCAATGCTTGTTTGCTGCATAAAGACCTGTGCTCTTTCCCGCCCTGACGGGCAACAGTTAAAAATTTTCCAAATTTTTCTTGCCAACGATACGCTACAAGTAGCGTACCGACGAAGTATTGATATGTACGCTACACACCAGGGTCGCTCATTATGGCTGGCATCAGTTTGTAGAGCGGTACGTCGAATGGTGCGGATTCTCCTTCACCCATCTACGGCCGGAAATCTTCATGCAAAACATGCTGGGCTACGGCGGAGAAAGCTATATCCAAAACGGCGTCATTCGGCATTACATCGGTGGCGCTCGCCTAAGTTGGGTGGACGTGGAGGATGTCGCCGCTGCGGCGGCAGCCTGCTTAGCAGAGCCGGATAAGCATAATGGCCAAACCTACCGATTGGGGTACGAGGCGGCGACGTATCGCGACATCGCAAGAATATTCACGGAGGTCATTGGACAACCGTTTTCGTATGAGGCGCGCCCACCGGAAGAGTTCTATCGGAACGTACTCGCAGCAGGCGCCGAGCCCTCCTACATGAAGTGTGTATTCGATAGCTACACGGATTACACCGCCGGGAGAATTCCTCATTCCGATGACGTGTTTGACAATCTGCACGCCATTGCAGGCCGAATGCCGATCACGTTAGCGGAATTCGCAAAGAAGCACGCCAATAAATTCCGTTATTGAGTATGAATGCGCGAAGCAGTGGAAAGATTCAAGTTGGAATCGTCGGGGTCGGGAACTGGGGCCGTTATGGTCACATTCCTGTACTCCGGCTCCTCCCGAACTATGAGATTGTGGCCGTCGCCAGCCGCCGCGAGGAATATGGGAAACAGCTGGCAAAGGAGTTTGGGATTCCCCATGTGTTCAGAGAACCGGCCGACCTGATCGGCAATCCCAAGGTTGAACTAGTGGTCATCCTACCTCCGGCTCCACAGCACGCTGCGCTTGTCCGCGGCGCGATCGCAGCGGGCAAGGACGTCTATTGCGAGTGGCCGCTGACCACGACGGTCGCGGATACCGAAGACCTTCTCGACCGCGCCGAGAAAGCCGGCGTTCGACACGCCGTGGGACTGCAACGCCGGATGGGCCCGAGCGCACGCTACCTCCGGGATTTACTGGCAGAAGGTTATGTTGGGCAGATTCGCTCCGTTCGAATGCACGTGAGTATGAACTATTTCCAGGCGCACCGTCCGCGAGACCTCGCCTGGACCGTGCCAGCGGAGAATTTCTCGCATATTCTCTCTATCTATGGCGGACATTTCATGGACATGCTATTCCATGTCGTAGGATCGCCCCAGACTGTCTCAGCTGTCGTTGTGAATCAATTTCCGACGATTACAATCACCGATAACGGCGAGACATTCCCCAACACAACTCCGGACCAGGTCCTGGTGATTGGAACCTTGGCAAATGGCGGCGTGTTCACCTTTCAGATCGAAGGCGGGAAGCGAAATAACTCTGGGCTCCAAATCGACATCACTGGTATGAAAGGCGATTTGAAAATCTCTAATCCGCTGTCTTTCGCCAATCCGGAGGATAACAAGATCGAAGGTTCTCAAGGGGACAATGAACCGCTGAACATCCTCCCAACACCAGACAAGTATCAGGGCCTCGCCGGGTCAAAGCTCGACGCCAGCGTGCTTGATCTCGCGCATCTTTATGCAGCCTTCGCCAAGGGCGGCGATAACGGATCGTACGACCCGCCGTCCTTTACTGACGCAGTCAGGCTGCACCGGTTGATCGATCTAATTTCGAAGGCGGCATCTGCCGGTGATAGGCAAACCGTCACGCACTGGTAAGTTTTATCGCCAGTACCTGGGGAAAAAGTTTGCAATAGCAAATGTCGTTCCTAACGACACCGAGGATTAACTGTTAATCTATTAAAAGTTAATACAAGCGATGTCACCAGAAACAGAACGAACACTCAATTCGAGTGCAGAGTACGCGGTACTGAGCGCAACCGCCAGCCACCATAAAGGAAACAACGCTATGGATATCGGACTTCTCTAGAAGAGTCCGTGCTAACCAGATTCAGCTCGGCAAGAACCTAAAACCAGTTTTCGATTTCATCGTTTGCGGCTCCGGCTCTTCCGGTTCCGTCGTGGCGCGTAGGCTGGCCGAGAACTCAGAAGTCAAAGTGTTACTGCTCGAAGCCGGCGGCAGCGACGATGTGCCAAGCGTAACGGAAGCAAACCAATGGCCCTTAAACCTTGGGAGCGAGCGCGACTGGAACTTCTTTGCCCAACCTAATCCTCAGCTCAATGGACGCTCCATACCGCTAAATATGGGCAAGGTACTGGGAAGGATGCCACAGGTCCCGCAAGTGCACCAAAGTTGCGTCAGAACCCTTAAATTGTAGACAATGGCCGTTTGCCAGGCCCAATGGAAGAACGAAAGCGGGCCCTGTAGTCGAGTGGCTTTACTTTTAAATGGAATCGGAACCGGCGCGTCATGACATCGCTGCTGGCGAATCCGCACTGCTCAGCGATCTCACTAAGTCTTAAGGACGTGAGCTCGAGCTTGCGCCGGACTGCTTCGACTCGCAATTCCTCGACATAGAGAGAAGGCGCTTTTCCGATCTCCTGGGTAAAGATTCTTTGAAAAGTCCGGGGACTCATGCCAGCACGGCTGGCTAGCGCCGGCACAGAGAGATCCTCGGTAAGATGCTCAGGCAACCACGTCTGAAGCTTCCGGATGGGCGGACTTACCGCGGATTCTGCGGAAAGCAAGACGCTGAACTGAGCCTGGCTGCTGATGGTAAAGACGGCGGCCAATCCGGGCGGGCTACCCAGGGGGGTTTTCGACGGATTTCAGGCGCAACTCGCCGCCAACCGAGCCCAGTTCTATTACGATGTGCCGGCTGGACCTTTCTATGGTTATAACCGGCCGGGTGCAAAACCTTCTCAAGGGGTGATCTGGAACTGGTGACGCCAAGGTATGATGGGGGACGCCAAGGCGCATTATGACGGCATCGTCTCCTTCTCCCAGACGGACTTCACCGAAGACCTGAAGAAGATCACCGTGCCGGTCCTGGTGATGCATGGCGATGACGACCAGATCGTGCCTTATGCCGATTCGGCGCCGCTGTCGGCAAAGTTGCTGAAGAATGGCACATTAAAAACCTACCAGGGCTTTCCGCACGGCATGCCGACGACCGAGGCTGATACCATTAACGCCGACCTACTGACCTTCCTGAAAGCGTAACGCCCTGCCCGATCTATGGATCAATTAGGCTGCCGTGCCAAGAGGAGGCTGCAAACGCCGACAGCAACAAATACAGCAACAAAAAACAAGGCAATCCTAAGTTGCTTAAAATAAGCATTTTATAGACTTAGAATAGCGCCCTTTTAAGGCGTTGGTTGTGGGTTCGAGCCCCACCCAACCCAGATACCTCATTCGACCCGGAAAGTCCGCTGAGCCGCAATGGAGGCCATTCGGCAGGCGGTTGAGCAAAACCCATTGACCAAGTCTATACCGTTGTCTGTTGCAGTTTGTTGCTCTTTTTCTGGGTCACTTTGGCTGATTTGACCTTTCTGACCGCTATCTGGTGTACTTCTCGGTACCTCATGACCCTCTTGGCCGGTTCAAGAGCTATCATTGTTGGAAAGGAAGGCGCCGAGAAGCAGTTGCCACGCGACCAGACAGGGAAATTCAGTGTCTTCGAGCGAGAGAAGATCACGCTGACCGTCGGCGACCGGATCCGATGCACGAAAAACGTCAAACACCGCGGGCAAAAGTTTCTCAATAACGAGCTCCGGACCGTGGTCAGCATTGATGTGGGCAAGATCATATTCGATAGAGGCGAGATTGTTCGCACTGGAGCCGCTTTGCATCTCGACTAGGGAATAGCTGTCACCAGTCACGCCATCCAAGCGAAGACAGTCGACCAGGTCATTGCCAGCGTGCCGGTTCGGTCGTTCAGCCAAGCGAACGAGGCACAATTTTATGTCACGATGTCGCGTGCGAGGTGGGTCGCCCGACCAAGCCAGCGGCTTTCAGCTTGGGAGCTCCTCGACCTGGCCAAGCAGAACAGAACTTTTAAAGCCGCGCTAGCTCGGCAAGGGGCCTAGTCAAAGAAACAGCAACAAGAGGTTGCGTATGAACGGCAGTGTGATTCGGGAGCCGTCACGCTCACTGAAGGAACAATTCCTTCGAAATTACCCGGCGCGCGGATTGCAGTCTCCGAAACAAAAATACCGCCCTCTTTCAGTCGTCTTAGCTGCTATGATTGTCGCCGGCTTGCCGCTCGAGAGTACGCAAAAAATGTTCGGGCGTAAGTTGTGCCTCAGACCCAAAAACACCGTCAAACGAGGGCAGCCTCCTTGGGTAATCCGAAAAGTAGTCTTCACTATTTTAATTTGTAGAAGACATGCCCACTCCAAATAAAGATTGCCACGGCATAACATCCCGCCGATCAGGAAAAGAAAGATGCTCAGGGTGTTGCTCAGGGTGCGCTCTTCGAAAAATTCGGCCTCTCATCCGGGTCGGACCCGCGACAGGCATGGGTAAGTGATGAAAGTCTCACGGTAATGTAGATTTTGGGTTTATCGGCAGCCAGGTATTCCCTTCTCGATCCAGCCACGACAACGCTCGGAGTTCTCCGGCTCGCACTAGGTCGTCAATAAGCCGCTGTGATAGTCGAAACGTCTGCGGCACCAACACTGGTGATTGTCGCTTTGGAGTGCCAGCCCCGGTAAAATCCCGCGTCTCCGGCGGCACGATTTCAATGAGCAATTTCCTTTTCATACTCGTCGATCTGACTGAATACATTGTTGATTTCTTGTGCGCACCCGTTGAAAGCTGAGTCCGCGGTTGGCAAAAGAGCTGGCAGAAGTCATTCAGACTGGTAAGGAAGAAGACCGGTTTTACGGACTGGCCAGCAAGATAAGTGGATAAACACTCCCTGTGGGTTGCCTGGAACCGAGATCGGCCTCCACATCACTTTTGCGACCCATCTCGATGTAGAGAACACCCCGATACATATAAGCCTCGGCTAACTTAGGCTTCAGCTCGATTGCTGTATCGTAATGTTCGAGCGATTTCTGGTAGTTGGCCGCTCCTTGTCTCCTCAGCGTATACCCCAGATTATTGTGCGCCTCCGCGAACCTTGGATTCTCTTTTACGGCCTGCTCAAATTTTGCTTGGGCTTCTGGGAATTTCTTTGCCAACATCAATTCAACACCTTGATTGTAGACCGTGATCGAGGGATCACCATCCTTTTGTACCAGCTGCTTTGCGCTCCCCGCTCCAAGGGCTGGTGAAGCTGCAATCGCCATCACGACTACGAAGCCAACGAATCGGCTCGGGGTAAGGACTGCTGAGTAAGAAACAATGCTTTTCATAAGATCGCTTTTCGTAAGTGGGTTTTTTGTGCTGACGTGTGATAGGTAAGTTCAACTCTCCCAAGTCCGGGCTTTCCATACCTTCTCTTTCTTTCCTTCTGCTGGTGCAGTAATTCAGAGACATGGTGAGTGACCAAAGTGGTCACACCAAGAGTGACTGACATCTTGCACTAGCTTCATGTCCAGAAAATCCGCCGGTTTATTCCTCCACACACCGGACCGGGTTTCCTTACCTATGAATACCAAAAGAGGACACGCTTTATTCCCAATCCTCAAAACAGCTCTTTTCTGGGAAGAAACTCGAATTGCGCCTACTTTATAAGTCGATCGAAGCAGAAAGGTAATCCCCTGGATGTTTGTAGCGGCAGCGCGGATTACAGTGCGCTGGATT
>Ga0302325_10015197_pt1 | contig 16362 bp, 15 predicted proteins | sample Palsa_T0_2_FD_201948 | JGI IMG/M metagenome (GOLD analysis project Ga0302325, IMG submission 201948) | Peat permafrost microbial communities from Stordalen Mire near Abisko, Sweden - Palsa_T0_2 | ecosystem: Environmental > Terrestrial > Soil > Palsa > Peat permafrost | place: Sweden: Abisko... | reverse complement strand
TCAATAACAACTCGCTCTGACAAATCAAGATGACGGTAACTTCTTGGCATATGCAACTATCTCCTCTTGTGGAAATGTTGCACTTGTATCCTGAATCCGCCGTGGCCCATATCTCGCTCGTTTTTCGCGAGATGTGGGATTCCACGAACCTTGACCGTTCGTCTCCGAGGGCGAATCGGGACTAAAGGTGTCACCATGGCTGAAAGTCTCACGGAAATCCTCGTGGTATCAGGACCAACTCCATTCGTCACAGCGCAGCCGTTCGTTCGTCACATCACAGCGCTATTTCCGCAGAACCTGTTAGGCTTCTTCCTGCAAAACCCACCTAACGGAGATTGATCGTGACAAACAAGCTCGCTGCTTTCACCCTATGTACCCTAACCACCTTGATCATTTCGCCAGTGTTATCCCGCGCCCAATCCATGCCGGCGCCCGCGAGCGCCCCCGTTAAGCTCGCCGCCCCCCACGCATCCCCGGCGCAAGTCTATGCCAAGCTTTTTAGCATCCAGCAAGAGGAAGTAGTCTCTGCCGCCGAAGCCATGCCCGCCGACAAGTACAATTTCGCCCCCACCAACGGCACCTTTGAGGGAGTGCGCACCTTTGGCCAGCAAGTCAGCCACATTGCGGCCTCGCAGTATTATTACTTCGGCAATTTCGGTGTGAAGACGAGCGTCGATTCCGATGCCATCGAAAAATTGACCAAGAAAGACGAGATCGTTCAGGCGCTAAAAGATTCGTATGCGTTTGCCCAGCAGGCAATAGAAACCATGACTGCGGAAAACGCATTTGGGGAAGTCGGTGCGCACAAGAGCACCCGTGCCGGCTTGGCCGCGACCGCGCTGGCCCATACCAACGACCACTACGGCCAGATGGTCGTCTATCTGCGCATGAACGGGATCATCCCCCCGGCCAGCCGTAAGCCGTAGTGGGATATTAGCGTTTCTCGATCGGAGTGTAGCGGACGGGGTATTCGGGCCCAATATATTCAGCGCGCGGCCGAATCAACCGATTGTCATCCAGTTGTTCGATAACGTGGGCCGCCCAACCGGATATCCTGCTCACCGCAAAAATCGGCGTAAACAGGTCCAGGTCGATGCCCAGCATGGTGTATGTCGAAGCGGAATAGAAGTCGACATTGGCGTTGAGCTTCTTTTCCGCGAGCACGTACTTCTCGATCGCGCGCGACATCTTGAACCACTTGGCGTTCCCTGACGACTCGCCCAGCTCTTCTGACATTTTGCGCAGGTGGGTCGCGCGTGGATCTTCTGTGTGGTAAACGCGGTGCCCGAAGCCGGAAATCTTCTTTTTCTGCGCCAGCAGCTTAGCTACATAATCGACCGGGTCAGCGCCCTCTTTGTCGATGGCGAACAGCATGCGCATCACTGCCTCGTTGGCTCCGCCGTGCAGCGGCCCTTTCAGGGCCCCGATAGCGCCGGTAATGGCAGAGTGAATGTCAGACAGGGTAGCGGCGATCACCCGGGCGGCAAAGGTGGAGGCATTCAATTCATGGTCGGCATGGAGAATAAGCGCCAGGTCGAAGGTCTTGGTTGCCGTCGCCGAAGGCTTTTCGCCATTCAGCATCCACAGAAAATTCCCTGCGTGACTCAGCGAGAGGTCCGGCTCGACCACCGCCTTGCCTTTACGCAGCCGGTCGTACGCCGCGACCAGCATGGCGATCTGCGAGGTCAGCCGAAAACTCTTGCTCACATTGGCGTCGTGCTCATTGTCGCTCTCGTCTGGATCATAGAAGCTCAGGGCGGAAACCGCGGTGCGCAGCACCTCCATCGGGTTCGCGCTCTTGGGGAACGAGCGCAGCAAATCGATGATCTTCGCATCCAGCGTGCGCGCTTCCGTAAGCCGTTTGCTGAACTCTTTGAGCTCCGCTGGCCGCGGCAGCCGCCCAAACCATAACAGGTAGGTGGTTTCTTCGAAGGTCGACTTCTCGGCTAGTTCGTGGATGTCTATCCCGCGGTATGCCAATACCCCAGCGTCGCCGTCGATCCAGCAGATGCCCGAGTTGGCTGCAACTACGCCTGCAAGTCCCTTGCCCACCACCGCCGTAGACATACTGAACGCTCCTCTGATCTCTCAACCTGGCTGAGGGCCGGCCATCAGCACTGTTTCCTTTATAGCGCAGCACCCTGCCCAACGCACAGTGGGAGCCATTTTATGCCCTCAAGCACCCTTAGGCTAGGCTGGGTCCGGCCAAAACGTCCAACAGGAACACTTCAGCACGACAGTTCCCAAGGTACTTTGACTGTTGGTTTTAAGACTTCGGGCAATCAAGTTTGGGCGCTAGGCCCCGTACCACTCGCCCTACGCTATAGCTTTCGGCGCGGCGCTCTTTCGATCGGCAACCCTCAATAGCTTCAGGAACTCGCGCATAAACGCCGGGTGATCTGGCCACGCGCGCGAAGTTACCAGCTGATCATCGACCACCACTTCCTTGTCCACGTAGTTGGCTCCCGCCGCAATCACTTCAGACCGAACCATCGGGAAGCAGGTCAACGTGCGACCCTTGAGCAGTTGCCCGGTAGCCAGAATCTGGCCCGCGTGGCACACGGCTGCCACGGGTTGGTTAGCGGAGAAAAACGCTTTGACAATTTTCTGCAGGTCTTGGTCGTAGCGGATATATTCCGGCGCCCGGCCCCCGGGAATTACCAAACCAACATAGTCGTCCGGTTTGACCTCAGCGAACGTGATATGCGGTTGAATCTGATAGCCGGGCTTCTCCGTATAGGTTTCCCAGCCAGGCTCGAAGTCATGCACCACCAAATGCAAGGTTTTCTTGGTGGGGGAGGCAATGTCCACTTGATAGCCCTCCTCCGTCAACCTCTGGAACGGATACATCACTTCCAGGGCCTCCGCTCCGTCCCCCGTGACTAACAAGATTTTTGCCATGCTTCTTCCTCCCCGAGATGTCGAAGTGAAAAGTCAGAGTAACATTTTGAGCCCGCCAATCCGCGCCCGGTAGCAAAGCGAAAAAAGAAGCGACGACACAACAAAAGCCAGCTCAATACACCGGTTCCATCAAGCGGCCGGGGAGAAAAGCAGCCAGCGAAACCGCGGGCGGGCTTCCTTGCAGCAGCTGCCGTAAGATCACTGCGGTTGCCGGCGCCAGCAGAATCCCGTTGCGAAAGTGGCCCGTCGCGATCCAGCAATGCGGCAGCCCGGCGCTACCAATCAGAGGTAGCTCGTCGCTGGTCCCCGGGCGAAGTCCGCTCCAGCTTTCCACCACCGTGGCGGAAGCGATCGGGGGCCACACCTCCGCTGCCAGGGCGCGCAGGCGTTCCACCACCGCCGGCTCTACCCGGCGATCGAAACCCGCCCGTTCGACTGTGGCCCCAATCGCAATCAGGCCCGCTCCTCTGGGCACCAGGTAGATCTCTTCCGAACGCAGAACATAGGGAAGGTCCAGCGGCGGGGGCACACGAACGGCAAGCATTTGTCCTTTCCGGGGTTCTACCGTCGCCGCGGGAGAGCGCTCCAGCCCCGGATGTTGCACTCCTGCCGCCCACGCCCCGCAACAGTTCACGAAGGCGCCCGCGCTCACTGTTCCTTTCTGCGTTCTCACCTCCACTGCGCCCTCCCGGCTGGTAACGGCGAGCACTTCTGTCTCCTCCTGCAACTCCACCCCCGTCGCCATGGCGGCCAACGGGAGAGCTGCGCACAGATCGCGCGGATTCAGGCTCGGCTCCTCCATCCAGGAAAACGAACGGCCCTCTGTGGCCAACCCCGGTATGCGCCTTTCGGCCTCTAGCGCGCTTAGGGGAGGGCACTTCGCGGTTTCGTTGGAATGAAACTCACATCCGATCCGGCTCGTCACAAGAGTGGCCTGGGTGCGCAGGGGTACGAGGCGACCGGAAAGCCGCTCAACCAAGCTGAGATATTCCGGGTAAAGGTGGATGCTCAGGGCGGCGAGCTGGGCCAGCTCGGCAGGATGATCGGGATCGTTGGCCGACAACATACCGGCCGCGGCCCACGACGCCTCAGACATAGTACGGCCCTTCTCCAGGACGCGGACCCGGAATCCGTTTCGCGACAATTCGAGCGCGGCGGAGAGGCCAATAATGCCCCCTCCCCCGACGATGACATCTACAGTCTCCACCCGTCCATTGTAGGATGAGAAAATACTGCGGAGTGCAGAGCATGCCCGCAGGCGAAAGAGGCAGATCGCATGAGCGACGACAGTTACGAAACAGCCGAACGAACCCAATCGGGCGTATTTATTGCCATTCTCGGATTTGCCGCCTTGGCATCCGCCGGCGCGCTTATCTGGAGCTACACGTTGGAGACCCGGCTGGAAAAATCACAAGCCGCCCTGGTGAACGCCCAGCAACAAAATGACAAGCTAGCTGAGAGCCTCAATGAGACTAACGCCAAGCTGCGCGTTACCTCCGAAACCCTGGGCCAGAGCGTCGGCCTGACGCAGCGGCAGTTGGAAGCCCGCGCCAGTGAATTTCTCAAGCGGCAGCAGGCGGAGACCAGCCGCCTGGAGAAAGAACAGCAGGCGGCCCAGGCCGAGGCCCAGAAGCAGATCGGTGCCGTGTCGAGCGACGTGTCTTCGGTCAAGACGGATGTGGGCGGCGTGAAAACCGACGTGGCCGCGACCAAGACTGAATTAGCGGATACCGAGAGCAAGTTGCAGAGGGTGACTGGCGATCTCGGCTTGACCAGCGGGCTGGTCGCAACCAACGCCAAAGAGCTCGAAATCCTCAAGCACAAGGGCGATCGTAACTATTACGATTTGAACTTGACCAAGGGAGCCAAGCCCACTCCAATCTCAGGTGTCAGCCTGCAACTGAAGAAGGCGGATGAGAAACACTCCAAATACACCCTGGTGGTTGAGTCGGACGATAAGAAGATTGAGAAAAAGGACAAGAGCCTGGACGAGCCGGTCCAGTTCTACACTGGGAAAGACAAGCTCCTCTATGAGCTGGTAATCAACACCATCAACAAGAATCAGGTGATCGGCTACCTGGCGACGCCCAAGAACGCGCCCGCGCCCATGACCCCGTAGCCAAGGCCGCTGCGGAAACAACACTGGTCTTTGAAGGGCACGACTTCACAGCCCGCGGCAAACGCACTGTTAGGTAGGTCCAGGCTTCAGCCCGGACATCAACCTGGTCTTAAAGGGCGCGGCTTCACAGCCTGGGGAATAACCCGTTGTTGGGTAGGTCCAGGCTTTACAGGCTGCGGATAAACTCTGCTTTGTATCAGGCACGACTTGAGTCGGGCCGTAAATGATTGAGAATACGTCGGGCTTTACAGGCTGCGGAAACACTCATGTTTTGTATCAGGGCACGACTTTAGTCGGGCCGTAAAAAGCCACAGCATGAGGGCTTTAGCCCCTGAGGTACGGTTTCCCTACTCTCAGTGAGCGATGTTGATTTCCAGATTCTTCTGGTGCATAAACTGAACCACCACCTTGGCTGTCTGCAGCGTATCCCATTGCTCTTTGGTAATGGGATAATTGAAGATAGCCAGTCCTTCGACCGCTTGCCCGGGAGTCAACGTAATGTCGCGGTGGATTGGGTCCGCCCGCAGGTAGCCTAAGGAAGGATAGGCCTGAAAGACCCGGTCCATATCCTGGTTGCTGGCCGCCACATTCGTCTGCTCAGAGCCGTCAGGCAACTTGATCGCTGACCCAACGTCCTCCAGAAAAAGTGGTATGTCCGTCTGATTTCTGATTCTGACCTTGGTCAGGACGATCACCTGGTCGTAGGACTCGCTGGTGCCGGCCATCCCATCATTGCCGCCGGCCCCATTGTTAATCGTCGAATGCACCGGGTAAACGGTTGATGCTAAAACCTCTCCCGATGCTACGGGCGGTTTCTGCCCCAGGTAAACGTAGAGTGCCAGCGCAATGGTGACTACGATGGCGGCGATCACCAGCGTCTTCAAAGCACTCTTAAACGGATGCGGCGGATCGACCTGCGCCATGTTGGGTCCAGGCCCGGCGATTCCCGGAAGATCGGTCGATTCACTCACTTCGCTCATAGTGCAAGAATTCTATGCCCATTGCCCCGACGAGCATAAGTTACTAAAGAGACGCTCTCTCTAAACGGCCTGGACCAGAATCCCATATAGCATTAAGACCACTGGCTGACGATTTTGCGTATTCGTCAGGTAAGTTCCTCTACACTAACTGAGGCGCATGCGAATTTTGATTACCGGCAAAAACGGACAGGTAGGGAACGAGTTCTCCCGCTTGTACCATTCCCCCGGCGATGTGGTTGCGGTCGGTAAAGCGGAATGCGATCTCACCCGCGAGCAATCTATCCGGGATCTGGTTCGGCGAGTCGAGCCCGCGGTCATCGTCAATGCGGCCGCGTATACGGCCGTGGACCAGGCCGAAGTAGAACGCGATCTTTGCTTTGCCGTGAACGCTGTGGCTCCCCGGGTTCTGGCTCAGGAGGCAACCCGGCTTGGCGCTCTGCTTATCCACTACTCCACTGACTATGTCTTCAACGGAGAAAAGAAGCAGCCTTATCTCGAAAGCGATCCGATCAGCCCGGTAAGTGTCTATGGTGCGTCCAAAGCGGCGGGCGAGGCGGCGATCGTAGAAACCGCGGATCGGTTTCTCGTGCTCCGGACAAGTTGGGTCTATGCTGCTCAAGGCAAGAACTTCTTACGCACCATGCTCCGTTTGGGCGCCGAGCGGTCAGAGTTGAGGGTGGTCGACGACCAGGTGGGTGCTCCCACGTCGGCTGCTGCAATCGCCACCGCTACGGCCCAGCTGGTGGAACAGTACGCTGCGCTCGGGGCCAAGCTTCCGCCGGGCATCTATCACATGACTGCAGGTGGTTCCACCTCGTGGTGTGGCTTTGCCCGCGCTATTTTTGAAGCAGGTGTCCTCAGTGTTCCGCCGCGCGTGCAGGCGATTCCAACTTCCGCCTATCCAACTCCGGCCAGGCGGCCGGCCAACTCAGTACTCGCCAATGACAAATTTTCCCAAACTTTCGGTTTCCGGCTGCCATTTTGGGAGCAGCAGCTACATGACGTAATGACCGGGATGCAAGTCGCTAGCTGAATTCTCTTGATTACATCAAAATAAAAACTCGCATGCAGCGAGAGGAGCGAATCGATGAAGGTAATAGCGACCAGCATTGCTGATGTCCAGGTGCTTGAACCGAAAGTCTTCGAAGACAGCCGCGGTACTTTTTTCGAAAGCTACAACGAACGGGCTTTGGCGGAACTCGGTGTTAAGGGTCCTTTCGTGCAAGACAATCAGTCGTTCTCCCGCCGGGATGTGGTGCGCGGGCTCCACTACCAGATTCAACACCCTCAGGGAAAGCTGATTCGTTGTCTCAGCGGAGAGATCTACGATGTCGCGGTGGATCTCCGGCGCCATTCGCCCACATTCTGTCACTGGGTAGGTGAGACGCTCAGTAGCAGCAATCGCAAAATGCTTTGGATTCCTCCCGGCTTCGCCCACGGGTTCATGGTCTTGTCGGATGGCGCGGAGGTCCTCTACAAAGCCACAGACTTCTATGCTCCCCAACACGAACGCACGATTCTATGGAATGACCCGGCGCTCAAGATTGACTGGCCCCGTGTGAATCGCGCGATCCTTTCCGCCAAGGATCTAGCCGGCTCCACCTTGGAGCACGCGCAGGTCTACGACCACATGACCATCTACGAACAATTGGGCCAGCCGGACAAGACCGCGGCCCACGCCCTCAGAGCATAACGCCCTTCCCGAACCGCCAACCACGGCGGGCAAGCCTTCTTTTGCCCGCCCTGCCTGCCCCCCGCGAGCCGTAGGGCATGCCGCGGGCTTGAGTGCGGCAACAACGCTGGGTGCGCGGTTCCCATTCGTCAAGACAAACTGATCCAAAAGAGTCCCTACGGAGTTTGTGTCATAGCAAAGTCCGAAGGAATGGGACGGGTGCCCCAGGTTCGCCAAGGCGTACCTGGGCCGATAACGATGGGGCGACCCGGATTTCCTGTACGCTGCACTGGACGCGACCGCGTATGCGGCTTTCTTTAAGGAAAGCCGCATGAAGTGCGCCGGAGGCACGAGCTGCGCAGGAAATCCGGGCGTAGCCCCCACGATCGCATTTGCCGAATCCCGCAAATCGGGCTTTGGATAGCAAAAACATTCAACCAAATCTATCCACTCCTGCTACGGCACAGACTCCGTAGGGACGGCTGAGAATCAGTCTTGTCCAAATTAGCTTTTTTCGATCGGCCGATCTGGAAAGCACCAGCTGAAAAACAAGTCAGCTATCAGGGTGTATCGGAACAGTCCCGGAGGGACGGCTGAGAGTAGCCCAGGACGTTAGTCCTGGGTGTACATTCCCACCGAGACAAAGTCCCGCAGGGACGACTGAAAATGCCCCAGGACGTCAGTCCTGGGTGTACCTGGACCCTACGTGAGTGCTGATTGGCAATCATCCAAAGCCAACCCGATTTTCTTTGAGATTTACCCGGTTCCACACTATCAACGGATTACCCGCACACCAAACCCGATTTATTCGCTAATTTGGACAGCTCTGGCTGGGAATGGCCCAGGACAGCGTCCCAGGACGTGAGTCCTGGGAACCTTTCAAAAAAGATCATTCAGCGCCTGCGCCGTTCTCTTCATCTCGTAACGCGCCCGAAAACACTCGAGGCCATTGCGTACCATGCGCCGCCGTTCCTCTGGCTGCATCGCGAGCAGGGTCGTCATGGAGCGGTACGTACCTTCGGCGGTGTCGGGGTTTACGATGCCGGCCTCATCGCGGGCAATATCCGGCCAGATATTCACTTTGTCGGAGATCAGCACCGGTAGCCCGCAAGCCAGGGCTTCCACCACCGCAACCCCGAAGTTCTCCTGGTGCGAAGGCAGCACAAACGCATCGGCCGCGTGCAATGCGCCCCATTTTGAATCGCCCGCCAGCATGCCCGTCCAATGGACTCGGGCCCCGATTCCCAGGCGTTTTGCCTGCGCCTCCAACTGCGGCCGCAGTCCCCCTTCGTCGGGTCCGGCCATCACCAAGTCCAAATCCGGATGCGCCTCCGCCACGCGCGTCAGGGCCTCCAGCAGCAAATCGCATCCCTTCTTGCTGTGGATGCGTGACAGGAAGAGAAAAAACCTGCGCTGGCGCAAAGCAGGATACTTGGTCAAAAAGATCTCCCGCTGCCTCACAGGATCGCCCTCAGGCTGCGAGGTTCCAAACGAAACCACGACAGGATTCCATCGCTGCGGCCACATGGTTCCGGCGGCGGAATCGCGCTCGATCGGCGTAGTGAAGCAAACCGCCCTGGCATCGCGCAGCACGCGATACTCCCGGGCCAGCCAATACGCCTGCTTTTTAAGGTGTTTCAGCGGAAATGCCCGCTTGAAGTACGGATCCAGCATGCCGTGAGGAAAGACAACATACGGAGTGCGCCCGCGAACCATCCGATAGCTGCCGTAGCTGTGGTATTGCCACAAACCATGGATCACCACGCCATCGAACCGCGCCAGGTTCTGCCTCAGCCACTCCGCGAGCCGCGGCGTATACCGGTAGTTACCCCTCACAGGGCCCAATGCGTGAACAGGGAAGCTATGCCCGCGGAGATAAGATTCTCCCTCGTCATCCAGGCAAGCTACTTCCACTGCCGACACACCGGCGCCACTCTCCGCCAGCTTGCGAATGCCCTCGCTGGTCCCACCCGCCTCCGGCGCGAGCGATGCCACCACATGCAGCAGCCGCTTCGGCAGCGGTTGGGGTTCGTGTGCAGCCATAGTCTCTGTCAAGATACCAGCCGCGCATCGCCGGCCCGAACTAACCCGGCTCAGAGAGTCATCTGGCATAAAATGGGATGAGCGCAGCATCTCAACCGTCTAGCCAAGAGGAGCACTCCTTTCTTGAAACGAGCTTTGATCACCGGCATCACCGGTCAGGATGGTGCCTATCTCGCGGAGTTCCTGCTCAAAAAGGGGTATGAAGTGCACGGCATCAAGCGCCGCACCTCCTTGCTGAATACCAATCGTATCGATCATCTGTACGAGGACCCCCACCAGGAAAGGCGCCGCCTGGTGCTTCATTACGGCGACATGACCGATTCCACCAGTCTGATTCACGTAGTGGAGAAGGTGCAGCCCGACGAAATCTACAATCTGGCTGCCCAGAGTCATGTCCAGGTATCGTTTGAGGAGCCCGAATACACTGCCAACTCCGATGCCCTGGGAACCCTCAGGATGTTGGAAGCCATTCGCATCCTCTCCCTCACCCACAAGGCGCGCTTCTATCAGGCCTCGACCTCGGAGATGTACGGCTTGGTGCAGCAGATGCCCCAGTCGGAAAAGACTCCCTTTTATCCCCGTTCGCCCTATGGCGTTGCCAAGCTCTATGCCTATTGGATCACCATCAACTATCGCGAATCCTATGGCCTTTACGCTTGCAACGGCATTATGTTCAATCACGAATCTCCGTTGCGCGGCGAGACCTTCGTTACCCGCAAAGTGACCCGCGCTTTGGCGCGCATCAAGCTTGGCCTACAGCAGAAGCTCTACTTGGGCAATCTTGATTCCCGGCGTGATTGGGGGCATGCCCGCGATTACGTCGAGATGCAGTGGCTTATGCTGCAGCAGGAGCGTGCCAGCGATTACGTGATAGCCACCGGAGTGCAATACAGCGTTCGCGAATTTGTCACCATGGCGGCAGCGTGTTTGGATATTCATCTGGAATGGAAGGGCAGCGGTATCGAGGAGCAGGCCTATGACCAGCGCGGCAACGCCATAGTGGCGGTCGATCCCCGTTATTTTCGGCCCGCCGAAGTGGAGACTTTGCTGGGGGACGCCAGTAAGGCGCGCAGGGAACTGGGCTGGTCGCCGAGGACTGACTTTCGCTCGCTGGTGGAAGAAATGGCCATAGAAGACATGAAGGCAGCGGAGCGCGATGCGCTGGTGACTCAGCACGGCTATGCCGCCTACAACTTTCACGAATCCTAATTGGAGCAAATGCGGTGGAGAAGAATAGCCTCATCTACGTTGCCGGGCACCGTGGTCTGGTGGGCTCGGCAATCTGCCGCAATCTGAGGAAGAACGGTTTTGAGCGGCTCTTATTGCGATCGCGCGCCGAGCTCGACCTCACCGACGCCGACGCCGTCCAGCGTTTTTTCCAACAGGAGCGTCCCGCTTACGTCTTTCTGGCTGCCGCAAAAGTCGGTGGCATTCTCGCCAACAATCTTTATCCGGCGGATTTTATTCGCGAAAACCTGATCATTCAAACCAACGTGATCGATGCCAGCTATCGCGCCGGCGTCGACCGACTGCTCTTCCTCGGCTCCAGCTGTATCTACCCCAAGCTCTGCCCGCAACCGATCAAGGAAGAGTACCTACTCACCGGACCGCTCGAGCCCACCAACCGGCCTTATGCCTTAGCCAAAATAGCCGGCATCGAGATGTGCTGGTCCTACAATCGGCAATTCCACACCCAATACCTGGCCGTCATGCCCGCCAATCTTTATGGTCCGGGCGACAACTTCGATCTCCAGAACTCGCATGTGTTGCCGGCCCTGATCCGAAAAGTTTCGGAAGCAAAAGCCCTGGTGCAGAAGCAGGTTGTCGTTTGGGGAACGGGCACTCCGCGCCGCGAGCTCCTTTTCAGTGATGACCTGGCCGAAGCCTGTGTTTTTCTCATGAACCTCGAGAACGAAGTCTATTCCTCATTGCTGGAAGGCGTCCCGCTGATCAACATCGGCACCGGCGAAGATGTGACCATACGAGAACTAGCCGAGCACGTCTGCGCAGCGCTGGGCTTCAACGGAGAGTTGGTCTTCGATACCTCAAAGCCCGATGGGACGCCGCAGAAGGTGCTCGATGTAAGCCGCATGCACCACCTTGGTTGGCGGCCCCGGACGACTCTGACGGAAGGCATCGCCCTGACCTACGAATCCGCGCGCCCGCAACTCGAAGCCCTCACCACGCGCTAAGGCTCCGTCCCTTCCACAACCGCGAGATGTGGGATACCACGAACCTCAACGTGAATGACGGGTGCCCCACGTTCGCCAAAGCGTACGTGGGCCGAAAACGACGGGGCGAAGCCCCACGACTGCTTTCGTTATTCGACCCGGTCACTGCGTCATGCCTGAGGTCATCCTTCCGGAAAAAACAGCGCCACCTGCTCCCTCTTAGGCGGACGTGTCAACGCGCTCACCACCACCAGGCAAACCAGCGCAGCGATCAAAGCCGGGAAGATCGCATCCCGCTGCGCCAGTAAGGGCGGCAGGTTCCGTTTCACCACCTCCACATCCCAAAAAAACGTAACCAGTGTCCCGGCCGCGATAGCGCTCACCGCGCCCTGGGCATTCGCGCGGCGGGAATAAAACGCAGCCAGGATAACCGGCGTAAGCGCCGCCGAATAAATGGTGTACGCATAGAGCGTTTTAGCCAGCACCGAATGTGTATTCACTGCCTGGTAAAGCGCCCACAACCCGAGCATGACCACCACCAGCCGCGAAACGATAAGGACTCTCTTGTTCGAAGCCCCAGGCGACACGTAGCGGGTAAAGACATCATTCACCAGGTTGGTCGCAGGTGAAAACAGGTAGTTATTGGCCGTAGAGATAATCTTGGCGAAGACCGCACCCATAAGCAGAGCACCAAGCCAAGCAGGTAACCCATGCAGCGCGGTATAGGCAATGATCTCCCTTGGCCGCTGGTGGACCTCACCCGACGGAAAGACAACCGACCCGAACACCGCAAGTGCAACAATAACAGTTTCGAGAATCACAGTCCCGACAATCCATCCCACCACCGCATGGCGCGCATCTTTCTCCGATTTGGCGGAGAAGAACTTCTGGTACATGGATTGATTGCCCAGCATCAGCAGCATCGTAGGCAGAAAAAGTTCGGCTGCCTGCACCAGGCTGAAGTCTCCCAGGATTTCAAAGTGAGTGGGGGGTAAAGAACCGGTGATGTTCCCCCAGCCTCCTGCTGCGTGCAGCACGAAGGGCAACGCGAGGATCAGCGTGGCTGTTGCGAGCAGCCCGATGGCCACATCCATGTAGGCCACGGAAGCCATCCCCGCGATGGCGGTGAAGACGATGACGAAGGCCGCGATGATGTACTTGCCCAGGTCCGCGGTAATGACGGTAGGGAAGACCAGGTGCAGGATGTCTCCGCCCCCGATCAACTGATAGCTGGTGATCGCCGTGTAAGCGAAGAGAATGGCGACTACACCCAACACTCGGGCTGTCTGGTTGTAGCGCGCCTCAAGCAGGTCAGGAATGGTGAACTGGGCAAACTTCCGTGCCCGCGGCGCGATGAAATAAATCAGCAGCAACCCGGCCCATCCGCCGCCCGCCTGCCAGAGCGCGGCGAAACCGTGATTGTATGCATTCTCCGCGCCGCCCAGCAGCGAGCCTGACCCGATCCAGGAAGACAGAAGCGTAAACACCAGCACAAACGCTGGCAGGGAACGCCCGGCCACCAGGTAGTCCGCCTTGGTCTTGGTCCTCTTCAGCCGTGAAAGCGAAACCGTCAGCAGGGTCACAACGATCACGCACAGCACCCCGGCATACAACGCATGACTCGGGGCAGCAGCAGTAGGCATGTATTTTCCTTGAACGATTTCTTGACTGCTGAGTGACGCGCCCTATGGGCGAGGCCGGCTGAAGGTAACCGCTCCTTGTACTAGGACCTGCTGCACATGGCTGGTGTACTCGAAGGGATCGCCATCGAACACCACTACGTCACCATCCTTGCCTTTGCTGAGCGAGCCAACCCGATCGTCGATGCCCAGGATCTTCGCCGGGGAAACGGTAATCGCGCGCAAGGCCTGTTCCATACCCAATCCATTCGCTGCCGCCACAGCCGCTTCGAATAACAGAACCCGGCTCTTGGGAACATAGGCTTCGTATCCCGTCATGATGGAGATAGGAATTCCCGCCTGTTGCAGCAAAGCGGCGTTCTCATAAGTCGCGTTCGAAGTTTCCAGGCTCTCGAATGGCTGCATCACCGCTCCCACCAGGCAAGGCACTCCCGCCTGTTTGATCTTGTCGCGGATCAGGTAGCCCTCTGCCACCGAGGCCAACATGTACTGCAAGTGGAACTCCGTGCCCAGGCGGATGGCGGTGTCGATATCGTCCGCGCGGTAGGCATTGAAGATCGCCGGAGTCTTACCCGAAACCACGTCGGCCAGTGCAGCCGTCTTGAGCTCGATCGTGGGTTGTTTGGAGAGATCGCTACCATCCTTTTTCCACTTGTCCCACTTAGCCTGGTACTGCTGGGCTTCGAGCAAAGCGTTCCGGATCATCTCTGCCGTCTTCATGCGCGTGACGGGAGCCTTGTGGCTCTTGCCGTAGATCTCCTTCGGCGTCTCACCCAGATTGAAGACCATCGCTGAGTTCAGCCGGACAACCAGCGAATCTACTGTCCGGAACGGAGACTGCGGTCCGGCGGTCTTGAAGATACCCGCGCGCCCGGCGATGGGATTCCCTGGCCCTGGGGCAACCTGCAGAGTCGTAACCCCGTAGGTATTCACGTATTGGTAGAGCAGATCCTCGGGGTTCAAGCTATCCCGCACGTTCACATCCGCTGTATTCGGGTCGGTCGACTCCTCCTGATCCTGATCGGCCGCGATGTTGTATGCGCCGGAGATTCCAGTGGTGGTATCCGAATCGATAAACCCCGGGGTAATGTACGCGCCCCGGATCGCCTGATAGCCCTCAGGTGGCTGCAGATTTGCGCCCTGCCGCACATCCTCGATCTTGCCGTTGCGGATGAGCACCATCCCCGGGCCGCCTTGGGCGCCCGTGTCCATCGTGTAGAGATGTTCGGCGACCAGTGCAACATTTTGCGCCGGCAGCGAAGCTGTCACCGCCAAAGCCGCCATTAGCAGCAGCGAAGAGGGCAGCATCCTCACTGCGCACCAACCTGCGATTGCGGATACCGGCTGATGACTTGAAAGCCCCCGGTAGCATAACGCAAGTCCACCGGATTGCTTCGGTCGAAGACCTTCTCTCCTTCAATCCAGGTTTCCAGTACATGCGTATAAACGCTAAGCGGAGCTCCACTGAGCACGATAAAGTCCGCGTCCTTGCCCACCTCCAGGCTGCCCACCCTGCTTTCGAGATCGAGCATCTCCGCTGGATAGATGGTCAACCCTTTCAGCGCTGCATCTTCACTCATGCCGCCGCGCACGGCGAGTGCCGCCGAGCGTAGCAACAGCCGCGAGTTGGTGATCGGATCGTCTGTGTTGAAGGCCACCTTCACCCCGGCTTTTTCGAGGCGAGCCGGACAGGTGATGCTCAGGTGGATCGCTTCCGGCTTGCCGCCCGGAGAGTCGACCACCGTGTAGCTAACCCCGATGTGCCGCTTGGCCAGCTCATCGGCTACCTCGCACGATTCGGTTCCGTGGTGCACCACCACGCGGTAATGGAACTCATCCGCCAGGCGAAGCACGGTCATCACGTCATCGGCGCGGTGGGTGTGGTTATGCACCACACGCTTGCCATCAAGCACCTGCACCACCGCCTCCAGTCCCAGGTCGCGATCCGGCTCCTTGGCTGTTTTGTCGCCGGCGGCAACTGCCTTGGTGTAGGCATCCCACTTCGCCTTGTACTGTTGTGCTTTCTCGAAGATTCCGCGGGCCAGCGCTGCCTCTTCCATCCGCGTCATGGGTGCCTGTCCGCGCGCACCATACCCCTTCGGGTTGGTCCCGTTGGCCATCTTCATGCCGCCGATCGTGCCCGGGATCAGCATCTGTTCAATCGTGGCTCCGCGCAATTTGACGTAAGCCGTCTGCCCACCCATCACGTTGCCGCTGCCGGGCATGATGTTCGCGGTCGTAATCCCGCCTGCGTTCGCCATGCGGATATTCGGGTCCATTGGATCGATGGCGTCGAGTGCGCGCAGCGCCGGCTGCACCGGTCCGCTCGATTCGTTGGCGTCTTGTGAATCGGCGACGGTCGGGTTGGCATCGATGCCGATATGCGAGTGCGAGTCGACGATACCGGGCATGATGATCTTGCCCGTAGCGTCCTCAATTTTGGCGCCGGCCGGAATCTCAACTTTGCCCGCCGCGCCGATAGCGACAATTTTTCCACCCTTGACGATCAGGACGCCCTGCGCAATCGGCGGCCCGCTGATAGGCAGTATCTGAGCGCCTTGCACAACCAACACACTTTGGTCGTGAGTGCTCTGAGCGGCAGCCAGGGAGACGAGCCCACCTCCCGTAAGCCACAGCGCGACCAAAACAGCTTTGCTCTTCTGCATCCTCAACAGTCCTGGTTTCGGTTGCCCGAGTATACACCGCTGTTCCGCGGCCTAAGCGACGAAGGGCACGGCTTCAGCCGTGCCGCAACGGGCCTGGCTGACGAGGGCTGAAGAGGATGTGTGCGAACCGTCAGTGCCGAATGGAGTCCCGCAGGACTCTGTCTTATAGC
>Ga0302325_10015196_pt1 | contig 16362 bp, 16 predicted proteins | sample Palsa_T0_2_FD_201948 | JGI IMG/M metagenome (GOLD analysis project Ga0302325, IMG submission 201948) | Peat permafrost microbial communities from Stordalen Mire near Abisko, Sweden - Palsa_T0_2 | ecosystem: Environmental > Terrestrial > Soil > Palsa > Peat permafrost | place: Sweden: Abisko... | reverse complement strand
AGCCGGCCATGGTGGAGCTAGAGGACGACATGCGGGGACAGTAGCGCCTCGATCAGGGCCATCCGGACGAACAGCGCGTCGTCGCTCTGCTGGAACATCCGGATGCGCGGGTCGGAGCGCGCGGTAGTGGCGATCTCGTCGATGACCGGCATCGGCGACAGCACCACCGCGTCGGGCCGCAGCGCGGCCAGCGCCTGGCGATCCACCCGCAGGCGCGCCCGACCCGGTTCGTCCAGGGCGCCGTGCGGGATGCCGGCCACATACAGCACGTCCACGTCATCGACGTCCCACGGCGCCCGGTGCTCGGCGTCGAGCCCGGCGTGGCTGTCGCTGTCGCCGTCGGCTAGGCGGGGGTCGGAGATCGCCACCAGCCGCCGGGGCGGGAAGCGTGCGAACAGCCGCACCAGGCTGCGCACCGCGCGCATCCGCAGGTCGCCGCAGATCGCGACGGTCAGCTCCGAGACTGGTCCGCGGGTCTGTTCGATCGCGTACAGGTCGATCAGCGCCTGGGATGGATGCTCGCCGCAGCGGCCCGCGTCGCCGCCGTTCAGGAAGCTGCTGACCAGCAGCGGGCACAGCTGGGATGCGTCGAGCGGGCGGCCGGGCCGGGCGACCACCAGATCGACGTTGCCGCTCACCACGCGCAGGGTGTCGGCCCAGCCCTCGGGCATCGCGACCGCGTTCCCGCGGCGCTCGGCGATATGGATGGACTGCCCGCCCAGCCGGGCGGCCGCCGCCGCGAAGCCCACCCGCGTCCGCAAGGACGCCTCCAGGAACAACAGCCCCACGAGCGGCGGCCGGGTCAGCTGACAGGCCGCGCCGGCCCGCAGGCTGGTCGCGCGCGAGAGGATATGCCGGATCTCCTGAGTGCCCAGATCGCCGACGCCTACGATCACCCGGTTCGGCGCGGGCTTCAGACCATCACCGGCCGGTGATAGCGGTAGCGCGAGCCGGGGGTGACCAGGCTCAGCGTATTGTGCGTGCACGGCGCGCAGTCCGGGCCCAGCACGCCCCCGTGGCTGGCCGCGATGTCCACCGCGCGCAGATAGGTCTCCTCGAGCTCGGCGGCACCGGAGGGCTTGCGGTCCCGCAGCGGCGTGGCCGGGTCGGGCCGGAACGGGCTCAGCACGGGGACCCCGCCCCGCTCGGCGATGGCCTCAACGCCCTCCAGCGTCATCTCCATCGGTTCCAGGCCGACCATCAGCATCGAGCGGACGCGGCCCGGGCCGAGCGCTTCGGCCGCCTGCTCGATGAAGTCCAGGTAGAACTTCCGCCCCTGGTTGTACTTGTGGCGCATGACCTGCTTGGCGTGCGTTTCGCTGAACACCTCGAGGTTGATCGAGATCTCGTTCAGGCCCAGCTTGTCCAGCAGCGGCAGGTCGAGCAGGCCGGGCAGCGGCACCATCATGATGTCGACCGGGGTGTCCGGGAACTCAACCAGCACCCGCTGGTAGAGCTCCTGCATGAACCCGAAGTCCGGCCGCTTCGGCGTCCCGCCGGAGATCAGCATGTGGTGGGCGGGCTGGCGCTCATCGCGGATCGCGATGCGGGCCGCCTCGAGCAAGGCGTCGACCGGCTTGGTGCCGTACACGTCGAGCGGGTCGTCATATGGGATGTTGCAGAAGGTGCAGGTCATGGCGCACCCCCGCACCGGCGACAGTCGCGCGCGGTCGCCGTGGGTCACGACAAAGTGGTTGAGCTCGCCGAACCGTTTCGCGCGCCCGTGATAGCGCGGCGGCGGCCAGAACCGGGCCGGGCTGGCCAGCCCGGCGCCGTGCACCCAGAAGCCGTCCGCGCCGTAGTCCAGGACAAACCGTGAGCCGGAGACGAAGTTCGGGTTGTAGTCGTTGATCGGCGCGTTAACCCACACGTCGTCGTCGAGCAGGAGGATCAGGCCGGTCGTGGAGGCGTAGTCGGCCGGGGTGAGCTTGTCCTGGCTGGTGGCCTCGCGCAGGGCCTCGCGGGCCAGCCGTGAGATCTCGAGTCCCTCGGCCAGCAACTGGAACTTGAGCCGCTGGGCCATACTCAGTGTCGTTGCCATCTGCCTCGATCCGACCAAGCCCCGTTACTACTATGGAAAATCGCTGCGCTGCACCTTGTCTACCGCAGCCGGGAAGGAAGATCCCATGCCGGGGGTGATCGCGGCGATGCTCGCCCGGCGCAGCATCAGAGAAGGCTTCGACGGTCAGCCTATCCCCGGACCGGTCCTGAGGGAGATTGTTCGCTGTGGCCTGGCCGCCCCGTCGTCGAAGAACGCCCAGCCCTGGCGGATGCACGTCGTCGCCGACCGCGCGACGCTCGCCGGCCTGGCCGACGCGGTCGAGCAGGCCCAGGACGCGGACGAGTACGTGCCGCACGATCCGGCGACGGGCCGGCCGCACCCGGCGTACGTCTCGACCGTGCGCGAGTCAGCCCAGGTGCTGCGCGAGGTGGCGGCAGCGATCTTCCTCGAGAACCGCGGCCTGTTCAGCAACGGGCGCGCCGGGCTGATCGGCGCGACCCGTCCGGCACTGGCCGGATCTTTGGTGGGTTTCGGCCTGGAGATGATCGGCATCGGGGCCGCGATCGAGAACATGTGGCTGGCCGCGGAGGCGCTCGGCGTCCGGGTCGCGTTCATGGGCGACGTCGTCATCGCCGAGGACAAGATCTGCGCCGCGCTCGGCATCGCCGGTGAACTGGCCGGCGTGCTCGCGCTCGGGTTCAGCGACGTGCCGCTGCCGCCTCGCCGCCAGCGGCTGGACGAGCAGGACGCCGAGCACGTCGTCTGGCACGAGCCGGCCAACTCGTAGCTAGGTTCCCCGGGCCGGGCCGCCGGCAACAGCGTGGCTGCGGCACCGTGACGGGAAGAGGCGTCTTGGATAAATCCCCCAACCGTCTGGCCCGTCCAGCGCACCGCCCGGTGATCGAGGCCATGTTCATGGTCTGACAGCCTGGCTGGCCGGCGGGGCGTTCGGGGCTTGTGACCCACAGCCCCCGCTCTACGGGGCCGGGGGCCCACGCACCCCGCACCGGGCGCCGTTTCCCGGCCAGGAAACGGCAGCCCAGCCAGAAGTGCCGTCACGATGCCACAGCCATGCGGTTGGGGTGCGGCTGGGGGCGGTTGGGGGCGGTTGGGGTGCTACACGCCTGTGACGCGAGGGGCTGAGGTGGTTCTTGTGTCCGGCACGGCGCTAATCAGGCGGCCTCGGATCGCGTGTACAGAGCGATAGACCACCGAGGGTGAGAAGAGGGACATCATGTTCGGAACCTACCTAGCCGCTGCGGCCGCGCTCGTGATCGGCGGGATCGTCGTCGGCGTCCTCATCGTGATTAGCCTCGGCATCCACCGGGAAGAGCGCCGTAGAAGCCTGACCAGGCAGAGCGACAGCGCGATGGACCGGGGGGTCCGGCGGCTCAACGGCGCTGGCTCCCGGGGCTACTGGCTGCGGGTCGTCCCCAACGACGACGAGCTGAGCTACGACAACTCGAACTACGACGACGAGTCCTACGACCAGGCCGCGTAATGACCAGCCAGCACGGGCCGGGGCTGGCCGGCCCCAACCGACCCGCCCAGGAAGGAGCGTCTGCGGTGATGCGACCGCTTAGCGCCCCGGCCGACGTGCTGGCCCGGCCGATACACCTGCCGTACCCGCCGGAACTGCCGGACGGACTTCCCGCCCGGCCGCGCGTGCTCCAGCTCACCGACGCCGATGCCGTCTCCCGCGGCCTGGCTGACGGGACGCGCCGCGACCGTGCCTGCGACCGGGAGGTGCGGGCGTGTTTGGAACTCGTGTGGGCCACCGCCAGGACCATCGACCCGCGAGCAAGGATCGTGAACGTGGCGTCGAGCGCCACCGCGACCCGTCACCTGGACGTCATGACCGCCTCCGGCGGGAACACCTGGCTGGTCCGCCGGGGCCTCGACGGGGCCGACCGGGCGCTGCTGGAGGAGCTCGATCTCCTGACCGACATCCACCGGATGTTGCATCAGCCGGGACGCAGGCACCCGGCCGGCCCGGCCGAGCTGGTGGTCCTCGTCGCCCAGGACCATATCTTCGCCAGGTCCATCCGGCGGCTGCGGCTGCTGGGCGTTCCGACCTGGCTGCTCGTCCCTGGTCGTTCGGTGGCGCGCGAGCTTTTCACCGCGGCCTGCGCCGTCACCTTCATCGGGCCGCGACCGCGGTCTCGATGAGGCGGCCGAGGGCCAGCAGCTGCTCCTCGCTGCCGGGCGGGCCGACCAGCTGCAACGACGCGGAAAGGCCAGCTGGCCCGCCGGGCACGGGCAGCGCCAGCGCGGGCAGGCCGGCCAGGTTGACGGGCATGGTCAGCAGGGTGAGCGGTATGCGTCCCCGTCCGCGGTCGCCGATCAGTGGCGGAGCGCCCACCAGAGTGGGCAGGGCCAGGAACGGATGGCGGGTCTGCAGGTCGGCGAACCACTGGCTGACCGAGGCCCGGACCTGGTTGGCGGCGGCCTCCTGGCCGGCGGTCACCGCGGCGGCCGCGGGCAGGTTCCGCTGGTTGTACGAGCTGAGCCGGGCCAGGTCGGGCATCAGGTACTTGTTCACCTGGTAAGCCTCGACGTCGATGAGCACGCCGGCCGCGGCGTTGGCGGCGGCGAAGTCCAACCCCGCGACCTCGGTGGTCACGATGCCCGCGGCGGCTAGCGCGGCGTCGATCGCGGCCTCGATGGCTGGGTCGACCTCCGGGTCGGTTTCCGGCCGCACCCGGGCCACCCGGACCTCGCCGGATCCGGCCGCGAAGCCCGGTTCGATCAGGGCCATGCCCCGTTCGACCGCGGCCACGTCGGCGCCGAGCGGGCCGACCGTATCCAGAGACCTCGCCAGCGGGTACACGCCCTCGACGGGCACCCGGCCCCAGGTCGTCTTCAGGCCCACGACGCCGCAGCAGGCGGCGGGGATCCGGACCGAACCGCCGGTGTCGGTGCCCAGTCCCACGTCTGCCTCGCCGGTGGCCACCGCGACCGCCGAGCCGCTGGACGAGCCGCCGGGCACGCGCCGCGGGTCGGCCGGGTTCACCGGCGTCCCGGACCAGGCGTTCGTGCCCACCGCGGACCAGCACAGCTCGGCCAGGTTGGTCTTGCCGACGATCCGGGCCCCGGACCGGCGGGCCGCGGCTACCACGGCCGCGTCCCGGGCGGCCGGCCGGGCTCGCTCGGCGATCACCGGGCAGCCGACCGTGGTCAGCACGCCGGCGACGTCGATGCAGTCCTTGACCGCGAGCCGCACGCCCGATCCAGGTCCGGCGCCGTCCAGTCGCATAATCCAGGTCGGGCTGCCTCCGTCGTGAGCCATACCGGTCATTCTGGCCCCCCGAGGGGGTCTGGGGGGCCGAGGGGGTCTGGGGGGAAAGGTTTCCCCCCAGGAGCAGGGGGGTCTGGGGGGATCGTTCCCCCCGAAAGAACACCGCGCACCTAAGAAGTCATGGACTCTTCGTTTGATAGTCATGGCGGGGTTCGGCGCTTCGATCATGAAGTAGCTCACCTTGTGAGCATGAGGGTTGCGATCATCACCGAATCGTTCCCGCCCGACGTCAACGGCGTCGCGCACTGCGTGGTGCGGGTGGCGGAACTCCTCGCCGCCCAGGGCCACCAGCCACTTGTCATCGCGCCAACGCCACCGCGGACCAAGCGGTCACGGCGCGAGAACACCGATCCCGGACCGTTCCCCTACCCCGTGGTGCGCGTCCCCGCCGTACCGCTGCCCGGCTACCCGAGCTTCCGGCTCGGACTGCCGAGCCGCCGGATGCGTAACGCGCTGATCGAGCACCGGACCGAGGTCGTTCACCTGGCCAGCCCGGTCGTGCTCGGCGCGCACGGCGCCGCCGTGGCCAAACGGCTGGGCCTGCCCACGGTCGCGGTCTTCCAGACCGACCTGCCGTCCTACGCCTACGCTTACCGCCTCGGCCGGGCCGGCGAGGCAGCCGCGTGGCGCTGGCTGCGCCGGATCCACAACCGCGCGGCGCGGACGCTGGCCCCGTCCACGGTCACCGCGACCGGCCTGCTCGGCCGCGGGATCGCCAACGTGTGGCTGTGGGGCCGCGGGGTGGATACGGCCCGCTTCGACCCGGCCCGGCGCAGCGCCCAGATCCGGGCCGACCTGGCGCCGGGCGGTGAAGTGATCGCCGGCTACGTGGGCCGCCTGGCCCCGGAAAAGCACGTCGAGGTGCTGGCCGGGATCACCGCCCTGCCGGGGGTACGGCTGGTTATTGTCGGCGCCGGGCCAACCGAGGCCTCGCTGCGGCAGCAGATGCCCGATGCGGTGTTCCTGGGTGAGCGCCGCGGCGACGAGCTGGCGGCGATCTACGCCAGCTTCGACGTATTCGTGCACAGCGGGCCGTACGAGACGTTCGGGCAGACGCTGCAGGAGGCCGCCGCGAGCGGGCTGCCGGTGGTGGCCCCGGCCGCGGGCGGACCGTTGGACCTGGTCGACGACGGCGTGACCGGATACCTGGTGCCGCCCGGCGACCCAGACGCCTTCGCGGCCGCGGTCGCGCGGCTGGCCGCGGATCCGGCGACCCGCGCGGCGTTCGGCGCGGCCGGACGACGCAAGGTGCTCAGCCGAAGCTGGCCCGCCCTGACCGAGGAGTTGATCGGCCACTACGCCGCAGTCCTGGGCCGCAAGCGCCCGGCCAAGGTCGCGATATGAGGATCGTGCGGCTGGCGAACTACGTCGCCCCCCACTCCGGGGGGCTGCGCACGTCGTTGCGCGAACTCGGCGCCGGCTACCTGGCTGCGGGCCACGATCCGGTGCTGATCATCCCCGGCGAGGCGGACAGCGACGAGCAGACCCCGCAGGGCCGGGTGATCACGCTGAGCGGGCCGCGGCTGCCGTTCACCGGCGGTTACCGGGCCATATTTCGCAAGCGGCGGGTGGCCGACCTGCTTAGCGAGCTACGGCCGGACACGCTCGAGGTATCGGACCGGACCACCCTGCGCTGGACCGGACGGTGGGCGCGCGAGCACGGCGTCCCGGCCGTGATGATCTCGCACGAGAGCCTGACCGCGCTGCTGAGGCTGGCCGTGCCCGGGCTGGACCTGCCCGGGCTGTCCCGGTTCGGTCCGGCGCTGGCCCTGGTCGACGCGGTCAACCGGCGCACGGCCCGGGCGTACCAGCGGGTGATCTGCACGACGGCCTGGGCGGCCGCCGAATTCGAGCGGATCGGCGTGGCCAACCTGGTGCGCGCGCCGCTTGGTGTCGACCTGACCACGTTCGCCTCGCCCCCGCCCGGCCGCCACGGCACGCGGGTCCGGGACGCCTACGCGGCGCCGGGCGAGACGCTGCTGGTGCACTGCGGACGGCTGTCCCCGGAGAAGAAACCGCAGCGGTCGCTGAACACGCTCGCCGCCCTGCGAGCGAACGGCCTGTCCGCCCGGCTGGTGGTGGCCGGTGACGGCCCGCTGCGCCGCCGCCTGGAACGCCGCGCGGCGCGCGACCGCCTGCCGGTCACGTTCGCCGGCTTCCTGCCCGACCGCACTGACCTGGCCGCGTTGCTGGCCAGCGCCGACGTGGCCATCGCCCCGGGCCCGGCGGAGACGTTCGGGCTGGCCGGGCTGGAGGCGCTGGCCTGCGGGACGCCGGTGGTGGTGAGCGCGGAGTCCGCGCTGCCCGAGGTGGTGGGCGAGGCCGGGGCCAGCGTGGCGGGCGAGGATCTGGCCGCCGGCGTGGTCACCGTGCTGTCCTGGCCGGAGGCGGCGCGCCGGGCCGCGGCCCGGGCCCGCGCCGAACGGTTCGGCTGGCCCGCGGCCGTGCAGGCCTTTCTGGCGATCCATGAGGCCGTTGTGGCGGCCGGGACGGGGAGGAGAGGCCTGGTGGAGGGCGGGATGGAAGCAGGGACCGGTGCGAGAGCTACGGTGGCCGCCGAGCGGAGGACGGCATGACGACCTTTGTCGCGCTCGGCGATTCGATCACGGTGGGCATGGGCGACCCGGTCCCCGAGGGCAGCGGCTGGCGCGGCTGGGCCGCCCTGCTGGCCGCCAGCCTGCACCAGCCCGTCATGCACAACCTCGCCACGCTCGGCGCGCTGGCGGCCGACGTGGAGCGAATCCAATTGCCGACCGCTACCGCGCTGAAGCCCGACGTGGCCAGCGTGGTGATCGGCATCAACGACACCCTGCGCGGCAACTTCGACCCGCAGCGCACCGGCGCGGCGGTGGCCCGCACCGTGGCGGGCCTGCGGGCCGCGGGGGCCCAGGTTCTCACCATGCGGCTGCCGGACCCAGGCCAGATGTTCGGCCTGCCCAAGTCGCTGGCCAAGCCGCTGGCCCGGCGGGTGCGCGCGGTGAACCAGGCGGTGGACGAGGTGGCGGCCCGCTACGGCACGCTGCATCTGGACGCGGCCCGTGACCCGGCCATCTACGAGCGGCGCTTCTGGAGCGTGGACCGACTGCACCCGAACGAGCGCGGGCACCGCTTCATCGCCTGCCAGTTCCACGACCTGCTGGTCACCGCGGGCTATCCGGTCGGTCCCGGGCCCGACCCGGAGCCGTCCACGCCGCCGCCGTCGCGGATGGCGGAGGTCCGGTGGATGGCCACCAAGGGCACCATGTGGCTGGCGCGGCGGTCCCGGGACCTGGTTCCGGCGCTGCTGGCGCTGGCCGTGCGCGAGTGGCTGACCGCCGAGGATGAGGAAACCGAGCGGGAACTGGTGCCGGTCTCCGGGAACTCCTCAACCTGAACGAAGTCAGACGACCTTCAGGAAACTTTCAGCATTGCGGAGGGCTGTCCTTGGCTGGCCTCAAGGTCCGGGGCCGAATATCAAGGGTAAGGAAGGGAACGAAGCCGCTTAGGCCGCGGCACGCGAATGAGGGACGGAAACCATGAGCCAGACGTTTGACCCAGAGCAGCCGGAGCGGGCGAGCAACGCACAGAGCGAGCCAGGCTCCTCGGCGCACGGACAGGGTTACCCCTATGGCTACCCGACCCAGCAGGGCTATCCGGCGGTCCCCGGCCACCCGGGCGGATCTGGCTACCCGGGCGGACCCGGCTACCCGGGCGGCCCTGGTTACCCGGGGGGCTCTGGTTACGGCAGCGTGCCGCCGATGCCGCCGCGGAGGAACCACAAGCGCGGGCTGATCGTGACCGGCGCGGTGGCACTGGCCGCCGGGGCCGCGTTGGGCGGGTTGATCGGGAGCATGAACCATGGCGTGGCGGGCACCGCCACGGCCACGTCCAACACCATGCTGTCCGCCAGCCAGATCGCCTCCCGGGTCGACCCGGCGCTGGTCGACGTGGTGTCCACCGACGGCTACCAGGGGGCGACCTCGGAGGGTACCGGCATCGTGCTGACCTCCACCGGCGAGGTGCTCACCAACAACCACGTGATCGAGGGCGCGACTTCGATCAAGGTCACCGACATCGGCAACGGCAACACCTATACGGCCACCGTGGTGGGCTACGACGCCACCCAGGACGTGGCGGTGATCCAGCTGCAGAACGCCTCCGGGCTGACCGTCGCGAGCCTGGGCAACTCCTCCTCGGTGCAGACCGGGGCCAGCGTGACCGCCCTGGGCAACGCCGAGGGCAAGGGCGGAACCCCGTCGGTGGCGACCGGCTCGGTGACCGCGCTGAACCAGTCGATCACCGCGTCGGACGAGCTGTCCAACGTCAACGAGCAGCTGACCGGGCTGATCGAGACCAACGCGCCCATCCAGCCCGGTGACTCGGGCGGTCCGCTGGTCAACTCCTACGGCCAGGTGATCGGGATGGACACCGCCGCGTCCTCCAGCTACCAGCTCCAGGGCCAGTCCTCCACCGCCACCCAGGCCTACTCGATCCCGATCGACGAGGCGCAGTCAATCGCCAACCAGATCGAGGCGGGCACTACCTCGGCTGACGTGCACATCGGCGCCACCGCCTTCCTCGGGGTGCAGATCGGCTCCTCGAGCAGCTCGAACAGCGGGTTCGGCGGGTTCGGCGGCCAGAACAGCCAAGGCACCACGAGCGGCGTGCCGGTCGGCGGGACCGTCTCCGGCTCCCCCGCCGCCAACGCCGGCCTGACCGATGGGGACACGATCACCGCGATCGGCGGCCAGTCGGTCACCTCGGCCGAAGATGTCGCGCATGACCTGGTCAAGTACCACCCCGGCAACTCGATCTCGGTCACCTGGACGGACCAGTCCGGCCAGTCCCACACCACGACCATGACCCTGGCGACCGGCCCGGCCGCCTGACGCCCGCACCATTCCGGACCAGCGATCCCCGCCTCCCTGCGGCGGGGGTCGCTGGTTTCCGGGTGGCCGGGCACGCACCACGCTTCGTTCCGTATAAAAAGGAAAGGACCGTGAGGAGGAGATCGGGTGCGAGCGGCGAGACTCCACGGGCCTGGCGACCTGCGGGTGGGCGAGGAGCCGGAGCCCAAGGCGGGCGCGGGGATGAGCCTGGTGCGGGTCACCGCGGTTGGGATCTGCGGCTCTGACCTGCACTGGTGGGACGAGGGCGCGATCGGCGACGCCACGCTGGCGCACCCGCTGGTGCTCGGCCACGAGGGGGCGGGGGTGATCGCCGAGGGACCGCGGCGGGGTGAGCGGGTCGCCATCGACCCGGCCATCATCTGCGGGACCTGCCGGGCGTGCCGGGACGGCTACGCGAACCTGTGCTACCGGATCCAGTTCGCCGGGCACGGCGAGACCGACGGCATGATGCGCGAGCTCATGGCCTGGCCCGCGGAGTTGCTGCACCCGCTGCCGGACACGGTGACCGACGCGGACGGCGCGCTGCTCGAGCCGCTCGGGGTGGCGGTGCACAGCGCGGACCTCGGGCACCTGCCGTTCGCCGGCACCGCATCGGTGATCGGATGCGGGCCGATCGGGCTGCTGCTGATCAGCGTGCTGAAGGCAGCGGGCGCGAGCTCGGTGCTGGCCGTCGAGCCGCTGGCGCACCGGCGCGAGGCGGCCGCGCGGTACGGGGCGGACCTGGTGGCGGAGCCGGGCGCGTTGGACCTCCGTGAGCTCGTTGGTGCCGGTGTCGACGTGGCGTTCGAGGCGGCGGGGAACGACGAGGGGGTTCGGCTGGCGCTGGAATCGGTCCGGCCCGGCGGGCGGGTGGTGCTGGCCGGCATCCCCGGCGACGACGCGATCACGTTCCAGGCCTCGGTGGCGCGGCGCAAGGGGCTGACCATCGCCATGGTGCGGCGGATGAACCAGGTGTACCCGCGGGCGATCAGCCTGGCCGCGCGCGGCGTGGTGGACCTCGGCTCGCTGGTGAGCACGCGGGCGGGGCTGGGCTCGGCGGCCGGGGCGTTCGGCGAGGCGGCCCGTCGCACCGGGCTCAAGGTGCTCATCGAGCCGCAGCGCTAGCCTGTGGTCTGTGCGTACGGCGCGGCTGGCGGGGATCGTGGACTGCTGCTGCGTGCTGGCGTTCGTGATCATCGGCCGGGCCAGTCACGCGAAGGGCGAGAGCGTAGCGGGCATCGCGTCGACGGCGTGGCCGTTCCTGGGCGGGCTGGTCGGCGGCTGGCTGGCGGCGCGGGCCTGGCGGCGGCCGTTGGCGATAGTGCCTGCTGGATTGGGCGCGTGGCTAGGGGCGGCCGGGCTCGGCATGGTGCTGCGGGTAGTGGCCGGGCAGGGAACCGCCGTGGCGTTCGTGGGCGTGGCGCTGGCGTTCCTGGGGTTGTTCCTGCTCGGCTGGCGGCTCGTGGTCCGGGTGGTTTTCCCGCTGGTTCTCCGGCGCGGTGCTGGGCCTGACCGGGGTACTGGGCCTGACCGGCTCGATGCCCCATAGGACCGGTTGTAACCGGCTCGATGTTCCATCCTGCCGGCCAGCGGGGGCGGGCGCGGGGGCGGTCCACACCGAGATATGCGCGGGTTCCACCGCGGTGTTAACCACGGCTAGCAGGTCGCTCCGCACCGCGTCGAGGTCGACCGCGTCCCGGAGCCGGGCGGCGAAGGCGGCTATGGTCTGGTCGGCGTCGTAGCGGACCCGGTTGAACCGGCGGTCGACCAGGCGCTGGACGCGCCGGCGCAGCGGGTTGAACAGCGCGGCCGCAGCGAGCGTGGACGCGGCGACCGCGACCGGCGACTTGATCGTCAGCACCTGGGTGGCCAGCAGGACCAGCCCCGCGTACAGCCCGACCAGCAGCCCGGTCACGATCGCGTAGGCCAGGGTGCGGCTGATCAACCGGTCGATGTCGTACAGCCGGTACCTTAGGATCGCGATGCCCACCGACGCCGGGATCAGCGGGAACACTATCTCCCATTCGAGCAAGGGATCGTTGGTGAACTGGGCGGAGACAAATACGACCACCGCCGCGATGGCCGAGGCATACAGGAACCACTTGAGCTGGAGCCGCTGTTCGGTGCCCGAGCGCCGGAAACGGACGATCACCGAGGCCCCGCCGGCCAGCAGCACCAGGAGCCCAACCGCCTCAGCCTGGTTGTAGGCCGTTCCGAGCGGCGCCACGACCGTCACTGGATCTCGCAGCTTGGGGAAGTTGTTGGAGAAGTTCGCGTCGGACAGCGCCACGGTCATCACCTGAACGAGCCCGTCGATGATCGCGACCCACGCCACCAGCCACCATCGCCGCGAGGGCGGCCGTCCGTCCGGGAACAGCAGCGGAACCAGGAAGAATAGTGTCGCTACCATCCCCAGGGCCACGGTGAAGACCCAAGCCGCCCATGCCGCTCCAGGTAGCCGTGCGGTCGAGGCCCGGGCCGCGTAGGCGTACGCCACCAGGTCGGCGCCGCTCACGGCCGCTGCACCCAGGAACAGCCAGCCGAGACGGTTCCCGATCCGCGCGGCGATCAGCGCGCCAACCACGGCGAAGGCGAGCACGAGCGGAATGGTGGCAAATTGCTGGCTCCAGGTCTCGCCGCCGGTGAACCCGATCACCACACTCGCGGCCACCAGCACGACGTTCAGGCCGAGGAGCGTCCAGGCCAGCCCAGGCCGGCGGCCCGGCGGCTGGTGCAGCATGCGTGTCTCCTTGTCCCGTGCGTTCTCACCACGCGTAAGAGCCAGCCTACGGATCCAGCGATACGGAACCGTTACGGCCTGTGCATCGCCTCGGAGTTGACGAGGGCGCTATAGCGACCTAGTGTCTTAGACAGCTAAGACACTGGAGCGCTAAATGATCAGCTTCCGGATCGACGGGCATTCGGTGGTGCCGCCGTATCTGCAGATCGTCCAGCAGGTCAGGCAGGCGTTGCGGATGGGCCTGCTCGACGTGGGCGACCAGCTGCCCACCGTGCGGGAGGTGGTCTCGGCGACGGCGATCAACCCCAACACCGTGCTGAAGGCCTATCGCGACCTGGAACGCGAAGGCCTGATCGAGGCGCGGGCCGGGCACGGCACGTTCGTGCGCCGCCGCCCGCCCGGGCCGCCGCCCGGCACTCATGCGCGGCTGGGCCGCGGCCTGGCCCGCTGGGTACGCGAGGCCCGGGAGGCCGGGCTGGACGACGAATCAATCGAATCGCTGCTGCGCGTCACGCTACGGGCCGCGGCCGAGGAGGAGATCGCATGATCCCGATGCACGAGGTTCCGGGCAATGCGCTCCCCGGGCCAGCAGCGATCGAGACAACCGGGCTGACCAAACGCTACGGCAAGGTCACCGCCTTGAGCGGCTGCACGGTCAGCGTCCCGGAGGGCCGGATCTGCGCGCTGATCGGCCCGAACGGCGCGGGCAAGACCACGCTGCTGCGGCTGCTGGCCGGCCTGTCCCGGCCGACCGCGGGCCAGGTCACGGTGAACGGCACCACCCCGCGCCAGGATCCGGCCTTCCTGGCTGATATCGGCTTCCTGGCCCAGGAGATTCCGCTGTACCGGCGGCTGTCGGCCGAGGATCACATCCGCGTGGGCGCGCACCTGAACCCGCGCTGGGACGCGGAATCGGTCCGGGAGCGGCTGACGGGCCTGAAGATCCCGCTGGACCGGGCGGTGGGCAAGCTGTCCGGAGGACAGCGGGCCCAGGTCGCGCTGGCCCTGATCCTGGCCAAACAGCCCCGGTTGCTGCTGCTGGACGAACCGGTCGCCGCGCTCGACCCGCTGGCCCGGCGGAACTTCCTCGGCCTGCTGGCCGACGCCGTGGCGGCGGACGGCCTGACCGTGGTGCTGTCCTCGCACCTGGTCGCCGACCTGGAGCGAGTCTGCGACCACCTCATCATGCTGGCCTCGTCCCGGGTCCAGCTGTGCGGCGACCTCGAGGAACTGCTGGCCGAGCACCGGATCCTGATCGGCCCGCGCAAGGACACCACGGCGATCGAGCGGAGCCACCGGGTCGTGCAGATCAACCGCACGCCGCGGCAGACCACCCTGCTGGTCCGGCTGAACGGCCCGGTGGCCGACCCGGCGTTTGAGGCCAGCGACGTCAGCCTGGAAGAACTCGTCCTGGGCTATATGGGGCAGGACGCCCCGTCGGAGCCGGCGCAACTGACCACGGTTGGAGAAGAACAATGACCTGGCTCGTCTGGCGTCAGCACCGCATTCAGTTTCTCGTGGGCGCAGCGCTGCTGGCCGCGTTCGCAGTCCTCATCGTGATCACCGGCGTGCAGGTGGCGAATCAGTACCATGCGGCTCAGATGGCCTGCGCCGCGAGCCACGCATGCCGAAACCAAGGCGGGCTGTTCCTCGGCAGTCACGCGGTCGGCTTCCTGATCATCTCGACGCTGGGCGCGCCAGCCCTGGTCGGGCTGTTCGTCGGCGCTCCGATGGTGGCCGCCGAGGCCGAGGCGGGCACCACGCAGTTCGCCTGGATGCAGAGCGTCACCCGCAAACGGTGGCTGACGGTCAAGATCGGCTGGATGCTGCTGGCCGCGGCGATCTGGGGCGGCGCCATCTCGGCCCTGGTGACCTGGTGGGAAGGGCCAAACAACGCCTTGCAGCTGGATGCGTTCGATCCCGGCCGGTTCGACATCATGGGCGTCGTCCCGGTGGCCTACTCGCTGTTCGCGGTGGCCCTCGGCATCGCAGCCGGGGCGCTGCTGCGTCGGGTGCTGCCGGCCATAGCCGTCACGCTGGCCGGGTTCATCGCGGTGCGCGCGCTGATCATACTGTTGCTCCGTCCGCACTACATGAACGCGGTCACCGTGTTCTACAAGGTGACCAGCGGCTTCACGCCGCCGGGGTCCTACTGGTCGCTGGCGTCGGGTGTCGTCGGCCCGAACGGCCAGCAGCTCGCGCAGCCAAACAACATCAACTACATCGACGGCGTTCCCGCCAGCTACCTCCCAGCTGCCTGCACCCAGGTGTCCAGGGGTGCCTTCACTCCCCCGCCGTCCTGCACGCAGGCGCTGTCCCACTTCCGCGCGTTCCTGACCTACCAGCCCGCTGACCGCTACTGGACGTTCCAGGGCATCGAGACCGGCATCTTCCTGGCTCTGGCCGCCATCCTTATCGCGGTCACCGCGGTGGCGCTGCTCCGGCGCGACGCCTAGACCCGACTACCACGTCACCTCGGGGAGTTCGATATCGATCGGGAAGGGGCGATCGAGCTTGACTCGGCTATGGAAGACGCCGGTTGGCGCATAGCTTCCCTCCGGGAGCAACTCGAAGGTATATACGACCATCGCGTCGTCCTGGTTCTCCACCCGCCAGAAACACTTGATCCCCGCCCCTGCGTACTGCACAGGACGCAGCGTTCGGTCCTTCGTCGTCGTTCCCGGGGAGACTACCTCGATCGCCAGGTGCACGTCAGATGGCTGGAAGAACAGGCTGTCGGACTTCACCGCCGCGCGCGATACGACGAGCACATCCGGCTCAGGGACCGTATGGCCCAGGTCGACGCCCATCTCCGTCACGAGCACCACCGACTGCGGGGCGATCCGCCGCAACGCGTGCTTCAAAATGTCCACGACCTCGTGGTGCCATTGAGTGGCCGGGGCCATCATGAGGACTTCACCGTCCAGCAGCTCGAAACGGGCGTCAACTGCCTCGATCAATCTCGGCAGGTCGCGGGCGGCGAAACCGCCGGGCGGCGGGGTCGGCAGCAGCACCGTCTGCCCCCGGATCGGCTGCTCAGGCGGCAGCGCGTCAGCGCTCATGGATTCAGCGTACATTTAACTTGCGGTGTCAACAGGGCGGGCTGGGGCCGGTGGCCTACTACGGCACCGTCACGGGCTGGATGACGACGGGGCCGAGGGTGGGGTTGAGCTCGGTGGCCTGCGATACGCCCGGCGGCGTGATGACGTCCATGGCCTTGGGTACCGTCGTCGGGTCGACCGAGCAGATGGGCGCGGTCCCGCCCTGCGCGCACACCCCGAACGTGTACCCCCCGGGGATGGCGGTGAAGGCGCGCGCCAGATCCGAGCTGAAGCCGTCCTGGCCGGTCAGCACGACGCTGAAGCCCCAGCCGGAGCCGGGCGTGCCGAACTGCGCCTCGGGCAGGGCCACGGTGATGGTTTGGTCGGACTGGACGGCCAGCGCCGAGGCGGTG
>Ga0302325_10015195_pt1 | contig 16363 bp, 15 predicted proteins | sample Palsa_T0_2_FD_201948 | JGI IMG/M metagenome (GOLD analysis project Ga0302325, IMG submission 201948) | Peat permafrost microbial communities from Stordalen Mire near Abisko, Sweden - Palsa_T0_2 | ecosystem: Environmental > Terrestrial > Soil > Palsa > Peat permafrost | place: Sweden: Abisko... | reverse complement strand
AGCTCGGGCGGTCTTTCCACAGTGGACGACTCACAGGCACCGTGATGCAGGCGGGCGAAAGCGGCCGCTGAACCGCGAACAGCAGCGCCAATTGATCCGCGGAGGCATTCTGCGCGAACGCGGCGGCGAATGCCTCGTGCGGCAGATAGATCAACCCATGACGGTCCGGCGCCAACTTCGGAGCCTGCGGATGCGGCTTGTTACGATTGAAAACATCGGCGACGGTCTCGCCCTCCTCGGGCGCAAGGGCGGCGATGTAAACCAGCGCCTTCACCTTCTCACTCCTTGCTGCCGCGATCACCGCCCCGGCGTAGGCGTGACCCACCAGCACGACCGGCCCCGAAGCTCGCTCCAGCGTACGCTCAACCGCCGCAGTATCCTCGGCGAACGAGGTCAGTGGTAACGGAGCCGCGATCACCTCGACGCCTTCGGCCGCCAGCGGCACGATGACTTTGGCCCAGCTCGATCCGTCAGCCCAGGCGCCGTGCACCAGCACAACACTCACGTTCTCACCCGGCATTGGTCCACTCCTTGTGCTGCGCGATCGGCGAAATCAACCACCAGGAAAATCGCGGATCGCCCCCGCGATCTCGCCGTCGTGCGTCTCCAGCGCGAAGTGCCCGGTATCGAAGAAGCGCACGACTGCTCCAGGAATATCCCGCTTGAAGGCCTCCGCGCCGGGCGGCAGGAAAAACGGGTCGTTCTTTCCCCATACGGCCAGCAAAGGCGGCTGATGATCCCGGAAATATTTCTGGAAGGTCGGGTACAGCGCGACGTTAGTCTTGTAGTCGCCGAACAGGTCGAGCAGCGCTTCATCCGCACCAGGCCGGGCCAGGTAGAAATTATCGAGCGTGTAGCCATCGGGCGAAACGATTGTCGCGTCGGAGACCCCGTGCATGTATTGCTGGACGGTCGCCTCGGGCTTGAGGAAGCCGCGCAGTGCATCGCGATTCTTCTGCGATGCGTCTTCCCAATATGCCCGGATCGGCTTCCAGCCCTCGCTCAATCCTTCCTCATAGGCGTTGCCGTTCTGGGAAACGATGGCAGTTATGCGCTCCGGATGTTTTAGAGCAATCCTCAAACCCACCGGAGCGCCGTAATCAAAAATGTAGAGGGCAAACTCTTCAACCCGATCACCTCGGTGAAGCGATCGATTACGCCGGCGAGGTTGTCGAACGTGTATTTGAAGGTCTCGCGTGGGGCCAGCTCCGATCGACCAAACCCCGGCAGGTCGGGCGCGACCAGGTGAAAGCTGTCGGCGAGCAGTGGAATCAAATCGCGGAACATGTGCCCGGCGCTCGGAAAGCCGTGCAGCAAAAGCAATGTCGGAGCGTCCGTCCGGCCCGCTTCGCGATAGGCAATCTTCAGCCCGTTAGCATCAGCGAAGCGGTAGTGGATCTTTGCCATGAGATGTACTCCTTCTACTTCGGAACGTTCGCCAGCAGTTCGGTCAGTCCTTCCGACATCGTCGGGTGAGTGAAGATCGCATCGCGCAGCATCGTGTACGGCATTCGCCCGATCATCGCGGTCTGCACCGCTGCCATCTGTTCGCTCGCTTCAAATCCTAACGCGGTGAAGCCGAGGATCTCGTCGCTGTCCTTCGCGATCAGCATCTTCATGAAACCGCGTTGCTCGGATACCGTTCGCGTCCGGAGCACTTCGGCCATCGGCATCTTCGCCACCCGATACTCGATCCCGTCGCGCCGGGCCTCGACTTCATTGCGTCCGACCCGCGCCAGTTCCGGATCGGTGAACATGCAGAACGGGATCAGGCGATTCTTGGTGGTTCGATTACCGCCGTTCAGGTTGTCGTGAACGACGCGGAAGTCGTCGAAGGCGACGTGCGTGAACTGCGGGCTGCCGGCGCAATCGCCCATCGCCCAAATATTCTCGCTCGTCGTCCGCAGCCGTTCGTCGACCTTGATATAGCCGTGCTCGTCGAGTTGGACGCCTGTGAGCTCGAGACCCATTCCATCCGTGTTCGCCTTGCGCCCCGTCGCCACCAGCAGGTCGGTGCCTTCGATAATGCGTTCGCCATGCTCGTGACTCGTGTGGACTCGGACGCGATCGCCGGATTGTCCGTCCACCTGGTGAATTTCCGTTCCCGGCAACACTTCGATCCCTTCGGCCACGAACAGCTCGTGAAGCGCGCATCCGATATCAGGATCCTCACGATTCGCCAGTTGCGGCCCGGGTTCAATCATCGTCACCTGCGATCCGAGACGGCGCATCGCCTGCGACAGTTCCAACCCGATATAGCCGCCGCCCACCACGATGAGGTGCGCGGGCAATCGGTCGAGCTCGAGCGCCTCCACGTGCGTCATCGGGTTGGCGGCCGCCAGTCCCGGCACTTCGGGAATCGCAGCGCGGGAACCAAGGTCAAGGAACACGCGCTCGCCGACTATGGTTCTCTTGCCGCCGCTCTTGAGATCGATCTCAACCGTCCGCGGCGCTATGAATCGAGCGTCGCCCATGATCAGTTCCGCACCGCTGGCGGTAGTGCGATCGAGATGCATCTGATGGAGCCCTTCGACCATCAGCCGCTTGCGTCGCTGAACGGTCTCCATGTCGACGTTCAACGCTTCGGTTTTCAGGCCGAATTCGGCGCCGCGCCTGGCCAGCGAGACGACCTTGGCGGAATAGATGATGTTCTTGCTGGGAAGGCAGGCAACGTTGGGGCACGACCCGCCAAGCGCTCTGCGCTCGACCATCGCGATGCGTCGACCCGCATCGCCCATCGTCCACGCTATAAACTTGCCGGATCCGCCGCTGCCCAGAACCAGGTTTTCATACCTTTCAATCTCCGGCATCGTGCACCTCGTTTGAGCGATACAGAAGTGGGGAGGCTATATCGAGTGAGATAAGGAGCCGGCCGGCGATTGCATTCGGCGGCCCAGAAATCTCGATCCGCGCTCGCAGCGATGAACTCTAACAAATTCCGGAATTTATGGAAAAATCGCTCGCAGCGGAGTCAGTCACTATCGACGGTCCGTATCGCGAGGCTGGCCGCTCGCGCGCCTTCCGCCATGTTCGATGATTTGGCGGCAAGCGAGGTCGGCTTGACTGCTCCGAGGCAAACATCGATGCTCGTCTGTCGCGGAGAGGTTCGGGAGTTTGGTTTAACCGGCCTGACTCGAAATCAGGTGAGCCTAACGGCTCCGGGGGTTCGAATCCCTCCCTCTCCGCCACACCCGCTGGCTGATTTGGGAGACCACGATGGGCACTCTTGATGGAAAGGTCGCGATCGTCACCGGCGGCGCGCGCGGTCAGGGAGAGGCCGAGGCTCGGCTCTTTGTCGCACAAGGCGCCAGGGTCATGCTGACCGACGTTATGCCGCAAGGCGGCGCCGTCGCCGAAGCGCTGGGCGATCTGGCGGCGTTTTCAACCCACGATGTAAGCAGTGCCGCGGACTGGGAGCGGGTGGTCAAGGCCACCACCCAGCGGTTCGGCCGCCTCGATATCCTCGTGAACAACGCCGCCATCTACAAAATGAAATCGCTGCTCGACACGACTGACGATGAGTTCGACGAGATCACGCGGATCAACCAGCGCGGCCCCTTCCTGGGCATGCGCACGGCGGCGCCCGCGATGCGCGCAGCGGGCGGCGGCTCGATCATCAATATTTCGTCGGGCGCCGGTCTCAGGGGCGTGCGCAACATGCTCGCCTATGCCACCACCAAATGGGCGCTGCGCGGGATGACCAAGTGCGCGGCGCTGGAACTTGCAGCCGATCGCATCCGCGTCAACTCGATTCATCCGGGTGTGATCGAGACCCCGATGCTCGATCAAAATCCGGCGGCGTTTAACCAGGCGATGGTGCGGGCAACTCCGCTCGGGCGCATTGGCCAGCCCGACGACATCGCACAAATGGTGCTCTATCTAGCCTCCGATGCCGCCAGCTTCATAACCGGCGCAGAATTCGCAGTAGACGGCGGCGGAACCGCCTAGGTTCTGCGTGTAGTAGGGCCGCCCGCCGTGCCCGCCTTCACTCTATCTCCTCTCCCTGCACTTGCCGCGAGAGATCGTCCGGCTTATATAGAGATCGGAATCGAAGAGTCAAAACCGAAATTCCAGCTGAGTCTCTCCGCGGAAATCATGCCGCGTCCTGAAGCAAAGAGTCTTCGCCGCCCGGAACAGGTCCGGCGTTTTCCTAACGGGCGGATTGAAACCGTTTCTCATCACGAAACGACCATTGGACGGATCTCGGCGGATCCCGGTTGGCGATGGTCGCGCGATGTACGCCCGATCGCTCAAACCCACTCCTGCCAAATCCATCACTTGGGTGTCGTTCTCAGCGGTCGCCTGCGCGTCGAGACTGACGCTGGCGAAGTCTGCGAATTCGAAGTCGACGACGTCTACGATATTCCTCCAGGTCACGATGCGGCAGTCGTCGGCGACGAGACTTTTGAGGCAATAGAGTTCGCCTCGGCCCGGATTTTCGCCATGCCGACCGACAGCGATCGCGTACTCGCGGCCGTACTTTGCACTGATATTGTCGACTCAACCTCACATCTCCGGAGGCTTGGCGACTCCGCCTGGCGCGAACTGCTCACCGAGCACAACCAGCAGACGCGCGGCGAGCTTAACCGGTTTCGCGGGCGCGAGATCCAGACCACCGGCGATGGCTTCCTTGCGGTATTCGACGGGCCTGCCCGAGCAGTTCGATGCGCGCAAGCAATCGGTTCGTCAGTTGCCAACCTCGGCCTCGCCATCCGCGCCGGAATTCACACCGGCGAGGTCGAATTAGTCGGCACCGACGTTCGAGGTGTCGCTGTCCACGAAGCCGCGCGCGTCGCGGCTGCCGCGACCGCAGGTGAAGTTCTCGTCTCCGCGACGACCAGGCTTTTGCTTGCCGGTTCGGGGCTCTCGTTCGAATCCGCGGGGATCTATCAGCTCAAGGGCCTCGGCGACGCCTGCGAGCTATTCAGGCTCGCCGCCGCTTCGGGGTGAGCGCCCCCTTTATTCTCCCTGATGATCAGGGAATTTGACTTTGAGAGCAGTTAGCATCAGGCCGCGCTATCCGGCGGCATCGTAGACGGCAACTCCTGGTATCAGCGCCCACAACGCTGTGGCTGGTAACGGCCGACCTCGTAACGGCGATTCACGTCGCATTCGTCGCGTTCGTGGTCATCGGTTTCGTCGCCATCTGGATTGGCTGGGCAGCTCGATGGGACTGGGTGCGGAATTCCGGTTTCCGCCTTGCACATCTCTCGATGATCCTTTTCGTCTGTTGCGAGTCGCTCATCGGCGCAACCTGCCCGCTGACGACCTGGGAGAGCGCGTTGCGTATAAGAGGAGGCGAAGCCGGCTACTCGCGCGACTTCATCGGCTACTGGCTCGATCGCCTGATTTTCTATCAGGCGCCGTCCTCGGTCTTCACCGCCGCCTACCTGACCTTCGGCGCCATGGTGCTATTTGCATTTTGGATTGTCCCGGTACGTTGGCAGAGGAGGCAGTCGCATTCCCTCAGAGACTCGGAAAAAAACATCGTCGAATAGCCCCGTCTGCGATGCGGTGCTACTTTCTCCAATCTTGCCAAGTCGTTGAGAACCTGGGATGGGCATTAGAAACTATTTGATCGAAGGCGTTTCTGGCACCGGCAAGACCTCAGTCTGCCACGAACTGCAAAGGCGCGGTCGCCATTCCATCGATGGTGACAATGAGTTGGCTTATCAGGGCGATCCAAAGACGGGGGAACCTGTGGATGGGCTTGCCCACGAGCACCATATTTGGAACCTGGATAAGGTCAGAGCGCTGGTGGCCGACCAAAGCCATGCTGCATCATTTTTCTGCGGCGGCTCGAGGAATTTCTCGAGCTTCATTGATTTGTTCGATCGGGTTTTTGTTCTCGAGGTCGATCTGGACACGTTGACCCGACGGCTTGCCGAGCGGCCGGAAACTGAGTGGGGCGGAAGATCTGCGCAGCGGCAACTTATTAGGCGATTGCACGCAACCAAAGAAGATGTCCCGAAGCATGGTGTCGTCGTAATCGATGCCACTGCGCCGATTCAACGCGTCGTGGATGAGATTTTGGAAAAGTGCAACTAGGTCACGGACGCCCGGCATTCCCGCCAGACTCAGCGCAATAATTGCAACCAAGCCCCCGCCGTCCCAAGTCAAGTCACCAGGCCGGCGAGGTTGACACCACCGAACCAACAGTCGTAAAAGCAATGGTTCAACCAATGTTTTGCGCGAGGTCATCATGGATCAACCCCAACCCGAAGTAGATGAGAAAAATCGCTACCGGATCGAAACTCCCGGCCATCAAGGCTGGACCCGCACTGCCAGACCTGACGATCCCGGCAAGTACCTGATGATCTCCGCCGACTGCCATGCCAACGAGCCCGGCAATCTATGGCGCGAACGTCTCGACGCGAAATACCGCGACCGTCTGCCTCATGTAGAGATCGATGAAAAGGGGGAAAAATGGTTCATCGCCGAAGGGGTCGGCAAGTCGCGCGTGCGGGCGCGCATGATCAGTGACGTCCCGCGCGAGAATAGCGAGGACCGGCTGCGCGGCCGCGTCGGAGCGGATCCGAAGGAACGGATTCAGGATCAGCTCCGCGACGGTATCGATGCGGAGATCATTTTCCCGAACAAGGGCCTGATGATGTTCGCTACCAAGGATGCGGAGTTCGGGATGGCGCAATGCCGCGTTTGGAACGACTTCGCGTGGGAGATGTACGGCGAGTATAACGACTTCATGTCGCCTGCCGGGGCGATCATGACGTCGGAGGTGGCGCCGGCGATCGAGGAAATCAGGCGGGTCGCGAAAATGGGATTCCGATTCCTGACGCTGCCATGCAAGCCGGTCTTCGGCGGACACGACTCGCGCGATCTCAATTACAACCTGACCGTCTACGATCCGATGTGGGCGGCGATCGAGGATTGCGATCTGCCGATCACGTTCCACGTCTCGACCGGCCGCGATCCGCGCGTTGCGCGCAAGGAAGGCGGCGCCGTTATCAACTACGTGTCGCATTCGCTGTCGCCCACCATAGAACCGGTCGCGAGCCTGTGCGGCTCGGGCGTGCTCGAGCGATTCCCGAAGTTAAGGTTCGCCGCGGTCGAGAGCGGCATCGGATGGGTGCCGTGGGCGCTCGACGCGATGGACGAGGCGTATCGCAAGCATCATCTGTGGGCCTATCCGAAGCTCAAGCAGTTGCCCAGCGAATACTTCCGCAGCCACGGCGCGGCGACCTTTCAGGAAGATCGCGCCGGGCTCGATCTCGCGGAGAAATGGAAGCTGGTTGACAACTTCATGTGGGCCAATGACTATCCCCATGCCGAGGGAACCTGGCCGCATTCGGCCGAAGCTATCGAGCGCGAGATGGGCCATCTCAGCGACGGATCGCGCGCGAAAATTCTCGGACTCAACGCGGCCAGGATGTTCAAGTTCGATGTCGAATTACTGCTGCAGCGGCGCCGCAACCTGTCGGCCTCCGCCCGGCACTGAACGATAGGACCGTCGGAGGTCATATGATCGAAATAGGCGTTTTCCACAATGGTGCGTCCGATCTTCCCGTGATGCACACCGCTTCGGGAGTCGCGATCAACGACGGCAACCTCGCCGAGGTTCACGAGTCCAGCCAGCGCTGTCTGGTCGCGCAGGTTCGCCAGGGAATCCTCGCCGACAAGCTCGGCTTCAACTACTTTTTCATGACCGAGCATCACTTCCAGCCCGAGGGCGCGGAGTTCAGCCCCAATCCCCTCCTGGCCGAGACGGCGATCGCTGCGCGCACGCGCCAGATTCGGCTCGGGCAGGCCGCGAACATCGTGACCTGGTGGCATCCGATTCGAATCGCGGAGCAGGCCGCGATGCTCGACGTCCTCAGCGGTGGGCGGCTTGAATTCGGGATCGGCCGCGGCTACCAGCCGCGCGAAGCCGAGGTCTTCGGCTGGCCGTTCGCGACTATCCAGGACCAGGAGCGCAACCGCGCGTACTACCAGGAAGCCTACGAGATCATCATCAAGGCGTGGACGCAGCCGTCGTTCTCGCATCACGGCCAGTTCTTCACGATTCCGCCGGTCTTCACCCGCTGGAACCATCAGCAGACGATCGCGTACTTCGAATCCGGCAAGGCGGGCCGCAAGCTCGAAGAAGTGCTCAGCATCGGTTTGCCCGATCCATACGGCGGCGCCAATCCCGTGATGCAGAGTTCGACCGTGCTCAAGGAGCTGCAGGTTTTCCCGCAGCCGCTGCAACGGCCGCATCCGCAAATGTGGGAGCCGCTGACGACCGACCGATCGATCAAATGGGCCGCCGAGCGCGGAATCAACGGCTACTTCATCGTCGAGCCCAACTCGCGGCTCAAGAAGAACGTCGAGACCTTCTATCGCGAAGCGGAGAAAGCCGGATGGCCCGATCGGCTCGGCCGCGGACGGCTCAAGTACGGCTGGGACGCGGAAAAGCGCCGCGGCGTCCTGACCGGCCGCTACATTCATATGGTGCTGCCGGGGCAGAATCGCGAAACCGAACTGAAACGCTACAAGGAAGCGCTCGAAGTGCAGTGGGACTACTACGGGCCGTTCGGCTTCGCCTCGGTGCTCGCCGACGCCGATGAAGAGAAACTCGACCCGGCGAAAAAAGTCGATCCCGCGCTGCTGTTAAAAAAGGAAGTCGCGCTGTTCGGCACGCCCGCGGAAGTAACCGCGCAGATCATGCGAATCAAGGAAACCTGCGGCTACGAAGACTTCGCCTTCAACGCATGGTTCGAAAAAGGCGGCTTTCACAGCAAGGAAATCGAAGATCAGATGCAGTACTTCGCCGAGGAGGTCAAGCCGCTGCTGGCGCGCGCGTGCGGCGGCCAGGTGCAGAACCCGGCGCTGGGCCTGAACTTCGAGTAGCGCCGCCGAACTTCGCAAACGCGCGTTTGACATTTCGATGCTGCCGCCGTATAGCGTGAATTCATATTCATGAATCTTAATTCACGAAATACCGCGCGCACCAAAGCGTCGCTCGAGTTGCGCGAACGGCGCCGGGCGGAGAACGACGCGCGTGCGGCGCGAATCACGGCGGCGGCGGCCCGCGTCTTCGCGCGCCACGGCGTCGAGAACGCGACGATGGAGATGATTGCGCGCGAAGCGAAAGTCGCTGTCGGGACCATCTATCTCCATTTCGCGTCGCGCGACGAAGTGTATCTGAACCTGCGCGCCAGCCGCGGCGAGCAACTGGGCGTCAGGTATCGCGAAGTGAAAGCGCGCGGCCTTGCCCCGCTGCAAGAGATTCGTGCGCTGGCGCAGGTCTATATCGAGTATCTGCACGCATCGGCCGATCCGATTCTGACGAGCGAGCCCACCCCTTATTACGAAATCAGGAAGCGTCTTCGGCGCGCGTCGGAAATCCGGGCGTTCGATCGCGGCTCGAAGATAAGCCACGAAGTGTTCCATTTGTTCGAGGGCAGCGTGAAGCGCGCGTTCGACGCCGGCCTGATCGCCGATTCGCTCGGACCGACGGGCGCGACGATCGCTATCTGGTCGATCCTCAACGGCGCGTTTACCGTGACGCGCGACCGCGAATTCCTGGTCAATACCACCGGCTTCGCACCGGATGGATTCATTGCCAAAGCGCTCGATTCATATCTGCAAGGTATAGCGCGCACCGCAACTCAGCGCAGAAACCGCGTACTCGGGATGCCGAGAAAGGGAACCAGCCAATGAAAACGATTTGGTTTCACATGCAGGGATATCGCGACCTGCCCGACGACTTCCGCGATCGCTACGAGAGCATCTGGGTGACGCCGCCCAATGACGAGTTGTGCCATTCGCCGGAGGTCGCCAAGTACCTGCATTGGAATCTCGACGAACTCGAGATGGCGGATGACCTGGGCTTCGACGGCCTCGGCCTGAACGAGCATCATCAGAACGGCTACGGCTTTCCGATCTCGCCGAACATGATCGCGACCGTGCTGGCGCGGCGCAAATCCAATGCGGCGTTGGTGGTGCTCGGCAACACACTGCCGCTATACAATCCGCCGATTCGAGTCGCTGAAGAATTTGCGCTGCTCGATTGCCTGAGCGGCGGACGACTGGTCGCAGGCTTCCCGGTCGGATCGCCGATGGATACCACCGGCTGCTACGGAATTCCTCCAACGCAGGTGCGGCCGCGATATTACGAGGCGCACGATCTGATCAAGCAGGCGTGGACGCGGCCGGGGCCGTTTGCGTTCAACGGACGATTCACCAAGTTGCGTTACGTCAACCCGTGGCCGAAGCCGCTGCAGAAACCGCATCCGCCTATCTGGCTCGCGGGCGGCGGCTCGGTTGAGACGTGGAAATTCGCAACCGACCACGACTACACCTACAGCTACCTGAGCTTCATGGGCCACAAATACGCGAAGGTCCTGATGGACGGCTACTGGGACTCCGTCGCGCGAGCCGGGATGGATGACAATCCGTATCGCGCGGGGTTCGCGCAGCTGGTCGTCGTCGCCGACACCGACGCGGAAGCGGAGCGAATCTACCTGAAGCATCTGCGCAACTTCTATTCGAAGTCGCTCTACGTCGCGCCGCATTTCGGCGGCGTGCCGGGATTCATGACCAAGCGCAGCTTCGAGTTTCAGTTGAGTCATCGCGGCGCCAGCGCTTTCAGCTTCGATTTCAAGCCGCACGAAGCGACCTGGAAGCAGCTCGTCGAGGATTCGCGAATGGTGATTGGCGGGAGCCCCGCGACTGTTGCCGCACAAATCGAGGAGGCGGTGCGCAATATCCGCGTCGGCCATCTCATGGTCATCCTGCAGATTCAGTCGATGGATCCGGAGCTGACCGCGTATAGCAGCGGGCTGTTCGCCGAGAAGGTGCTGCCGAAAATCCGTGGAATCTGGGACAAGGAAGGATACACCGACCGATGGTGGCCGCAAGGCGCGACGCGCAATCAACCGCAAGTGGCGCACCCGTCAACAAAAGAAACTTACGGTGAAGCAAAGGTCCCGGCATGAACACGCAGACCGCGCAAAATATCGAGCTGCCGGGCGGTTTCGCAGCAAATCCGGTGATAATCAAGGGCGAAGGCGCGCCGGTCGTCTATCTCCACGGGCCGTTCGGCCAGGAGTGGGACGGCTTTCTTGACGACCTCGCGAAGTATCGCCGTGTGTACGCGCCCGCGAATGCCGGTGCGCAGGAGACCGATGATCTCGATCAGCTCGACGGGTTCGCTGATCTGGTTCTCTACTACGACGATCTGTTCGACCAGCTCGGGCTTGAGCGCGTCGACCTGGTTGGACATTCGTTCGGCGCGATGGTGGCGGCGGAGTATGCGGCGACGTTTCGCGACCGCGTGCGCAAGCTGGTGCTGATCGATGCGATGGGACTGTGGCATGACGACGCGCCGGTCGCGGACCATCTGCTGGTGTCGCCGCAGAATCTTGTGAAGCTGCTGTATCTCGATCCGTCGAAGCCCGAGGTAGCCGCCAAGCTCGCGATGCCGTCGGAGCACGAGGCGATGAACGCCGCGATCGTGGATCGCTTCGGCGCGCTCGCCAGCACCGCGCATTTCATCCATCCGATACCCGAGCGCGGGTTGAAGCGACGGCTGCGGCGAATCAAAGCGGAGACTCTGGTGCTGTGGGGTGCGCAGGATGCGCTCGTGCCGCCGTCGTATGCGGCGGAATTTGCCGCGCTGATTCCGAACGCGCGCGTCGAGATGATTCAGGGCGCGGGGCACGTGCCGCAGATCGAGCAGCGCAAGCTGGTTTCTGAGCAGTTGGCAAAATTTCTCGATCGGAACTAGCCTGACTCTCGACCGTTGATGATCTTTCCGGAGGCAGCGCATGGAACTGCGACCATTTGGCCAAACCGGTATTCAAATTTCCGCCGTAGGCTTCGGGTGCTGGGAGATTGGCGGCGGCTACGGCAGTATCGAAGAGTCCGACTTCATCAAGGCGGTTAATCGCGCGCTCGATCTTGGCATCAACTGCTTTGACACCGCCGAGGCGTACGGCTTTGGCGCGTCGGAAAAATCTCTGGCGAAAGCGCTCGGCTCGCGCCGCAAGGAAGCCGTCATCACCACCAAGTTCGGCGTCGGCTATCCCGACAAGCCCAACTATCGCGACAGCACGCGCCAGCGAGTGGTCGAGTCGATCGACAAAAGCCTGAAGGCGCTCAACACCGACTACGTCGATGTCTACCTGATTCACTGGCCGGACAGGGTCACGCCGTTCGAGGAGCCGATGCAGGCGCTCGACGATCTCGTCAAGGCGGGCAAGGTCAGAGCAGTCGGGCTGTCAAACTTCAAGCTCGGCGAAATCGAGCGATGCGCGCGGACGCGACGGGTCGACGTCGTGCAGTACTGCTGGAACATGTTCGACCGGCGGATGCAGAAAGAAATCTTTCCGTACTGCCGCGAAAACGGCATCGGCGTGATGGCATACGGGTCGCTGGCGTACGGATTATTGACCGGTGCGCTCAGCGAAGAGTCGGCGTTCGAGAAGGGCGACTGGCGATCGCGTCGCGGGAAGCTCGGCAATATCAACCTGGCGCAGCATCTGTTCGGCCCCGATCATTTTCTCAACAACCTGCGCGCCGTCGAGGATCTGAAGGTCGTCGCGAAGCGCTACGGCAAATCACTTCCGCAGCTGGCGCTGCGATGGACGTTGTCGAATCCCGTCATCAGCACGGCGCTGGTGGGATGCCGCAATCCGCACGAAGTCGACGACAACGCCGGCGCGCTCGGATGGTCTATCTCCGACGCTGACATGAAAGAAATCGATGCTATCTTCGCGCGTCACGGTTCGATCACGATGCCCGAGGCGTGGCTCGAGACGGAATAGTAACTTGCTATTGAACTGAGTCGCCGAAATGCGGCGGACGAGGTGCGTATGCCTGTTCAGAAATTCGCGCCGATGACCAAAAATTTCCCGACCTTCGACTGCGATGCTCACGTGACGGAGCCGCCGTGGCTCTGGGAGCGCGCGAAAGACTGGCTGACCAGGGACGAATACGAGGCCCTGAAAAATACCATCTGGTACGATCCGGAATCCGCCCAGTTGATAGTCAATGGCAAGGCCGGTGCGGGAATCGGATCGCAGCGCATCGGCGGCGCGGCAGGGATGGTTAACGTGCTGTCGCTCGCGGGCCCCGGCCTCAAGCATGACATTCAGCGCGCGCTCAACGTCCGCAATCTCAATTCAAAAACGGCACTCACGAAAGAGCAGGCCGAGTACATCGATCACAAGGGTTCGTACGAACCCAAGCCGCGGCTGCGCGACATGGATGTGCAGGGAATCGATCAGGTGATGATCATTCCGACGGACATCGATACCTACCCGTGGCTGCTCAATGCCGTCGGCGCGAAGGCGATGTGCAAGGCGTACAACGAGTGGGCGCATGAGTACTGCCAGGAAAATCCCGAGCGGCTGTATTTCGCCGCGATGCTCCCGATGCAGGATCCGAAATTCGCCGAGCAGGAAGTATATCGCGTCGCGGCGAAGGGATGCCGCGTCGGGCTGGTGCGGCCGATCGATGCGATGGGCAATTATCCGATTCAGCCGAAGTACGACCGGGTGTGGCGCGCGATGGAAGAGACCGGCGTGGTTTACGGGATGCATCCGTTTCCCGCTTTCGGATCGCTCAAGCCGCCGGGTTACACCGAGCAGCATTCGGGCGCCGAGTTGATCTCTCTGACCGCGACCACCTCGGGCTTGCCGCATTCGTTTCTGATCAACGTGCAGGACTTTCAGGCGGAAGCTTCGCTGTGGGTCGTGATGGTGCTGATGTCGGGATTTTTCGATCGCTTTCCGAAATTGAAGGCCGCGGTTTTCGAGGCATCATCGACCTGGCTCAGTTTCGTGCTCGACGAATGCGACAAGAACTACAAGCTCTATCGCAACGAGCGGCGCCTGCGTCCGCTGAAGAAACTGCCGAGCGAGACGTTCTTCGAGCGCTGCGTCACGGGCTTCGAGGGCGACGAGGCTCCGCCGTCACGCCTGCCGGAATTTTACGAGAACATCCTGGCGTGGTCGTCCGACGTGTACCATCACGACGGCGACGACGCGTGGCGCGCGATCGACACGATGCGCAAATGCGAACTGCCCGAGGCGTACCAGGCGAAGTTCCTCGGCGGCAATGCGCGCAAAATGTACCGGATAGACGCACCCAAAACCTTCATCGCCGATCGCGTCACTGAAATCGAGCGGCCAGACTGGTGGCCGACCGCGGAAGAAGTGAAGCGCTCGCTCGATCCCCAGGCGTCGGTGCGGCGTTAACATGGCCAGCAAGCGGTTTGCAGTTTTCGATAGCGACTCGCACGTCGTCGAGACGCCGGAGCTGTGGAGTAAGTATCTCGACCCGGAGTTTCGCACGCTCGGGAAATCCGCGCTGTGGCGTGAAGAGGGCAAGCTCGGCTCATACCTCAAAGTAAACGGCAAGGTTTTTCGCGACACGATGAATTCCAACATCCCGCGCCACGCAATCTGGCGGCCGGGGATGACCTGGGACCAGGTCGGCGAGCTCGACGCTGGCACGCGACATGCCGCGACCGCAGGTGCATCGAACGCGCAGGCGCGTCTACGTGACATGGACGCGATGGGCATCGACCAGGCGCTGCTCTATCCGACCTGGTTCGCCGAGGGCTTTCACCTCGTCGAGGATCCCGACGTGGCGTATGCGCTCGCTCGCGCGTACAACGACTGGATCGCGGATTTCTGCAAGGCCGCGCCGAAGCGCCTGTTCGCAGCCTCGATGGTTCCTCTGCAGAACATCGACTTTGCGATCGAGGAGCTTCGTCGCACCGCGAAAATTCCCTGTTTTCGCGCAGCATTCATCCGGCCGATGTTTCTCGAGGGCCACTACTTCACGCATCCTATATACGATCCCTTGTGGGCCGAGCTTGAGAGCCTTGGCATTACAGTCGCCGTGCATCCTGCCGTGGGACTGTGGAATCCCGAGTGGACTTCGCACGGCCCCTTCATGGAGAAGATAAAGACCCGGCTGCACTATCGCGCGTTCAGCACAGCGGAAGGCGGTGGGCCTGCCGCAGGCGGTGGCTCGGACATCGCGTTTGGCTTCACCGCGTCACCGCCGCTTGGCCATCCGATCGCGCCTATCCTGGCGCCGTGGCTCGACAACCATATGTTCGTCGCATCGACGCTGATCGGATTCACCGTGATGCAACGCTTTCCAAACATGAAAATGGTGGTGGCGCACGGCAAGGCGTCGTGGATGGAGGAAGTGCTCGAGAAGATGGAAGCGTCGACGCGCACGATTCCGCTCCTGCACTACTATCCCGTGCGGACCGACACCGAAGAGATGTGGGAAGAGGGCAAGATCATGCTCGGCTTCGACGCCGAGGAACGCCTGATCCAGCGACTTCCAGACGACTTCGCCGAGAAGATTGTGTGGGGTTCGCGCTATCCGCATCACGACACAACCAGTGCCCATGACGCGATCGCGATGTTGACGGCAGCTCGCATCGAAGAGCCGACAATCGCCAGGATGCTGGGCGGGAATGCCGCGGAGCAATTCGGCATCACGCTGTCGTAAACCGCCAGCGCGCGAAAAGAATAACCGATTAGTTAGCCAGGGCCAGGAGAAAGTCGTGAGTAAATGGCAATTCACCAAAGGTCTGCATGACCTCGGACGCGGGGCGTACGCATACCTGCAACCTTCCGGCACGTGGGGCTACAGCAATGCCGGCTTGATCACCGACGGCGATCAATCGCTGTTGGTCGATACGCTCTTCGATGAACGGCTGACTGCCGAGATGCTGGGCACTATGCAGGACGCGACCGGCTTTGGCGCAGATCGGATTGGCGTGGTGGTGAATACGCATTCGAACGGCGATCACACTTTCGGCAATCGGCTCACGAAAAACGCGGTGATTATTGCGTCGGAAGCAGCGGCGCACGAGATGCGCGAAGACGCTGGCCCGCAAGTGCTCGCGCAGATGATGAAAAACACGGCCGCCATGGGCGAGGTCGGCGCTTTTTTTCAGAAGATCTTCGGCGCATTCGATTTCGCCGGCGTGACCTTCAGGCTGCCGGACCGCACGTTTACCGGCGAGGAAACCCTCAAAGTCGGTGATAAGCAGGTGAAGCTCATCCAGGTCGGGCCTGCGCACACGGCCGGTGACGTGATCGCTTTCGTCCCTGCGAATCGAGTCGTGTACACCGGCGACATTCTGTTCATAGAGGGGACTCCGATCGCATGGGCAGGTCCCGTGAGCAACTGGATCAAAGCGTGCGATCGAATTTTGGAGCTCGACGCCGACGTGGTTGTCCCCGGCCATGGCCCGATCACCGACAAGGCCGGCGTCAAGCGGATGCAGGACTACCTGGTTTATGTCGACGAGGAAGCGCGCAAACGTCACACCGCTGGAATGGGTTCATGGGAGGCTGCGCAGGATATCGCGCTAGGCTCATTCGGTGCA
>Ga0302325_10015193_pt1 | contig 16364 bp, 9 predicted proteins | sample Palsa_T0_2_FD_201948 | JGI IMG/M metagenome (GOLD analysis project Ga0302325, IMG submission 201948) | Peat permafrost microbial communities from Stordalen Mire near Abisko, Sweden - Palsa_T0_2 | ecosystem: Environmental > Terrestrial > Soil > Palsa > Peat permafrost | place: Sweden: Abisko... | reverse complement strand
ACCCCAAATCGACGAACGTGTATTTTTCGAAGTCCAGTTGGAGCCGATGGAGAATCTGCCGAAATGCAGAAGGGGCTACCCCAAAATACCCTGCGTTGAACAAGTCTTTGTGGCTTCCGCTGGGAAGATCTTCTGCGAATAGTAGTCCGCTCGTCTCCACGCCAAATTGCCGGTCAAAAGGATGCACGGAGACATACTCTTTTGCCCGATCAATAGTTCTTGAACCCGGTCGTAAGCCTTTGTGCAATAACAACCGGGCGGTGGCAATTACGCCACGTTGCGCAAGAGACTTGCGCAACCGATACCGTATACGCCGCAGGTTCAATTCTCCCCGCCGCCTTCCATTTTGAATTCCCCCCGTTTTGTTCTTCCGTATACTGGAACCCGTGGGTGCCGGGAGGGTGAGGGTATCTCATCCAATAAGAGTAGCTGTGCGATATTAAGAGTTGCTGGGCAAAATCGTGGTCCTTTATCTCTATAATGGGCCGCATGCCCCCGCCGGTCGAGACAGCCTTCATAGCGCATCCCGCACCGATGGAACCCCTAAAACCCGCCTCTGCAGCAGACTATTCTGTCCTGGTCTTGCGTGGCGATCGAGCCATCATGGGAGTGGGGCCGGAGATTGCAAAACTGCGCGAACGCACCGGTCAAGATGACAATCCTCTCCTCCGTCTGGACTTCTTTCTCGGTCGTGTAAGCCTCTTCCCGGGCAACCAGCCAGTTGTTCTCCTGGTTCGCTCGCCAGACCGCCTTGAAGGAGCGGTCTATCTCTACGAGAAAACGTTTTGCGGCATCCCAACCGGCTATCTCCGGGGTTTCGATCATTTGACTGGTGAGAGCAGCGTCATAGCCCATGAGGAAGTCCGCGCATCGATCCTGCAGTTGGCTATCGATCAGCTCTTCCTTAAGACCAGCGCGCGTGTCGCCTGGGCAACGGTGCGCCAGGGCACAGCCGAACCCATGGAAACCAGTCAACCGGAGCTTCGTCGCCGGCGCGTAAAAACCAGCAGCATATGTCGCGAGTATCGGCTTAAGCTTAGCGACACATTTGCCGGGACGCTGAGTCACTTTGGTCCGCATACCAGGAGAAACCTTCGCTACTATCGCCGTCGCGCAGAAAAAGAGCTTCGGGCTGCGTTCCATGCGGAACTCACAGTTGTGCAAAGCGACGAAGCTTTGCAACAGCTGAGCAAATGCTCGTTCCAACCCTTCGCGATGTCGTTGGCAGAGTGGCGGAAAATGGACGGCCTGCTGCGCACCCAGCCGGGTTACTTCGCCATGGGTTTGCATGCGAACGGAGAGTGGATCAGTTATCTCGTGGGAGTGCGTACGGGGAAACTTACCTATGTATTTATTCAGATGAATCACAACGCCTTTGCCCGCTATTCTCTCTCCACCGTACTGCGCTCTCATTTTTTTGAACATGAGATCGAGCGCGGACAGGTGGAGATAAATTTTGTAAATGGAACCTGTGCCCTGTTTCAGCGTTGTTGTGAAGCGGACACCTGTGTGACGGTATCCGCTCACCGCGGGCTCACCGCATTCGTTATCTTCCACTGGATTGCCCCGTGGCACAGTCCCTCGGATCACGCACTCAATATGCATCGCTGGACCGTAAAGCCGGAACCAAGCGGTTTCCGGGGCGCTCCCACCTCACCGTAACCGAGTTCCGCTGAGGTCAACCAAAAGGCTGAGGTTCCCTTCAACCCCCCACGCGATGACAGTCTTTTCCATTTCCGCTACCCTCGATTCGTCGCCCATCGTGTCGGTCACGTTGGTAAACCGCGTAAGCTAGCGTGGGTGAGCTGCTTACGGGTAAAAAGCCATATGTGGCGGGTAAACGGTCAAAGGCGGGAGGAGTGGCTCCGCCCCACCCTTGGCTGGCGCGGGCTGCCGGGTACGGCATTGGCGGCCGCACTCGCGTTGTTGCTCAGTGGATGCCACTCCTCCGGTTTGCCCAAGCCGGCGACCAGGGCTTATCTGGATGAAGTGACGGCTTTCTACGTGGGGCTTGCCGCGCTGCAGGTAGGAGATGATGTGCGCGCTGATAGCACCCTCGAGCGGGCCACGCAGCTGGCCCAAGGAGAACCGGCAGGCTGGGCAAACTGGGGCTTGCTCGCGTTGCGCCAGGGAAACTTCGAGCTAGCGGCCCAACGGCTGGGGCGAGCGCAGAAGCTGGTGCCGGGAAATGACCAGGTTCACTATCTGCTGGGTGTGCTCGAAAGCAAACGCGGAAATCCCGCGCAGGCGATTGTCGAGCTGCGCAGGTCCGTCGAGATCAACCCCCATGGCTTGCGGGCGATGTATTTGTTGGCGCAGGAACTTGAGCGCCAGGGCGATCCCAACAGCGAGGCTGAGTTTCAGCAATTGCTGGAGCAGATTCTGGCCCAAAAGCCGGGTAATCCGGCGGCTTTACTGGAACTCGGTCGGGTAGCGGCCAAGCGTGGCGATGGACAGACGTTGCACTCTGTAATGGCACAGCTCGATGCGTACGCCGGGATCTGGCCACCGGAGGTGCAACCACAGTGGACTGCCTTGCAGTCTGCGGCGGCCGGGCCCGACCCTCGAGCGGCCGCTGTGCGCATCGCATTTCTGCGCAACTCGTTAATGCGTGTGCCGGACTTCCGTCAGAGCCTGAGCGTGATTCAACCGGCTGCAGGGAACGAGGCTGCACCCTTTACCCATTTCTTGCTGCTGCCCTCGCCAACCTTTGACCCGCCGCCGGCCGACACCGCCATCCGCTTCCAGTCTGCGGCCGTCACCAATCCAGGACCTGCGCAAGAAGCCGAACGCTATACCTGGATTGGAGCCATCTCGCTCAGTGGGAAAGGTGCCCCGGTCATTGCCGTCGCCAATAGCCATTCCGTAAGGTTGGCCACCGGCGCGGTCTTTCCATTCCCTGGAGGGTCCGCGAACGAGGCTCTTGCTCCCGAGTCCATCTTGCCCGTCGACTTTAATTACGACTTCAAAACCGACCTGGTGCTGGCCGGGGCGGGTGGCGTTCGCTTCCTTCGCCAGGAAAGCGCGAGCTCTTTCACCGATGTGACCGCGCAGACCAAGCTGTCGCCGGCGTTGCTGCGGGCCTCCTACACCGGCGCCTGGGCAATCGATGTGGAGGCCGACGGGGATATGGACATCCTGCTGGGCACACATCAAGGACCGCCAGTGGTGCTAAGAAACAACGGCGATGGGTCGTTTACCGCGATACCAACGTTTGCCGCGATTTCGGGCCTGCGCGGCTTTGCCTGGGTCGACCTGGATGACGACGGCAATCCTGATGCTGCCATGATCGATGGCGCGGGCGTGCTGCACTTCTTTCATAACCAGAGAGGCGGCTTATTCCGCGAGCTTCCGCTCCCGAATAACTTTCCCCATATCAAAACCGTAACGGTTGCCGATGTAAGCGGTGTCGGAACGCTGGCCCTGGTGGCCGTGGAAGAGACGGGAGCATTGGTGGCACTCACGCGCACCACAGAACCTGAAGGTTGGAAGGTGGCCCAGCTCGGGAACGCGCCCCGAGTTGTGGGAGAAGTCCGCCTGCACGCCGCCGATCTCGATAACAATGGGGCGGTCGATCTGCTGCTTGCTCCGGTTGCACCCGATGCCGGAGATCCTGCTGGAGCCCTGGTTTGGCTGGGTAATGGCGCGCAGAAATTTACCCCCTTGGCTCAGCCCGTGACTCCCGGACGGATATTTGACGTCGCCGACGTCAATGGTGATGGCAGACTCGACCTGCTGGGACTCTCCGCAGCCGGGCAGGCGAAGCAGGCACTCAATAGCGGAAGCAAAACGTATCAGTGGCAGATCCTTCGTCCACGCGCGCGGCAAGCGACGGGTGATCAGCGCATCAACTCCTTCGGTATCGGGGGAGAGATGGAGCTTCGTTCCGGCCTCATGCTTCAGAAACAGCCGATAACCGCGCCGCAATTGCATTTCGGTCTGGGGGAGCAGAGTAGCACCGACGTTGTAAGAGTCTTGTGGCCCAATGGCATGGAGAACGCTGAGTTCGCGCTGAAGGCGGATCAGGAGGTGCTGACCGAGCAGCGCCTCAAGGGCTCATGCCCTTTTCTGTTTGCCTGGAATGGTGAGCAGATTGGCTTCGTAAAGGATGCTGTGCCCTGGGGTTCCGCCATCGGTCTGCAGATCGACTCGGTGGGTTCGCCCAAAATTGCAGCCACCGAAGAATGGTACAAAATCGGCCGCGATCAACTTGCGCCCCACGATGGCTACTACGACCTCCGCATCACAGGCGAGCTATGGGAGACCTACTACTACGACTACCTGAACTTGATGGTGGTGGACCATCCTGCAGGCACCGAGATTTTTACCGACGAGCGCTTTGTGGTTCCCGCGGTCAAGCCGTCCATTACTGCCGTTGCGCCTCCCCACGCCATTGCGAAAGCTACCGATGATCGAGGTGAAGATGTGACCGAAATCGTCAGCAAGCTCGATGGCAGGTACCTGGATACCTTTGGCCGCGGACAGTATCAGGGGCTTACCCGCGATCACTTTGTGGAGGTTGACCTCGGCAACGACGCACCGGTGAACGGGCCGCTATGGCTGATTGCCAAGGGCTGGGTGCACCCTACCGACTCATCTGTAAATGTCGCCATCAGCCAGGGAGGAGAGCAGAAGGCGCGAGCGCTTAGCCTTGAGGTTGCGGATGGGCATGGCGGATGGCGGACCGCCCGGGCGAATCTAGGGTTCCCGGCGGGCCGCAAGAAGACCTGCTTAATCGACTTGGAGAATGTCTTTCAGCCCGGCGCGCCGCACAAGTTGCGTTTGCGGACAAACCTTGAGATCTATTGGGATCAGATTGAATGGGCCCAAGGCCAGCCTGGCACTCAGCTAAAGGTCACACAATTGGCGCCGTCGCTGGCAGATCTTCATTACCGGGGATACTCCGTGGTCCATCAAGCCAATGCTTCCTCTCCCGAGTTGCCCGACTACAACCGGATTGCCGCAAGCAGGCAGATCTGGCGCGACCTCGAAGGGTATTACACTCGCGATGGCGATGTCCGCGAATTGCTGGCAGGCATCGACGATCGCTATGTGATCATGAATGCCGGTGACGAGATTACCTTGCATTTCGCCGAGCAACCTCCGCCGCCCGCAGGATGGGTGCGCGACTACGTGATCGCCGGAGACGGATGGATTAAGGACGGAGACTATAACACCACCTACTCGCGAACCGTCCAACCTTTGCCCTACCACGCAAAGACGCTCTACAACCAGGCTCCGGGCAATCTGGAAGACGAGTGGGTGTACCGTCAACATCCAGAGGATTGGCAGAACTACCACACCCGTTACGTAACCTCCGAACCCGTTGACCAGGCACTTAGGAGCGGTGCAGCGCAATGAAGGCAAGTCTCACCGCAAGAGTCGTTCTCGCCATTCTGTTCGTAGGTATGTTAGCCACGCCCCTTGCTATCAGGCAGGTTTCAGCGCGGCAAGAAGAGGCCCAGGCAAAGCTGGATGAGGGCCAGGCGATAGCACGCTATGGCTTCCATCTGCAGGAGGTCTCGCAACCAGCCGGAGTGAATTTTGTCCATCAGGCGCCGACATTGGACGCCAAGCTCGAAGGCATTATGCCGGAAGTTGCCTCGATGGGTGCTTCCGTCTCCATCGTCGACTTCGATCGCGATGGCTGGCCTGATCTATACGTAACCAATAGTGCAATCGGCAGTCAGAATCACTTGTACCGCAACATGCACGATGGTACGTTCCAGGACGTTGCCGCGCAGATGGGGCTGGCGGATGTGAACCAGGCGGGAACCGGCGTCTCCATGGGAGCGGTCTGGGGCGACTATGACAATGACGGCTACGAAGACTTGTTTTTAATCAAATGGGGAAAGCCCGAGCTTTTTCACAACGACCACGGCCGCGGTTTTACCCGCGTAAGTGAGGCTGCCGGTTTGCCTCCCTGGATCAATGCAAATAGCGCCGTCTGGTTTGACTATGACGGAGATGGACTGCTCGACTTGTTCGTTGGCGGGTACTACTCCGAAAAGCTGGACCTGTGGCATTTGCATACCACGCGCATGATGCCGGAGAGTTTTGAGTACGCCAAAAACGGCGGCCGAAAGTTCTTGTTTCACAACCTGGGCAATGGCAGGTTTGAGGAGGTCAGCGAAAAGGCTGGTATCAAAAGCAATCGGTGGGCACTTGCCGCTTCTGCCGCCGACTTGCGCGGCACCGGATATCCTGACCTGTTCATTGCCAACGATTACGGCGTCTCCGAGCTGTTCCTCAATGAAGGTGGACACTTTCGCGAGGCAGGCGAGGCAACCGGCGTAGGATTTGCACCCAAGAGCGGCATGAACGTTGCCTATGGAGACATCCTGAATCAGGGCAAGTACGCCATTTACGTCTCCAATATCTCCCAGGAGGGGGTGCTGATCCAGGGCAATAATCTTTGGGTGCCCCAGGAGGGGTCGAGCTTAAAGTATGAAAACCTGGCCCGGGATATGGGCGTGGAACTGGGTGGGTGGAGTTTCGGCGCGCAGTTTGGCGACCTGAATAACGATGGTTTCCTGGACCTATATCTCACCAACGGGTATATCTCCCTCAGCCGGTCGAAGAGTTATTGGTATGACTTCTCCAGAGTCGCCGGAGGCAACAGCAAGATCATCGCCGATGCGGCAGATTGGCCAGCCTTCGATGGACGCAGCCTTTCGGGCTATCAACAGAAGAAAGTATGGATCAATGATGGGGCGGGAAAATTCGTGGATGTAGCCCAGGCTGTTGGCGCCACGGATATTTATGACGGGCGCTCGGTGGCGTTGGCTGATCTGTGGAATCGCGGCGTGCTCGATGTGGTGGTTGCCAACCAGCGCGGCCCCTTGCTGATTTACAAGAACACGGTGAACCCGCAGAATGGGTGGGTCGAATTCTCGCTCCAAGGCTCCAGAAGCAACCGGAGCGCGATTGGCGCCCAGGTGACTCTTTATTGGAATGGGCAGCAGCAGATACAGCACGTTTCCGGGGGTAGCGGCTTTGCCGCGCAGAACGACCGCCGGCTGCATTTCGGGCTGGGCAAGAATCCGCAGATAGAGAAAGCAGTGATCCGTTGGCCATCGGGCAAAGTCCAGACCGTCGATAACCTGGTCCCCGGAAAGCTCTACAATGTCAGGGAGGCCGAATGAGTCACGGGGTAAGTATCGGGCAACCGGTAAAGCTTGAGGCGGCGTGGAAGCGGTTCTTCAGCCCCTCCAACCGCTATCTCTCCCCGCTGCTGATCTCCTGCGTCCTGTTGGTAGGCCAGCTCTCTTACGGCATCCTCGAGAGTTACACCCGTACCTTGTTGGCCATTGCCACCAGCCTTGTCGCTGAGCTGATTCTGTCGCGCATTTACATGGGCAAGTGGCCAAACGTGGCGAGTGCTTATATCACCGGCATCAGCGTTGGCATCCTGGTGCGTTCCCCCGCCTTCTGGCCCTATGCTCTCTGCGCCCTCATCTCCATTACCTCGAAGTATGTGCTGCGCGTCCATGATCGGCACATCTGGAACCCCTCCAACTTTGGCATCGTTGCCATGTTCGTTCTCGCTTCCGGCACGGTAGCGGGCTTGAGCATCCAGTGGGGAAACTTTGTATGGCCGATGATCGTGATCTGGACGCTTGGATCGGCGATCATCTGGCGTCTGCGGCGGTTTCACATTAGTGCGACGTACGTCGTGTCCTTCCTGGCCTTCGCTTTGCTGCGCAGCTGGATCACAGGCGATCCATGGTGGTCGGAAATCTCTCCCATCACCGGACCCATGTATCAGTTGTTCATTTTTTTCATGATCACCGATCCTAAAACGACCGTGCGCTCGAAGACCGGCCAGTGCGTGACCGTGTTTGTCGTGGCTGCGGTCGAAATGGTGCTGCGCCTCCACCAGGCGGTCTACGCCCCCTTCTACGCCCTCTTCCTGGTGGGGCCGGCGGCTATGCTTCTGGAAATGTGGATGGACGCGCGCCGTGCCCGTCTCCTGGTCGCGCATGCCTGAAAGTACCGTACGTCGCTGTCTTGCTCTGTGTTTTCTCGCTACCCTGATTTCCAGCGCTTCAGCACAAAGGCCTTCCGGCCCGATTCGTTTCGTCGATGCCACCGCTGCGTCCGGTATTTCCTTTCGTCACCATAGCGGTGCTTTTGGAAAGAAATACCTTCCCGAGACGATGGGCAGTGGCGTGTGTGTCCTCGACTACGACAATGACGGTGCACAGGACATCCTGTTCGTGAACTCGATGGATTGGCCGGGACATGGCTCATCGAAGTCTTATCCCGCCCTCTACCACAACAATGGCGATGGAACCTTTACCGACCGCACCAAGCAGGCTGGGTTGGACATCGAGATCTATGGCATGGGATGTGCCGTCGGCGACTATGACAACGACGGCAGGGAAGACATCTACATCACCGCGGTTGGTTCCAACCACCTTTTTCGGAATCTAGGCAATGGGCGCTTCACTGACGTGACGGCAAAGGCGGGAGTGGGTGGCAGCGGATTTTCGAGCGGCGCCGTGTGGTTTGACTACGACAACGACGGCAAGCTGGATCTATTTGTCGCGCACTATGTGACCTGGTCGGCAGAGAAAGATCAATTCTGTTCCCTCGACACAAAGAACAAATCCTATTGCACGCCCCAGGTTTACCAGGGCGAGAGCGCGCGGCTTTACCACAATCGCGGTGACGGAACTTTTGAGGATGTTACCAAGCGCGCTGGTCTATACGATCCAACCAGCAAGTCGCTCGGTATTGCTCTGCTCGACTATGACGATGATGGCTGGCTCGACCTGCTCGTTACCAATGACACGCAGCCGAACAAGCTCTATCGCAACAACCATAACGGCACCTTCACAGATGTCGGCGTTCAGGCCGGCGTAGCCTACAGCGACGCCGGCGCCACCCGCGCGGGCATGGGAGTGGATAGCGGCGACTACGAGAACTCAGGTCATCCCGGCCTGATCATCGGCAACTTCACCAATGAGGGCATAGCGCTCTACCGTACAGATGGCTCAGGTTTGTACACATCCGCTTCCGAGATCACGGGGCTCGACCGTTGGTCGTTACAGTCGCTGACTTTCAGTACTTTTTTCTTTGACTACAATTTGGACGGTCTGCTCGACGTACTGGCCGTGAATGGACACGTGGCCGATGACATCAGCGTAACCCAGCCGCATCTGAAGTATGCGGAGCCCCCTCTGGTGTTTCGTAACCAGGGAGGAGGCCGGTTTGAAAATGTGTCTACGCAGTTGGGGCCGGCTCTCGAGCGGCCTGTGGTCGGGCGGGGCGCTGCTTATGGGGACTTCGACAATGACGGCGATCTGGACCTGGTGATGACTGAGGCCAATGGTCCGGCACGGCTACTCCGCAACGACAACGGCAATCAGAACGACATGCTTCGCGTCAAGCTGATCGGTACGCGTTCTAATAGGGACGGCATCGGCGCCAAGCTCACGCTCCAGGTCGACAACCATCTCCAGTTGTTACGCATGGTGAAGACCGGCTCAGGCTATTTGTCGCAAAGCGAGTTGCCGGTGACCTTCGGGTTAGGTAAGCCGGACCCAGCCCGACGGATGAAGCTTACTGTGGTATGGCCCAGCGGGCATAAGGACTTTCTAGCAGGCATTCAACCCAACCAGGCCATCACGGTGCAGGAAGGGAAGGGAACTGTCGCAGCGCACGCGATCGTGTTTGCAAAGAGTGCGCCAGCGAAGACATCTCGTTAGTGTGCTTTGTCGCGGCATGAACGGCTGAACCGCAGGTCCCTCCACTACGCTGCGCTCCGGTCGGGATGACAATTCTATTGCCGGGGCAACTATTTCTCGCTGACGCTCTTGCGGCTACAACAGAATTGTCATCCCGACCGGAGCGTAGCGTAGTGGAGGGACCTGCGGTTCACCTTAACGACTCACTGAGGCTTGCGCAAAGAATCCGGCCCTGTCCAGTATGGCAATAATCTCTTCCCGGCAGGCCCCCAGTTTCCAACCCGCATTCAGCAAATCGTCGGCACGCACCGGATACCTGTTATGACGCGCAGAATCGCCGAACCCGCCCACGTTGAAGGGCTCAATGAGTCGCTGAACCTCAGCCGCGAGCTCTCCATCCGGTTGGTACGCCCGCTCCAGCAAGCGCCGCGAAGCCGGGCCGAACGACGGATGTCGATGCAGTAGGAATCCAGGCGCCAACTCCGGTTTGCCCAGCTGGTGCGCGGTCTCAGCGAAGCTGACTGCCGCAAAATACAAGAGCGACAGCGCGGTAAAAACCGGAAAGTTGCCCATGTTCGCGTACAGGGCCCCAATCAGCCGGCTGGCTGCCAGCAAATCGCTGTCTGTTTCCTCTGCATAGCCTCGCAGCCGGAGCGCCATGTCATCCGCATCACGATGTTCAGCGATGATTTGCGCCAGCCGCCCTATCCCCGTGAGCGTGAGAGCAAACCCGGTTGACAGCAGCGGGTCAACGAAACCGGCCGCTGAGGGCAACATCGCCCATTGTTTTCCCGCAATGGTGCTGCTGCGAAAGCTGATTGCCGGCATGTGCCGGAACGGCTGGCACGCAGATGCCTGCTTGAATTGTGATCGCAACGCGGGCAGCCGGTCCAGAAGCCTCTGCCACGCCGGCTCCCCTTCGTTCAGTGCCAGCTCTTTGGCTACCCGGCGAGTCGCTGCGACCCCAGCACTAGTGACCCCATGATTGAATCGCAAGACCCACACCCATCCGCCATCAAATACGTGATGCACGGCGGCGTCATCAACCGGATAGGGAGGTTCATCTCCCGCAGTTTCGGAGCGTGTAACTCCCGTGAAGTGGCTGTACAAGCTTTCTGTAGGAGGGAGCCCAGGCAGAGGAGACTCCTCCAACCGCAAACTGCGGTGCAGAAAACCGCGTGGGCCGGTGGCATCGATCAAAAGTCGGGCACGCAGGTGAAACGTCTCCTCGCCGGCGCGGCCGATGATGGATGCCCCATCCTCAGCGAAGTCCAGCGTCTCAATCCGGACGCTGTCGCGGTAGTCGACTCCCAACCTCTGCGCCTCCGTAACCAGGAAGTGATCCACGTCAGCCCGGTACCAGTGAGTGTCGGCAATATTGTCGTGCGGACTCGCTGCCACCAGTAGTTCACCTTCCTGGTGAAAGAAAGTGAAGCCGCGCTTCAGTCCGCAGGCGATCTGCGGATAGGTGCGCTGCCAGCTTCCCCATTTTGCCAGCGGGGCAATCCGCGGCAGGTCATAGGTCGCGCTCAGCCTCTCCAGCAGAAGATTGCTCAACGGCGTTGTGGATTCGCCGATCGCCATGCGAGGATGACGCCCCTGTTCGAGCAGCACAACGGAAAGCCCGAGCTGATGGGCAATCATCGCCATCAGGCTGCCGCCGAAGCCGGCGCCCACAACAGCAAGGTCAACGTCGCGCTTCAACTCGCACCTCCGCAATGGGAGCACGGAATCCGATCGAGCATCACCTGCTCCAGGTTCATCTGTTGCAGCCTGGCGGCGCGCTGCGCGTGGCAGTGCGTGCATGATGGGCGCAGATCCCACAGGTCCGCGAAGACTCTGCCCGCCTTGAGCCGCAAACCGTACTCCATCGCGGATTCCAGCGTCGCCAAAGACGGAGGCGCAAACGCAAGCGCCTCCATGGCCCCATTGCCTGCACGCGTCGGGATCAGGGTCGCGGCCGTTGCGCCAACTTCCATGGCGAACGCCAAAGACCGCTCAGCCCACTCAAGCGCTTCGGCTGCCGGCATGAGCGGAGGCTGCACCAGGATAAAGACCCGAAGATCGATTCCATTTTGCCGCAGGAAGTTTGCCGCGTTCGAGAATTGCTCCAGCGTCATCCGCTTATTCAATCCCGCAAGCACTTGCACGTGCACGGTCTCGAGCCCCATAGCGATCTCGAGTTGGCCGTTGAGCAAGTCGCGAAAGCGCAAGCAGGCATCGCCGGTAAGCGCCGGATGATTCTCTACAATCAACCTCTCGAAGCGATTGGCGCGCAGCGCGATGGCGGCATAATCTGCGGGAGGAATCGCTTGGGGATCGAAAAAGCTGCCGCTGTTATAGAGCTTGAGCTGTCGCGCCGGTGGAAGCTTGAGAAGTGCGTGATCGATCTGTGCCGGGATCGCCCCGAGCGGAACCGTTTCGCTGAGCGTGTTGCGCCACAGGTCGCACATCAAACAACGAAACGGGCACTCTCGATTGGTGAGAAAGACAGTGGCGATCGGTTCGACGGACCCACAGTCGGTACGCTCGTCTTCGACAAAATATTGATAGGGGAGATAAGGATCCCGGACCTCTCGCGCCGGGCGTTTGCTGAGTATCCACGCATCGCGTTCCGTCGTTTTGGCCGGATATACGTTCATGGATATAGAGACAGAAATCTCTGGCGATACTCCGCCTCGCGAAAGGGCAGCGCAGATTGCATGGTGGTCTCTGCCAGCGCTCCGTGCTGGAAGCGGCGTTTGGGGAAGACCGGCATATCGAAACCGGTGACTGCCTTCAAACCGCGGGCCACGATCTCGCCCTTGAGCTGATAGAGCCGCTCCACGTCATAATTGGTCAAAGCAATGAACGGTATGCCCTCGGCGACCGCGATCAGCGACGGTTGCGTGAAGGGACTGAAGCCACGAAAGCCAAAGTGGTGGGCCGGGGCGTAGGTTCGGCTATAAGAGCGGCTCAATCCACCGCTGTAGGTCAAGGAGTGTTTGATCTTTCCCACTCCCCATCCTTCCTGGTAAAGCATCGGGTTGTTGATCACGCTGCGGATGGTAAGTTCAGGATTCTGCTCGATCGGATAATCCTTGAGGTTCTCGTCGCCGCCGTCACCGTCGATCAGATAGCGCCACGTGGGATAGCGTTGCCTTACTCCCCGGCATAACGCCATCGCCATGGTGCCCGATTGCACGTCGAGCACTTTATAATCTTCGACCACGCGGATGGTCTCATCGACGTCGAGCGAAGATGGATCGACCGTTACCGGTTCGAGGAAGAGGCCCAGATCGAGGGCCTCAAGAAACGCGCGAGCCTGGCCCACATCAGGACCATCGCCGAGGTCGAGCACAAAGGCTTTGAGTCGCGCGGGGTTCATGCCCAGCTTAAGCATGACGTGGAAGGTGGTAAGGAAGACGCTGCCGCTGTCGATGCCGCCCGAAAAGCATACTCCTATTGGTTCATGCGCAGGCACACGGACCAGCCACCGCTCAATCTCGCCCGCAAGCGCACCGATGTAGGCAGCGCCAATCTGGTCGAGGTCAGTGGTCATCACTCCTTGGGGCGGGGTGAAGAACCGTGTGTAGACCGGGTCCGGATCGGGGCAACCGATCAGCTGCAGCGCAACCACGTGGTGGGCGGGAACCATTCTGGTGTAGCTGGGCTGAAACTGGGCTTCCAGTCCTTCCCCTTTCAGCCAGTTGTAGATCGTATCGATGCGCGCCGCGACGATCAGCACCGGTCCTGCCTGGCGCTTGGCCAGGAAGTAGCGCAGGGGCCGGTCCAGCGAACGTGCCAGTTTCACGGTCTTGCCGGCGCGCGCCACGAGCGCAAATGAGCCCGCGATGCGGCCCACTTCCTCCGCCGATCCGTTCAATACGATCTCTCGCGCTTGCTCCACCGGGAGGCGATAGAGTTGGTTCGCCTCTGGTTCCGTGAGATCGACTACCTGCTCAATGTACTGCTCCTGCATCGCGCCCTCGACTCTTTGTCCTTGGTCAAGGATAGCGCAATCAACGACGGTCCGAATTTGGAGCGGCCTAGTGTTTGAGCGGCGTATCCCAGTGGAAAATCAACTCGACATAAGCAAGTTGGCCAATGCGTCCCTGCGGATAGTCGCTACCGACCACGCTCTTACCCCACACGTGAGCGTAATACCCGTTGACGTCCAGATAAGGCCTGGCGTGCCAGTCTGAACTGATATCGGCAACGCTGGCGAAAGAGGAATGTCCCCCGCTGGGCCGTCCGGTCATGCCGAACACCTTGTTATCGAATGCCCCACCACCCTGGTACCAGATGTCTTTGCCTGAAGTAAGCTGCAGCCAGTGCAAGTCGCTGCGCAGTTCCCACTTGGGCGTTGGGCGATCGATGATCTGTACAAACTCGTCCGTGAGGTTCATCAGATTGTAGAAAGGGATCCGCGCATAGACGCGTGGGGTGGGCAAAAGCTCAAAGAAGGTGCCGTGCGTTTTATCCGAGGCATTTTTGTCTCCACTGCCGCGCCACCAACCGCCGCGCAGCCACGGTGTGCTGGCCACGTGCAGAAGCTGATATCCTCCCTCGAGATCGGCAGCGCCTGCGCGATGGTCCAGTTCTCCCCATTGGCCGTTTTGCAACGCACCCCAACCGACGAAATCGAATTGTCCCGGGCCGGCGGGAATGGCGGTCATAAAGTCTCCACCGTAGGTGCCGACACGAATATTTTGATGGTCTGTCTGCCGCACCGCCAGCGGGCGGTTGTCTGTCTTCGTAATTCCTGTGCGGCCGTCGTGATAGCCAATGGCAAACACACGCCACACGAAGCGGTTTTGCCAGTCGGATTTTGTATAGGCAAGGTACTGCAAATCCACGTTCAATTCGGGATTGCCGTTCATGTTGAAGACGCCCTGGTCCGAACGTGCAGCCATTGCGGTTATATCCCAGGAGCCTTGGCCGTAGTGGGCATCAATTCCATCGAAACTACGCTGCGCATTAGAAAAGCCAAAGTTGCTCACCAGCCGTTGCCCCACCCGGTTGGGCTGCAGCCAGGCAAGGGTCGGATTCTTTGGTTTCGTCTCCAGCCCATCGAAAAATTCAAAGCGTCCAATACGAATATTCTTATCGTCGTCGAAGCCATAACGAACGTATCCCTGCTTAAGAAACGCGGCCGCGGGATAAGAATTATTGCCGCCGCTGACGTAATAACTGGCGCCCAGGCCTAGCTGACCCTGAGCGCTAGACGAACTGACGGCGGTGTTGGGAGCGTCAATAATCGTCCCTTGCGTGATCTCGACTTTCCAGTCCCACCGGTCGATGGTCTGTGAAAGCCCAAAACGCAACAGTGATTCGCCGTAACCATAAATGTTGTCTGGAGGGGCCTTGAACCACTCCCAGCCGAGACCGCGCGCCCGTTCATATACAAAAAAATTCACGGGATGCCCGCTGGGTGTCGATTGCGGTGTCTGGCCCCGCAAACCAATCGCGCTCGATAACAAGACCAAAAAGCAAATAGAACGACGCACACCTACCTCCAAAATGGTTGCCGGTTTTTACGGCCATTGATTTCTCAACTTTTATGTAAAAGATTTCTTCTTGGAAACGCTCGGACTCGAACGACATTTCGTTTATGCGGAATCGCAATTCGGGCGAGCGATCGCAAAACTGTGCCCGCACCCGGGTACTCCATGGATAGGGACAGGATCTCTGTCGGATTGATAAACATCGGTGGCGCAAGCATTAATGAATCAACGCCAGTGGTCAACCACCCTGGGGTTGGTGTTTATCTCAACCCTCGGGTGGAGATTGCCCGAGCCAGCCTTACCACCAGATTCATTTATTAGAGCCGCAGAAAAATCTCCGGGTGCTCCAGAACCCGTATTTCTTATGAGGCTCGGTGGAGCTGCGAACTTCATGCGGCTTTCCTTAATGAAAGCCGCACACGCGGCCGTTGGAGGGTGCTGCGTATAGGAAATAGGGGTCCTTCGCATTTGTTGCGGAGGGTGGCATACGGGGCTTCGGGGAGCGGTCTAGGCTACGGCCCGGCGAGAGGTTTCTTGCCATTTGCAAAAGCTGTAAAACAGGAACGTTCCCAGGCGCGAGAGATTCAACAGAGAACAAAACAGGAGTGTCTTCAAAACCCCGCGTGGCCGGAGCCGCGAATAGACTGAGTTAAGGCTCCACGCCGGCACCGTGTAGACATCGCCCGCTTTCAAGACGCCGATGCGGTTCCTTATCGGCGACTCATAAATCACTCTCTCTATCCCATAATTGAAGAACATTGCCAGATCGAGAATCCGCCGGCTGTACATGGCCGCCCCCAACCATGCGATACTTTGCCGGCGACGCGATTCAATCAGCAGGCGAGATGCTTCCGCCGCATGTCTCAGTGCAGCGGTCACTCCGTTGGCGGTCATCGGATCCACCATCGCGGCGGCCTCTCCCGCGATCAGCCAGTTCGGTCCGGCAACCCGGCCATGCATGCGGCAAATGAACGATGTGACCGATGGGGCAATGGCCGGCACAGCCTGCAAGAGACTCGCAAAGCGGGGGAACCGGCCAAGCTTCTCTCTGAAGATATCTTCCACGGTTTCCCCCTGCTGGCGCCCGGCCTTGATCGTTTCCCCGGTCGCTACATATCCCACGCTGATGGTGTTGGGGTTGATGGGTATTTCCCAGACCCATTCCATGTAGGGTGGCTTCACGCCG
>Ga0302325_10015192_pt1 | contig 16365 bp, 14 predicted proteins | sample Palsa_T0_2_FD_201948 | JGI IMG/M metagenome (GOLD analysis project Ga0302325, IMG submission 201948) | Peat permafrost microbial communities from Stordalen Mire near Abisko, Sweden - Palsa_T0_2 | ecosystem: Environmental > Terrestrial > Soil > Palsa > Peat permafrost | place: Sweden: Abisko... | reverse complement strand
CGTCAGCGGTTCGACCATCACCCTGACCCTGCGACGCAACCTGCGCATGGCCAATGGTGACGATCTCAGCGCCGCTGACGTGGCGTACTCATTGAGTCAGCTGGTCAATCCCGTTAACGCCAGCCCAGAAAGCGGGCTACTCCAGGAGATTGCCGGTTATGACGACCTGGCAGGCAACCTGTTCGCCCCGAGTTCGGCCAAACTCGCCGGCATTTCGGTGGTGGACGGCACCAACGTGCAGATCACCCTGAGCGCACCCGATCCCGGCTTCCTCATGGCACTCACCGAACCGGCGACGGCACCGTACGCCATGGAGCAGGCATCCGAGCATCCCGCCCGGTTTGCCGACGATCCGATGTGTGTCGGTCCCTACTACCTCGTCCATCCGTACTCGGCTGGTGAAACGAACATCCAACTTGCGCGATCGCACGACTACTACGGACGGAACGTGGGCTTCACCGGCGGTGGCGGTGGCTACGCCGATCACATCGACTTGCGGGTTTTCCCGACCGCCCAGGACGCACTCGACGCGCAACGGTTCGGCACGGTTGACCTGGCCGAAGTCCCCATTGACACGACGGCACCGCCGGTCGGCCACGGCTCTCGCCTGGTATCTGCCGCAATTCCCGACGAGGAGTACGTCGGACTACCCGATGGCGTGGGCGGAATCTTTGACAATGTGGATGTTCGACTTGCGCTCAGCGAGGCGGTTAACCGGCAAGAGATTGCCGCCAATGCATGGGCAGGTTCGGTACAGGCGGCCACCGGATTTGTGCCGAAATCGATCGGACTATCGAGCGCCGCTGTGTCATGCACGACAGCTCCGGCATCGGGCAACGACACTGAAGCGCGAGCACTCCTCACGACGGGTGAACGGCGGCAACTGGCGGAAACCCATGTGAACATCAGCGTCAACGCCGACTCGGCCAATGTGGCTGAGATGTCGTTGCTGGCAACCCAGTGGCATCGTGCATTGGGCATGACGGTGACGGTGGTCCCGCTGCCCTGGAGCACCTACGAGCAGCAGGCAACCACCGGGGCCGGGTTCGAGCAGCCTTTCCGTATGTCCTGGTCGGCACAGGCGGCCACTCCGACCGCCACCTACCTCGATCCCAGCCAGTTCCTGCTGCCTCTGTTTGATTCCCTGACGAACCCGGAGGCCGACTTGGAGCACTATCAGAACCCTGCACTCAACGTGTTGATGACCGGTGCTGCGCTACCGGCTCTTCAGGGTCTCGAACGGAACCAGCAGATGAGGGCCATCGGCCACAGTTTGTGCACGTCCATGCCGATCATCCCTCTGGTCACCGCACGGTCGCGCTGGCTGATTGCAAACCAGTGGAAATCGGCCCGGGGCACCTTTCTGTCCCCAGTTGGAATTCCACTCCTGCGGGAGCTCTACCGCTGATGGCTGACGTCAAAGGCACGCGCAGCTCGTTCCTCATCAACCTGTCATTGGCCCTGGCCCTCGTCATCTTGATCGCCAGCGTGGCCCTGATCGTCAAACCGGCCGCCCCTCCATCCATCGCCGAGTTCGCGCCCGAAGCGGTGAAGGCCATCACAAAGGCTCCCAAGTCCGAAGCGGGGCTGTTCGGCGACGCGGCCGGGGGGAAATCGGCCTGCCTGACACCCCAGACCTGCACAACGACCACCACGACCACCACGACGCCGGCCACTCCGGGTGGGGCGACCACCACCGCCACCACCATCCCCGTCGGAGTGCCGAGTTCGCTGCAGTGCTTCGAGTGGCCCGACGGAGCGGTGACCCAGACGTTCGACCCCCAATCCCCGCCCTGCGTGGCGACCTGGCCCGATCAGGCAGCCGGCAACGGCGGGGCAACCTCAATGGGTGTTACCGGAACCACCATCACCGTTGCCGCGGACGCCTTCGACGGTGCACCGGACAAAGCACTTGACCAGGACATCGTCGACTTCTTCAACAGTCACTTCGAACTGTACGGACGACAATTCCAATTGGTGTACCCCGCCGAAAGCGGGGATGAGGGGGATCCGACGGATCAGGAGGCCGATGCCCAGAACGTCGCCGCCGACAAGCCCTTCGCCGACTCCGGTCTCTACGTCGCTCCATCCACTGCGTCTGTGTTCATGAACGCGCTGGCCGACGATCACATCATCGGCATCACCGACCAACCCGGACAGACCACAAGTGGCGACCTCGCAGCCGAGGGCCCCTACGAGTGGTCCTACAGCCCGACGATCGACCTGGACGAGGCGAATCTGGCCGCCATGATCTGCCGCTCCCTGCCGGCCAGCCGCCCGGCTCAGTATGGAGGCACGGACGTCAACGGCAAGACTCGGAAGTGGGCCATCCTCGTCCCCGATGCGGCCACCAACGACGACAACCCTTCACCCGAGACCACCGACCTGACCAACGGGCTCTCGTCGTGTGGTGTGACGCCCGGCGTCGTCACCTATGACATACCGAGCAGCAGCGGACCATCGACATCCGGTGACGAGACGCAGTTCATGCTGACCCTGCGCAACGACGGCTACACGTCGTTGATCTACCTCGGATCCGGCGAACAGGGTTCTAACAATCTGATGGCGGCGGCCAACGACGACGGCTATGAACCGGAGTGGGTGTCGTCGGGGGTGGGCGACCTCGGTTCCACTGAAGCAGACAGTGAATGGGGAGAAGGCAGCGCTACCCAAACCGATCACCTCATCGGGATGGGTACCTGGAGCAAGTACCTGACCGAGTCAGAAGAACCGTGGTTCGAGGCGTACACCGATGAGTCCTCGACCAGCCCCTCCCTCAACTCGGCGGCCGATATTCAGCCGTTCTACGAGGAGATGCTCGTCATCGCCTCGGGGGTGCAGTCCGCCGGACCCGATCTGACCCCGACATCCTTCGCCAATGGGCTGACAAAGCTGGACTTTCCCAACCCGGGGGCTGCCGGGCAACCCTTCTATCAAGCCACGGTCGGATTTGGGTCCGGCACCCACGTGATGCAGCAGGACTTTTCGGCCTGGTGGTGGAACGGCACGGCCCAGAGCCAGGCTCCGTTCCCCGACGATTACCCGGGCGCCTCCTGCGAAGTGGATTCGGGGCAGAGGTGGTCCTTGAATACCTGGCCCACGACGGCCCTGCCTTTCGACCAGGGTAAATCATGTTGAATTTCTCTCTGATATGTCAGAAGTATACTGTGAAGTATCAGATTTCCAATGTGCGAACTTCAATGAGGCAAAGTAATGGGACATGAGAGTGACGTGATTGAGATCACAGACGACACCTTTGACCAGGTGCTGGGTTCGGATGCTCGCCCAATGTTGCTCGACTTCACTGCAACCTGGTGTGGGCCGTGCCAGCACCTGGCCCCTGGGCTGATCAAGTTCGCCGGCGTGCACAAGGACATTGTCCGAATCGGTTCGGTTGACGCCGATCTTTGCCCGCAGCTGTGTGATCGCTTCGAAAGTCCCGTGCTTCCAACCCTGGTCCTGTTGGGTGCCGACGGACCGGAAATGTACCTGGCCCGTTCCATGACCTTTGACGAGTTGGAAGCCGTCGTCCTGCCCTATGTCATCCATGCCATCGCAGGCATACCCCGGGCTCCGTCACTCCCCTCGTATCCGGCCGGCCGTCGATTTGTCGTCCCTACCGACGAACGGGTGATTGTTCGATTCTGGGCTCAAGGCCATCACCAATTCAAGGTGCCCGAACTTCCCGGTCAACAGGAAGTTCCCGCAGACCATTTCGTCGAAGTCGCCATCACCGATCGAACAGGGGATACCGAAATCAGCCTCGACATGCTGAGAGGTGGCGAGTCACACATCAATCGGCTCCATGTGGTCGGCCTGGTAGGCGCCGGCCAACTCACGGCTCTCGCGAGATTCGACCACCTGACGGTGCTCGATCTCCGTATTCCCACCCAACTGAACACGGACGAACTCGAGGTCCTGGGCAGCATGACCAGCCTGCGACTTCTTCTGATCCCTTCCGAAGTCGCCGGCGACAATGGTCTTCAGCAACTGCGGAAGGCCCTTCCCAATTGCGTCGTGAACCGGCAATGGGTGAGCCCAGGGGCGATGACCAAGGTCGGGCCACTTCCTCACCGCCATTGGGCCACCGAAGAAGAATCCGCACTGACCGGCTACCTACGAGTCGGCGACGGGCACACAACGTTCACTCTCAAAATCCCGGAGGATGGTCATGCCTACGGTCCCGGTGCCACCGACGGACGACCGCTGACTCTGCGCTCACTTGCCCACAATGAGCCGATTGCCCTCCACCATCCCGATGCCCACCTGGTGGGACAGGTCGAGTTCGATCTGGGTCAGGGTGACTTCAACGGGGGCGTCGTGGTCGAGGCGCAGTACTGCACTCCGACGCAGTGCTTCACTCCGGAGACGCTCTGGTGCTATCCGACCAAACCCGTCAGGTCGCCAGAAGAAGTCACACAACTCCGGGCCGACATGGCGAAGTGGACCGAGGATCGCCAGGCGACCGTCAAGCGGATTGAGACCACCCGATGAGTGCTCATACGCACATCACCCATGTGGAAAGCGATGGTGACTTTGACGGCATTCTGGCGTCCGATCCGCGACCCATGCTCCTCGAGTTCACCGCAGCATGGTGCGTGCCTTGCCAGCGCATGGGCCCGAAAGTGGCTGCATTCGTGGCACGCCACAGTACTCAGGTCCGGCTCGCCATCGTCGACGGCGACGTCTGCACGAAGACAAGGAACCGCTTCGGCATCTCCGGATTCCCGTCCATGGCGCTCGTAACCGCCCGTGGTGTGGATGTGCTCCTGCTCGGCGGGCGGGGTGAAGGACAACTTGAATCCGAACTGCTTCCTTACGTGCGCGCCGCTCCGTCCGGGATGCCTGTCGCCCCACCGGAAGCGCCACCCTTTTGGCGAACGGGCCGCACAATCACAATCACGGAAGCCGAAGGACTCACCGTCAAGCTCAGGGGCAAGGAAGAGCGGACTCTCGACGTGGGCCGACACGAAGTGCCCGAAGACAGCTCAGTCCAGGTGATCCTCCGCCCCGTCGAGGAGGCTGGAGTGCTGAGTCTGGCGCACCTCGCCGGGTGGGAATCCTCTATCGATCAATTGGTGGTGGGCGGAGATTTGAGTACAGACGAATTCGAGATTCTTTCCCAGTGCACCGGACTTTCCTTACTCGCTCTCATGAGGACAGCTCCACTGCAGCCCTCTGATATTGAGGTCCTGTCCAACCTGACGGCATTACGGACTCTGATCGCCCGCGGTCAGATTGACCAGCTGGCTGAAGAGCATTTAGGCCGGGCGCTCCCTCACTGCACCATAAACGGACGATGGGTGAGCGAAGTGGCCCTTCGCACCACCGGGCCCCTTCCCCCCGCACCCGATGAGGCTGTGGTGGAGCCATTCCTCGCCGGCACTCTGCACATCGGAGAAAACCTGTCGACGTTCATACTGAGAGTCCCCGAAGGCGGCTATGTCTACGGTCCAGGCTCCACCGACGGAGTGCCGCTGCGGCTGCGTTCCCTCGGCGACGACTCGGTCATTGAACTCCCATCAGCGGAAGATCACCTGACCGGAGCAGTCGAGTTCGAATTGCATCGAACGGATCTGTCGGCCGGTATCGCCGCGGAAGCACAGTTCTGCACGTCGGAGCAGTGCTTCATGCCACAGACCCTTTGGTGCCTGCCGACTCATGCTTAAGCCGCTCGACAGTCCGAGAGACATCGACCGTAGTGTCAGCCGGAGCTGGCTGGACGACGCCTTGGCGACGCTGGAGCACGAAGCAATGTCCTGTGCGGAGACTCCGGTGCATTTGTTTCCGCTCCCTCCGGAGTGGAACATCGACCTCTACGTAAAGGATGAGTCGGTCCATCCCACCGGATCCCTCAAGCACCGATTAGCGCGGGCGTTGATCTCCCATGGACTCTGCAGCGGTTGGATCGGAGAGGACACCACGCTGGTCGACGCGTCCAGTGGTTCGACGGCAATTTCCGAGGCTTTTTTCGCCCGCCTGCTCAATCTACCGTTCGTGGCCGTCCTTCCCCGGTCCACCACGGCGGAGAAGATCCGTCTCATTGAGCGTGAGGGTGGAACCTGTCACCTGGTCACTGATCCGTCGAAGGTGGATACCGAAGCCCGTCGCATTGCCGGAGACATCGGCGGTCACTACCTGAATCAATTCACCTACGCCGAGCGGGCGACCGATTGGCGTAGCGAGAACAACATCGCCGCCGAAATTTACCGACAACTCTCGGGCGAACGCTATCCATTGCCGGAGTGGGTGGTGGTTGGTGCGGGAACCGGAGGTACTTCGACCACCATCGGCCGCTACGTCCGACTGCGCCACTTCGACACCCGGGTGTTGGTGGTCGACCCCGATCACTCCGCCTTCTTTGAGAGCTGGACAACCGGCAATACCGATGCGCGTGCCAATGGTTCAGCCATTGAAGGAATCGGGCGGCCTTGTTGGGAGCCTTCGTTCGTCCTGAGCACGGTCGACAGGATGATGAGCGTTCCCGATGCCTCCTCAATCGCCGCTATGCGACTCCTGCGTGATCGAACCGGGCTGGTTGGTGGCGGCTCGTCCGGTACCGCACTCTTCGGGGCACTCAGATTGATCGATGAGATGCACCGCGAAGGGGTAGCGGGGAGCATCGTGTCGATCCTGTGCGACCGGGGAGATCGCTACGCCACCACCTGCTACGACGACGTCTGGGTCCGAGAACAAGGGTGGGACATCAATACCCCCATGGCGCGGCTGGAGTCTTTTCTCACGACTGGATACTGGAGCTGAGCTTCAGGCGGACTTCGTCCGCCCATTCGACGGTAGGGGGATGGGCAGCTCGGAGCTGAGGACACCAAGGTTGGTGGATAGAATGGCGTCGGACGACAACAGCCCACTCAGCACCATGAGCTGGGCCTTGTGCGACTGAGCCACCGCGACTTCTCGGGCCTTGTCCGCATCCCCCGAAAGGATGGCCGTGACGAGGTCCTTGTGTTCATGGACGATCTCGTCGGCCCGACTCGTCAGGGCCAGTCCCACGTGCATCACCCGCTCGAGTTGTTCGAGCACCTGACGAAGCGTCTCGGCCAGCCACCAGTTCCCGGACAGTTGCGCCACCGCCAAATGGAATTCATGGTTGGCCGTGAGAAAATTGACGATGCTGTCGCGGTCTCCCGGCTCGTACGAGGTCATGCACAGGTCTTCAAGCTCCTTGAGCAATCCAAGTTCGGTACCCCGGCTGGCCGCCAGGGCCGCCGCTTCGCCTTCGAGCAGGGTCCGAAGGCTCATGAGATCACGGGCGTCCTTAATGGTGACCGGCGTCACGCGGTAGCCCGATCGGGCGATCGCCTCAACCAGGCCCTCCTGGCGGAGGCGGGCCAGCGCATCGCGGATGGGAGTCTTCGAGAGGCCGAGGTCGGCCACCAGCTCGCCCTCGGTGAACGCCGTGCCCGGTGGGAGGCGGAGGTCGAGAATGCGACGTTTGATGTCCCGGTAGGCCGAATCACTCAACGTTGGAACCACAACTGGAGCCTCGGATTCCCGATTGAGCGGCCTTCGTGGACTCAATGTCTTCCTCCGGTTACCTCAGGCTGCGAATACATCATGGGCGGACAATCGGTACTTCTGATCGCAACAGAACTTGAAACTGGAATCTTATATGGAGATCCTGTTGCGCCAGCAACTCATGTGATGCCGCGGATCAGCATCAGAGGGCGATGCGAAATTGTTAGAGTTCAGCACTCTGAACAGGACTTTCTTGTCCACTCCGATCCCGGTGGGCATTCAGCCGGGCCAGGATCGATCGGAGTGGTTCCAGATCTGAGGTTCCGAGTTCTGCAGCCAATTGCACTTCAGTGGAGCTGATGGCAACTTCGATCACCGTGACAGCGTCTCGGCCGCGATCGGTCAGGACGAGATTGGTCCGCCGACGGTCTGCCGCATTGCTCAGACGGACGACAAAACCCAGCTCTACCAGGGAATCAACCAGCTTGGAGATGGCCTGCTTCGAGACGCCCATCTCGACCACCAGTTCACTGGCATCCACGGCTCCGGCCGAGAGGGCGCCCAAAGCCCAGTAGCCAGGCTGGGGGAGATCCCCCAGGCCGGCCTGACGCAACGAAGCGGCCATAGCTGCTCGATATCGCTGATTGACCCGGCGCAACAGCCAAGGCGTGGCCAGCGTATGCGGAGCCATATCGTCACTTTCAGTCATATTTAATGACAGTCTACTTTGTTGACTATCTGGACGGAACGCCATAAATTGCCGCCATGCGAATTCCCGTTTCCAGGTCAACGGCGGCCAAGCCGTTCGGTCTCATCGCACTGGTACCACTCCTTCTGGCCGGCACCCTGGCGCTGTCCCCACCAACGAGTGCCGCAGTGTCACCCGGCAGTTGGGTCAAGGACACCGTGCACTCACTTGACATCTTCTCTCCCGATGCAGCCAGCGAGTACTACTTCAACGGGTACGGCACCGAGGACGGAGCCCGCACCATCATCCGCGGCGAAGTCCCCCAGTCCCGGTACTGGTCCTTCACCATTTACCCATCGAAGGCCCATGTCCATGACACTGAAGTCCACACGGATCATGGCCGCTTCACCCTCACCATCGCCTCGAGCTGCCACGGTGTCAACGGAACTTGCCTGGCCTCCTCGTCCAGTGATCCATCAGGAATTGTCCTCATGCGCGTGTACGTCCCGGTGGACCTGAACGGCGCGGGAACCGGTGGTGTGCCGTTGCCTTCGATCACCTGGGTCAGCCCCAAGGGAACGGCACTCAGCCTGACCGAAGCGAGCGGTTCGAGTGCCGTCGCCTTCGGGCTCGCCGTCTATCGCCGCGAGGCAGGAACCTTGCCGGCATCGATCACTCGGACGTATCCGCCGGCGGTACCCGTGCCTACACCTGTGACCCTCCCAGCTCCCAAAATCTCCGAAGGCGGTTCCGGGGCCTTTGCCAACCCGGACAATGACTATCAACGGGTCCACATGTCGATGACCCGAGGCAACCTGATCGTGTCCGCAGAAGCGCCCACCTATGCGACCGATTCGTTCGCGCACCTCAACAATCTGAATCGCCCGGCCTCGAAGTCGCCCGATGTGCGCTACTGGTCACTCTGCGTTGACTTTGTCGGCAACTACACCGGCGCATGCCTGCGTGATGAGCAGATCCATGTCACAGCTGATCACCGGTTCACTGTGGTCGTGGCTCCCGCGTGCCCGGTGGCCGGGTATGTCAATTGCATCCCATCAGGTCCGGTGCCATTGGCCCGGGCGCTGCTCTACCGCACCATGCTGCCGACGAAGTCGTTTCATGCACATGTCTTTTCCGGCCCTTATTCATTGACTGCCACATACGTAGCCCGGGCCGGCTAATCGGTTCTTCAATGCAACGTCAGTGATCAGTGCGATTTGGAACCACCCACGACAGCATCTATGGCCTGCCGTGTCCCGTCTACACAGCTGTCCATTTGCTCATCTGTAATGACCAGCGGGGGGCAGTAGGCCAGCAACCCATTACCGACCGGTCGGGCGATGACCCCGTAATTGAGCAGTGCATCGCGAACAACGGGCGCTTCGAGGTGCGGTCCGAACGCGATGGCCCAGATACCCATGGTGCCCCGGGCCTCCACCACATGCTCGCCGTCAACCAGACTGACCAGCCCCTTGCCCAGCCGTTCACCGATGCCCTTGGCCCGGTCAAGGAGACCCTCCTTTTCAATGATGTCGAGATTGGCCATCGCAGCGGCAGCCGGCAGTGGGTGCCCGCTGTAGGTGTACCCGTGCCTGAAGACGAAGTCCGCGTCGGATTCAAGCGGACCACGCACGGCCGGACCGACGAGAACCCCACCAAGCGGGAGGTACCCAGATGTCACCCCTTTGGCAAACGTGACCATGTCCGGTCGGACGCCAAAGTGCTCAGCGGCCCACCACGCACCGAGTCGACCGAAACCACAAATGACCTCGTCGAAAATAAGGAAGGCGCCCAAGCGGTCGCAGTGCGCTCGCAACGCGGCGAGATAACCCTCGGGTGGTGGGTAGACACCTCCGGCCCCAATGACGGGTTCGGCGATCACCGCGGCAATCCGTCCTTCCGTGGCTTCAGCCAACTGTCCTAGAGCGTCGGCGTCGTCGAACGGAATCTGCACAACGTCGGGCACCAGTGGGCCGAATCCTTCCTTGTTGGCAGGCAGACCCGTGGCGGACATCGCCCCGTAGGTGACGCCGTGGTACGACGGTTGACGGCTGACAATCACCGTGCGTTCGGGGTGCCCGGCTTGCACCTGGGCTATGCGAGCCAATTTGATGGCCGTCTCGACTGATTCCGAACCGCCGGAAGTGAGAAAGACCCGGGCGTCCGGCATCGGCGCCAGTGCGACCAACCGGCCCGCCAGTGCGTCCACCGGCGGATTGGTGAATCGATCGAAGGTGTGGAAGACCTCAAGACGCCGCATCTGGGCCGCCACCGCATCGGCGATCTCCGTCCGACCGTGCCCCACGTTGCAATACCAGAGGCTGCCGAGCGCGTCGACGTAGTCGTTGCCCTGTGCGTCGGTCACTTCGGCGCCGTTTCCGGCGACAATGTCGACGAATGCGCTCCGGGGCGCTCCGGGGCGCGCGTACGGGTGCAGGAGTGCTGGAAGGTCGGAGTCTGTTGACATACCCTTCATCCTCGCGCCAACGAGGATGCCTCTGCGCCCTACCCCACTTCTCCAAGCACCGAACGCAACTCGGTGTCGTCCGACTCAATGGCCGAGCGAAGGTTGGTGAGTGCACCTTCACGGATCCGCAGTTTGGTGGCCGCAAAGGCTGCTGGATTGAGCGTCATCAATTGGGTGGCCTTCGCCTGTGCTGAGGCGAGCAGAGCGTCAGCGGGAACTACCTCGTCGAGAAGTCCTGTGCCCACGGCGGAATTCGGGTTGAACATTTCAGCCAAGACAACCACCCGATCGATGTGCTCTTGAGAAAGACGCTGGCGGCACACTTCTATCGCCGCTCTGGGCATGGTCATTCCGATGGCGACTTCGTTGGCCGTGATTTTGTACTCGGCATCGACCACACCAATTCGATAGTCAACGGACAACAGAAGGAACAGTCCCATAGCGAATGTGTGTCCCGAGCAGGCGATCACCACGGGATAGGGGAACGACAACATCCGGTACGAGAGCTCGAAGCCCGCCTTCAGGAGTCGCGGCGTGTCCGGCCCACCGCCCGTCAGCACGCCAAGATCGAAGCCAGCCGAAAAGAGCCCGGTGCGTCCTGTGAGCACGATTGCGGCGTGGTCGGACTCGGATCGATCCAACGCGTCGTTGAGCTCCGCCAGCATGTCAAAACTGAGGGCGTTGACTTTCCCGTCATCCATCGTGACGGTGGCGACCGCACCCGTGGCCTCATAGCTGACACGCATTACTACGTCACTTCCCTTCACTGTGGTGTTGTCCCGCCATTTCGATTGGTCTCACCCTACGCATGGCGGTACCCAGTTGCACCCAGTGCTCAATCCTTCAGATTTGGTTGCCCTTGCACTCAAGCAGTTGTCGAAGTACTCGAATCCCGGGGTCAGTCCGGAATGGGTGAAGCGGACTTCGGTCTCAACGAGTTGGCGCACAGGCTCGCGCCGGCGGTTCCGGAGTCCGAGTGAGCGGTGTGCCAGAGTTATGGCCGTGTCTGGCGGAATGAAGGCTGCGGCGGCAGTGGCCCTGCTGGTGGTGGTCGGCTCACTCGCTGCAATAGCGCCGGAGATCCCCGTGGCGGGTGCATCCACCTCGGCACCAACTGTGGGGGGACCGGCGAGCAAGTACGACTGCGCCCTGACCATCCGGCCGGCCGCCGACGCCTACACCGGTGCCGACGGCACGGCGTCGGAGATCGGCTGGGAGGGCAATCAGCAGGGAGTGGTCACCTGCCTGGGCGGGGTGTTCTACATCCAGGACGGCATTTACAAGAATTATGGCTTCGGCATCTACGACGGTGCCCCGACCACCTGGACCGATGCCTATGGCTACCTCCCCGCACAGATCACGTCGTTCACTCAGGACGGGGCTCAGGTCTCCATCCTGGAGTTCGCCGACCGGGTGGTACTCGGAGGCGACCCGTTTGTCGCCGTGTACAGCAGGGTCTCGGTGACGAATCCGACAAGTCACGTCGTAGAAGCGAACCCGGAGGCCTCCCCCGCCTTGATTCCCCTGAGTGCCGCAGTCGATTCGGTGGCCCCCCACACCACGGTCGATCACGATTACGTGATCGCAGCCGACCGCTTCGGGGGTAGTTACCCGTGGCCGAGCGCGGCCGCTCTGGTTGGCGCCGGCAGTCTCGACCTGCATTTCGCCCACATGACGAGTTTCTGGAATGCCCAGTTGGGCGCCATCACCGGGATCAGCGTTCCCGATCCAACCCTCGAAGACGCCTACCGCAGCGGCTTCATCTACACACAGATCGCCCGGAGCGGTAACCAACTGCACGATGGGGTCAACGGCTACCAGGCCCAGTACAACCACGATGTCATCGGCATCCTCTCCACCCTCTTCGATCAGGGCTACTTCGCCGACGCCCATGCGCTGCTCCTCCAAGCGCGCGACGCCATGGAAGCACCGGGCCAGGGCTTCTATGACGATGGGGTCTGGACGTACTCGGTACCCTGGGCCATCTACCTGATGAAGACCGGGGACCTGGCCTTCGTGAAAGCAAATTTCGACACAGACGGTGCCGCCGGTGCCGCGCAACCGAGCATCGAGGACACGGCCCACGCCATCGCCGCCGGCAGAGTCAGTGCCACGGGGATCATGAAAGCCACCGACGACATCGACACCCAGGGTGATTGGACCACCGATGACTATTCGGCCCTCATCGGCTTGGCCGCCTACCGCTACCTGGCTCAGCGTGTGGGGAACGCCAGCCAGGCAGCCTGGGCTACCCATCAGTACGACAGCTTGCTCTCGGCCACCAACAGGACGCTGAGCGCCACCATCGCACGCCATCACCTCGACTACATGCCGTGCTCAATCCTCCAGCCCAATTCCGCCAACCGGTGCAAGGACCCTGAGGACGCCAACTGGATGTCCCCGCTTGGCAGTTGGGCCTGGGACGGATCGCTCTTCGGGGCGACAGTGAACGGCCCGGGCGCCACCATGATCGACGCCACCTACGAATATGGCTTCGCCCGCCTGAAGGGCAAACTCCCACCAAACACCTTCGGGGGGTTTCCCGGTGACTACTACTCGACCGGCTACAACGCCGGCTACGGGACGGCCGGACTGGCCAGTGAGCACCACCGGGATCAGGGGATCCTGAGCTACGAATTCATGATCGCCAACAGCCAGAGTGGCCCGTACTCGTGGTGGGAGAGTTCGTCTGCCCCCTCGACCGACAACCCGTGGATCGGACGTCACCCGGCGACGGGGCAGGGCGCCTCCCCACACGCCTGGGGCATGTCCCAGGCCAACGGTGTACTCCTGGCCTCGCTGGTCGCGCAGCGCACCGACGGCACCCTCGTTGTCGGGCGTGGTGTTCCCGCCCAATGGCTGGGCGACAGTTCCCCGATCGTGGTCACCAACTTCCCGACGACCGACGGTCGGCGGCTGAGCCTCAAGATCTCATCGAGTGGCCGCTCGGTGTCGCTGTCCCTTTACGGCCACTCACCGTCGGGTCCGGTGCTTTTCCAACTGCCGTCGTTCATCGACAACATCGCATCCACTTCATCCGGCCGGATCGATCAGGGCAGCGGGACCGTGACGTTGTCATCGCACACGAAGCGCGTCACCGTCCACCTCCGCAAATCACCCAAAACCTGAACCTGAGCTCTCTATGGCATGGACTACCTCCAGGTAGCTCACGACCAAACTCTCATATCGGTGGTCCACCCAACGGGGTCAAGGTCATTTGGCAGTCCCAACGGGATTTGAACCCGTGTCGCCACCTTGAGAGAGCGGATCGACACGTCCACTGAATCCTTCAATATTCCATTTGACCTGGTCAGAGCGCTACGGCTGTCCGGCCCGTCTGCTGCGTAACAGCAAATAGCGCGAAAGGGTTGGGCAATTGGATGGGCAATTTGGACACCCACCACGTCATTCATTCCGCTTAGGAGGAATCATTGAGTCGACCGAGTTGCGAGGTGACGATTCGTTGGATCTCGTCCGGCACCCCGGGCGTCTCCGCAAGAGCTCGTTGCATGGCCTCGGGAGCATTGGCGAGAAGATCGCCGACGATATCGGATGCCGTTCTTCGTGACATTCCCCAGGAGCTAGCCTCGCTCAGGATCCGGTCGGTGGTCACTTGGTCGATGCGCCGGACGTCGTCGACGTACATGGCCAGCCGGTCGTCCCTGTAATAGAAGGTCGACATGACGTCGTATAGGGGAGCCATTCGGAGGGCTCCCGAGGACTCGTGCAAGAGTGAGTAGTTCTTCCCATGGGCGTCCCCGTTCCCAACGAGGACATTCAGCACGACCGCTCGGAGGAGGGTCGGAAGAGAGCCCGGATCGGTGGCACTCAAGATGCCAGCAAGGGTCTGGAAGGATGGCCCCCCGTCCTCCTGGTACTTGCTGCTCGGCGGGATCCCAGTCGCCTGGCAGAGGTCTTCTTGATGGATCCGCTCGACACGACCGTCGGGAGCCACCAGGCGGTCATACCGGGAGACCACAATCAGGGACCGCTCGCCGACCTTGATGGTCTCGACGTAAGCGACGGGGATACCGAGGTGTCGGGCAAGGCGCATGCAAAACACCTCGTTTTCGACTGTGTTCGGAAAACCGCGAATGTCGGGCTTGAGGATGTGCGTGGAGGGGGTGCCGTCGACCGGCCTACCCCACCGTCCGTCGGAAAGGCGGGTCAGGAGCAGCTTCTCCTGAACGCCAGCCAAGGAGATCCGCACCCGGTCGTCGACTCCCAGCGGCACGGTTCTGAGGTTTGCGATCAACTCTGCGAGTTCGTCATCGGAGAGAAGCGCCGCCGTCGTTGTCGTGGACGGAGGTGGGGCCAAGTCTTCCGAGGGCTGGATGACGACGGCGCCGGCACAGTCCCTTCCCAGGGCTCGGATCAGGCCGAAGGTGTCGTCGGCTCGGAGGGCAAGGTCTTCGGCAATCGCCCGTCGTGGCTCCCCCTCCGGAAGGAGGCCGTCGAGGAAGGGGCGAACGACGCCACTGCCGAACGGTGCAGCGGAGACCGGAAGGGTCAGAGACAGAAGAGGACTACCTCCTGGGTATCGGCTGAGGGCATCTGGGGTGTACCGAAGTCGAAGCCTGCGCCGCTCGGACTCGACGGTCGCCACCATCTGCCCGTACAGCCAGACGGCTAGCTGGTCGGCCATTACCAGTCGGCGTGCTGGAGGGTCATGCGGACCCCGAGCTGCTTGAGTATGGCCACAATCCGCCGAAGCTGCTCCGTCTCTTGACCGTTCTCCAGCCTGGATAGGTACGAGTGGGTGAGCCCGACGCGGTCAGCCAGCTCGGCCTGCGTCAGGCCCTCGTGGAGCCGGAAGTGCCGAATGGCCGGGCCAATCGAGGCGGCTGTGTAGACCCTGAACGGCTGCTCCTCGGCGACTGAATCGGACTTGCGCATATTCGCAATTTAACACAGATCAGCTGTAGTTGCTGATATTCGCAATTCTCGACACAACCGCCGGACTTGCTGATATCCACAAGTCCCCTCCCCTCCACATCGCAGCGACGGCCAGATCCCCCATGCCCCGGCGCCCTTGCCGGAAGTCCTCCATGAGGGCAGCGACAGTCGCACGTGTGGGCAGGCCAAGGAATTCAAGCCTCGCACCAAACCCGAAACTCTTGCCGATCTTGGCCAAACAAGACATCAACACCCCCAAGCAACTCCAGCGCGCGCTCAATCGCTTCGTCACCTATTACAACGAGGAGCGACCGCACCGAGGTATCGGGCGCAAGACCCCTGCGTCGGTCTACGCCGCTCGGGAGAAAGCCGTGCCCTCTACGCCCTTCGTCAAAGTGGGCAACCGACGGCTTCGCATCGACCGGGTGGATTCGAGGGGTCGAGTCACGCTCCGAGTCGGGGGCAAGTTGCGCCACATCGGGATCGGCAACGCCTACACGGGCTGGCGAGTGGCCATGCTGGTCAATGGGCTCGACGTCGAGATCGTGGCCTTCGACGGCTCACCGATGCGGCGACTCACCATCGATCTCACCAAGGACTACCAGCGCATTCCTTGAGCAACAGCGCAGATCTATGATGTCTCAAGACATCGGTGCTCGATGTCTTGAGACATCACATGAGCAGTCCCAACGGGATTTGAACCCGTGTCGCCACCTTGAGAGAGCGGGTGGGTTTGTCCGGACCATCTGGATGGGATCACTGAGGTCCCTCCAGTCGGCCGGTCCGTCCAACTCGTCCACTCAGCGACCACAAGTACCCTCGAGAAGTTGGGCAAACG
>Ga0302325_10015191_pt1 | contig 16366 bp, 13 predicted proteins | sample Palsa_T0_2_FD_201948 | JGI IMG/M metagenome (GOLD analysis project Ga0302325, IMG submission 201948) | Peat permafrost microbial communities from Stordalen Mire near Abisko, Sweden - Palsa_T0_2 | ecosystem: Environmental > Terrestrial > Soil > Palsa > Peat permafrost | place: Sweden: Abisko... | reverse complement strand
CCGCCAAGCCGTCGCCTGCGCGGAGGCCGAGGCTCCGCAAGCCGCGGGGATCCCAGACGACCGCGTGTACACCGTCGCGCCGAGCGAGAGCGCCGGCCCACAGCAGCAGAGCCAGACCGACGGCGAGCAGGCTGAGCGCAGCCGCTATGCCCGCCTACTCAGGGTCGTCGGCCGTGCCATCGCCGAGGGCGATCCGGACTGGCGCTTTGCAGCGCTGCTGTTGAGCCTCGGCGCCGTGGTGATCGGGCTCGTATCGATTGCCGGATGGGTCGCGCCGCTGGTACCGCTGTACGGGGCGCTCGTCGCCGCATGCGCGGCTGCGCTTGGGGTCGGCTGCTTGTGGGCCGGCACAAAGGGGATCTCCCACGGCTGGCTGCACCTGCCGTGGCTGCTCGCCTATGGCCTGCTCGCGATCGAGATCGCGCTGGCCGGCCGCTCTGGAGCGGCGCTGCTTGACCTCATCCCCGCGATCGGCATGTATGGCTTCCTGGTCTTCAAGGCACGCACGGCGGCGCTCTACCTGGTCCTCGGACAGGGCATGTATGCGACCTTTGCGATCGGAAGCCACTTCACCGAAGGGGCGATGCGCACGGTGGTAAGCACCGTTGTTGTCGCGGTCATCGGCGGCCTGATCGCCAAGCTTCGCCTCGTCACCATTCAGTTCGCCCGCACCAACCGCGAGCTGTCAGAGCTCGATGCGCTTACGGGCGTGGGCAACGTGAGGGCTCTCAGGGGAAGAGTTGCCGACGTGATCGACCGGGCCGGCACCCAGGAACTGCACCCCGTGCTCGTGACGATCGACCTGGACGAGTTCAAGCAGGTGAACGACGTGCACAGCCACTCCACCGGGGATCGGGTCCTGATCGCCGTCTCGCGCGCGGTGTCCGAGCGCGTGCGCATCGACGAGCTCGTGGCCCGGCGCGGCGGCGATGAGTTCGTGGTGGTTCTACGCGACGCCGATCCCAGCTACACCGAAGAGGTGGTGCGGCGAATCGACGACGCGATTGTGAGGGCACGCAGTCGAATCTGCCCCGACCTGCGCCCGACCGCGAGTGTCACCGCGGTTCCCTGGCAGCCCGGCGAGACACCTGATGAGCTGCTGCACGACGCCGACGTCGCCCTGCACGTCGAGAAGGCCCGTTCGCGCCCGATCTCGCGTCTGGCCGCCACGGCCTAGGGGCCGGAGCGGTGGGGGCCATGCGCCCCTGAGGAGCCGAGCGGCCTGGCGCTCTGATAGACCGGGCCCAATGAGCACGCCGGAGAAGTCGGTGCGGCGACGACACCGCGTGGGCGTCAGGCGCGGGGCCGTCGTGCTCGCGATGATCCTCGTCGCGGGCCTGGTCGTTTTCGCGCTTTCGCGCCTTGACCTGCAACGTGTCGGGCACGCCCTCATCACGGCCACCCCCGGATGGATCGCGCTGGCTCTCCTGCTGATGGCGCTGGCGATGTTCTTGCGCTCGGTCTCCTGGCATCAGACGTTGCGGGCGGGGCTTCCGGAAACGCGGATTCCATGGCCACCGGTGGTCCGCGCGACGATGATCGGCGTCATGGCCTCGGCGGTGTTTCCCGGACGTATCGGCGAGCCCACGCGGGCGCTGGTGCTCTCGCGCAGGCTTGAGGGACCCACCAGGCGTCTGCTGCCGGTGGTGGCCGGCACGATCTTCTCGCAGACGCTGATCAACATTCTCGCCCTGGCGATCCTCGGGGCGGTCACGTTCAGCGCCGTGCCGCTTCTGGGAGGGCACGTCGGTGGCCTCGCCGGTGCGGTGGCGGTTCCTCTCTTGTTGTGCCTGTTGGTGCTCGCCGGTCCGCGCCTGCTCGCACTAGGCCGGCGCGCGCACTCACCCCGGGTGGTGCTCATCGCCGAGCGCACCACTGGCCTGCTGCGCCTGGCCCGGCGTGGGCTGCTGGTGTTCACGCGCCCTCGCCAGGGCGTGGCGGCGGTCACGGCTCAGCTGCTGGCATGGACGCTTCAGTGGCTGGCCTGCTACTCGGTCGTGCTCGCGCTCGGGCTGCAATCCCAGGCCAACCTCGCCGCCGCAGCGGCGATCCTGCTGGCGGTCAACGTCAGCGCGATTCTGCCGGCGACTCCGTCCAACGTGGGCGTCTTCCAGGCCGCCTGCCTGGTCGTGCTCGCGGCCTACGGCGTGGGCGCGGGCCCGGCGGTTGCGTACGGCATCATCCTGCAGGCGGTGGAGGTCCTCACGGCCCTTGCACTGGGAATCCCCGCGCTGCTGGGCGAAGGCCTGAGCTTCCGGGACATCCGCTCCGCCCGCGAGGAGGAGGCCCCGCAGGAGCTAACCGGCGAGCGCTCGCAGTGACTGCTTGAGCGAGGTCATCGTCTGCAGCACCGCGGTCGGCTCATACCCGCAGTGGGCCATGCAGTTGGCGCAGCGTGGATCCTTGCCGCGCCCGTAGGCGCCCCAGTCGGTCGTCTCGATCAGCTCTTTGTAGGTCTCGGCATAGCCGTCGGCCATCAGGTAGCAGGGGCGCTGCCAGCCGAACAGCGAGTAGCTGGGAATTCCCCAGGCGGTGCAATCGAAGTCCGCCTTGCCCTCGAGGAAGTCCAGGAACAGCGGGCTGTGGTTCAGGCGCCACTTCTTGCGCCGCCCACCGGCGAAGGCCTCGCTGAACAGCTTGCGCGTCTGGGTCACCCCCAGGAAGTGCTCCTGGTCGGGCGCTTTCTCGTAGGCGTACGCGGGCGAGATCATCATCTCGTCGACTTCCAGATCGTCGTTGAGGAAGTCGAGCACCTCGCGCACCGTTTTGGCTGAATCGTGGGTGAAGAAGGTGGTGTTGGTGGTCACTCTGAACCCCTTCGCCTTGGCGACCTTGATTGCAGCGACGGCCTTGTCAAAGACGCCCTCGCGCTCGACCGATTCATCGTGGCGCTCGCGCAGGCCATCGATGTGGATCGCCCACGCGAAGTAGGGGCTCGGCTTGAAGTTGTCGATCTTCTTCTCCAGCAGCAGAGCGTTGGTGCACAGGTAGACGAACTTCTTGCGGCGCACGAGCTCGGCGGCGATCACGTGGATCTCTGGGTGGATCAGCGGCTCGCCACCGGCGATCGACACCATCGGGGCGCCGCTCTCCTCGATCGCGCCCAGGGCCTGCTCGACCTCCATACGCCGGCGCAGCGTGTGCTCGGGATGCTGAATCTTGCCGCAGCCGGAGCACTCAAGGTTGCACTGGAACAGCGGCTCGAGCTCGACGATGAGCGGGAACTTTTCCCGTTTGGCCAGCCGCTGGCGCATCAGGTACCAACCGATGCGCGTGCTTTGTCTGATCGCCACTGCCATCACCAGGCACCTTAGACGTTGGTGGAGCGTCCGGGCGGCCCGCTGCCCTTCCCAGCGCTCCCGGACGGCCCGATGTCCTCCGGCCGCCAGTCTCCCAGCGCCAGCGCCACGCGCCGCAGCACCCGCGCCGCACGCAGGGCCCCGACCGCCGCCCCAGGGCGCAGGAGCTCGTGGCTGGGGCTATCGAGAACGACGCGCACCACGCCCAGGGGCCGCGTGCCGGCGCCGGCGGCAAGCCACAGCGACTCCATGTCCACGGCGATCGCCCCGCCCTCATGCAGTTCGCTGCGCTGCTCGCCCAGGGCGAGCCGCGCAACCGACACCAGCGGGCCGCGGCGGGGCACCAGGCCATGCGCGCCAAGCGCGGCGGCGAGGGAGTCTGCGTTGAGCGATGCCGGTCGCCCGGTCTCACCGCCACGCTCGCCCGCTCCCGGGCGGGGATCATCGAGCAGCTCGTCCGCAACGATCACTTCCCCGGGCCGGGACTGCTCGTCAAGCCCGCCGCAGAACCCGAGCACCAGCAGCGCATCACCGGGCGCCTGGCGCAGCATGCTGCCCGCCTCGCGGGCACGGGCGGGCCCCATCCCGGTGCGGTGCACGGTTGCCCTGGGCGCGCCTGCGCGAACCAGGAGGGCCTCTATGCGCAGCGGAGCGGCGATCAGCAGCCGGGGCGCAGAAGCCGGCCCCGCCACGCTCACACCCTCGCCCGCTCGGCCGACACAGCCTCGCCCCGGCTCGCTAGGGCCGCCTTGCCGGACGCCCGCTCGGGATCGATGTCCAGCGCCCGCAGCGCATGCGCGGCCGCCGCATGCCCGCTGAGGACCGCACTCTCGAGCGTCGCCGGCCAGCCGGTATCGGTCCAGGCCCCCGCCAGCAGCACGCCGGGGAGCGACGTCTGCGACGGTGGGCGCAGGGCCGCCACGCCGGGGGCCGCGCGGAAGGTGGCGGCGTGCTCGCGCGTCGCCAGGAACCGCTCCACCTTGGCCTCACGCGCACGCGGGAAGAGCGCCTCCATGGCAGGCAGGTAGGTGCGGCGCAGATCCTCGACATTCATCGCCATCTCCTGCTCGGCGCCGGACAGCGAGATCGCCAGGTACTGCGAGCCGGCTGGGGCCCCGCCGGCGGCGGTGCGGTCAAAGACGTATTGCACCGGTGTTCCCACGCCGGCCGCGAAGGGCTCATCGCACACCTGCCTGTCATAGACGATGTGCAGGTTCACGATCGGCGTGCTCTCCAGCTGACCCAGACTGCGCGAGAGCGCCGGCAACAGCGGCTCGAGCAGCCCGGCGGCGCGAGCGTGGGGCACGGCCACGATCGCGACCTCGCCGGCAATGCCCTCGGCTGCGCCTTCGCCGCCGCCATGCACCTCGATGCCGCTCGGCGTCCGCGCCAGCCTCTCAGCGCGCCAGCCCAGTCTCACCTCGACCCCGGCGGCCGCCAGCGCCCCCGCCGCGGGCTCGCCGATGATGTGAGACAGGGTGCCCACGTGAAAGCCGATGTCCCCCGCGTCGGCGGAGGAGAGCAGGCCTGTGCGAAACACGAATGCGCCGAGGTCCAGCGATGCTTCTGCGGCCGGGAGGTTCAGCGAAGGCTTGGCGATCAGGTCCCACAGGGCGCTGATCTCCTCGGGGCCCTGGGCGTGGCGGGCAAGCCACTCCCCCAGGGTAGGCTCGGCGACGCCCTCCTCGCGCTCGCCCTCGCGCAGGCGTGCCAGGGCGAGGCCGGCGCGTGCGGCCCGCAGGCGCCCTGCGATCGACAGCGGCCGGTAGCGGGCGAGGGCGCCGGCCAGGTGCAGCGGCGCGGGCAGCGCGCTGCGCTGCAGCACCACCGTCTCAGCCCCTGGGCGCAGCACGGGAATCCTCAAGCGTGGTTGGACGGAAACCAGGCCAGAGCTGCCCAGCCGCTCCAGCAGGCCGCGGTAGGCGGCGCAGCAGCGCAGGAAGACGTGCTGACCGTTGTCGATCTGCAGGCCGTCGCGCTCGAACGAGTAGGCCGCCCCGCCCAGCCTCGGCCTCACCTCGAGCAAAGTCACGTCGGCGCCCGCCTCGGCACAGTCCAGGGCGGCGGCAATTCCAGCCAGTCCACCTCCGATCACGACTACGCGCCGCATGCTCAAGTGGCAGCTCCGAGCAGGCTGCGCACGGCCACCCAGGCCTTCTGGCTGCTTGGGAGCGACAGGCGCTGGCGGCGTGCCAGAGCGGGGCTCGACTCGATCCGGTCAAGCAGCCCGCGGTAGATGCCGGTCATCGCCAGTAGGCACGCGGCGCTGCGCCGATCGAGCAGCTCGACCAGGGGCATCCCCCGGCCAAACCACTCGCGCGCCCGTTGTGCCTCAAAGCGCACGAGTTCGTCGAGCTCCGCCGAGTCGGCGCCCGAGAGGGCCCCGGGCGCCCGGGCCGAGGCGTTGACGCCGAAGCGCCTGAGGTCCTCCGCCGGCAGGTACACACGGCCGTTCTCGGCGTCCTCGCGCAGGTCGCGCAGGATGTTCGTGAGCTGCATCGCCACGCCGAGGTCGTCGGCCAGCCGAGGGCCGTCGAGCGGCCCTGCGGGAGCTGGATGGCGGCGGCCGAAGATCGCCAGCGAGCAGCGTCCGATCGAGCCCGCCACCCGCCGGCAGTAAGGCACGAGCTCATCAAAGCTCTCATAGGTGACGCCCCTGACGTCCATCCGCACCCCCTCGATCAGCTCGCCGAGCGCGCCCAGGGGCAGGGCAAAGCGCGTGGCGGCGTCGCTGAGCGCCACCATCACCGGGTCAGAGTCGGTCTCCCGCCCCGCGAGCACGCGCTCCTGCGCCTGCAGGCGGCTCAGCTTCTCATCCTGCCCCAGGGAACCGTCACCGATGTCGTCCACGCGGCGGGCGAAGGCGTACACGGCGCACATCGCCTGGCGTCGCTCGCGGGGAAGCAGGTAGATCCCGTAGAAGAAGTTCGCAGCCTGCGACCGGGTCAGGGCTTCGCAGTGGCGATAGGCATCGGCGATGGCGTCATGCTCGCTCACCGGGACGGCCTCCGGCCGTCCCTGAGGGCCGTGGCCAGGGCGCGCAGACGCCTCCCGCCACCGGCGCGCGGAGGGCCGTCGGCGAGCACGTCAAAGCCGGCGCTCTCGATCGCATCGAGCGCAGCCCGGCCACCGGCAAGGAATGCCGCCACCGCAAGCCTCGCCCGCCCGCGCAGCTGGCCGATCAGCGGCGCGCCATGGGACAGCAGCCACCGCGCCCGCTCCACCTCGAAGGCCAGCAGCGCCCGCACGGGCTCGCCGGCGTGCAATGCCCCGAGGTCGGCGACGGTGACGCCAAAGCGCTCCATATCCTCCAGCGGCAGGTACACGCGCCCGCGGGCCAGGTCCTCGGCGACGTCTTGGCAGTGCTCGGTGAGCTGCAGCGCCGTGCAGATCGAGTCCGACAGGGCGATTCGCGCCGCATTGGCCGCGCCGAAGACCTCGAGCACCAGCTCACCGACGGGGTCGGCTGAAAGGGCGCAGTAGGCGCGCAGCTCCTCCCAGCTCTGATAGCGGCTGACCCGCTGATCGACGCGGTTGGCCTCGATCAGGCGCACGAACGGGTCACGCGGCAGCGAGCACTCCTGCAGAGTGGGCGTCAGGCGCCTGAGCAGCGGCGTCACGGCGTCTGACTGATAGGCGCGGTCCAGGTCTGCCTCCAGCCAGTCCAGGGCTGCGAGGCGCTCGGCGGGGGAGCTCTGCAGCGAGTCGCCCAGTTCGTCGGCCAGGCGGGCGAAGCCGTAGATGGCGAGCAGATGCGAGCGCTCCCGGCGGCGGAGCAGCCGGCTGGCCACGGGGAAGTTCTCGGAGTCCGCCCGGGCCATCACCGCGGCTGCCGCAGGGATGCCCTCGGGTAGGTCTGTCAGGAGCATCGCCCGAGCGCCATAATCGGGAAGCTGAGGCGATAGAGGTGGTAGTTGATGTAGTAGTCCGACGGGAACCCGGTTCCGGTGTACTGGGGCTCATCCCATGTGCCGTCCGCGCGCTGGTTGAGCAGGAGCCAGTCCACTCCGCGTGCGAGCGCCTGCGGCGCATCGGGATCCCCCGGCGCGTCGTGCTCGGGCGCCGCCGGCCCCCGCGGGGCGGCCGTGTCCGCCTGGGCCGCATGCAGGGCGAGCAGCGCCCAGGCGGTCTGGGAGGGGGTGCTGCTCCCGCGACCGACCCAGCCGGGATCGTCATAGGAGCGCGGGTCCTCGCCCCAGCCTCCGTCGTCGTTCTGGTGCTCGGCGAGCCAGCGCACGGCACGGCGGATGCATTCGTGGCGGCGGTCCATCCCGGCAGCAAGCAGGGCCGGCACAACTGCCCCGGTTCCGTATACGTGGTTGATCCCCCAGCGCCCGAACCAGGACCCGTCGGCCTCCTGACGCTCGATCAGCCAGCGCACGCCCGCCTGGGCGGCCGGCGTGGCGCCGAGGCCGAGCGCGGCGAACATCTCCACGACATGCGCTGTGACGTCGGCGCTCGGCTCGTCGATCACCTCGCCGAAGTCAAGGAACGGAAGCTCGCGCACGAGCGCGCGGGTGTTCTCTACATCGAACGCCGCCCAACCACCGTCGGAGCACTGCATCCCCTCGACCCACCGCACAGCCCGCGCGATCGCCTCGTCGATCCGCTCGCCGAGCGGTGCGGAGGCGGCCGCTGGCGCCGGCTCGGCGCCGTTCGCGGAGGCGGCGCCGGTGATCCGCGTCCTCGCCCCGCTGTCCAGGCGCGAGAGCGCGAGCACGACCTCCACGGTGTCATCGACGTCGGGGTAGTTCTCATTGGCGAACTCAAAAGCCCACCCCCCCGGGGCGAGCTCGGGCCTGGCGACCGACCAGTCGCCACGGGTGGTGATCTCCTGGCTAAGCAGCCAGTCGGCCCCCCTCATCATCGCCGGATGCTGCCCTGTGAACCCGGCGTCGCCGAGTGCGACCATCGCCAGCGCCGTATCCCAGACGGGCGACTGGCACGCTTCCAGGCGCCTGCTGGGGCCGGCCGGCGCGCCCACGCCGCGGCTGTCGTCGTGATCCTCGACCATGAAGCCCTCGAGGCCCTCGAGGCCGCGCTGCATCACCGGGTGATCGAGCCGGTAGCCGCACAGGTGCAGGGCCATCAGCGAGTAGACCCACGGCGGCTGGATCCCTCCCCAGGAGCCGTCGGCCTCCTGGCGGGCGACGATCCAGCGCTCCGCGCTCGCGAGCGCCAGCCGGCGAAGAATCCCGATCGGGCGGCGCTCGTATGTGCGTAGCACGCGATCCAGGCGCCCGAGCCAGACGCTGCGGCGCGAGGGGGAGGCTGCGCCGTGTCCCCTCGCCGCGCCCGCTTGATCGCCGCCAACAGCGCGCAACTCGTCCAGGTCGAAGGCCAGGGCGTGCGTGGGACGGTGGGCTTTGACGAGCGTCAGCGCAACGATCGTCTGGCGCGCCCAGCAGGCGAAGTCATAGATGTTCAGCGGCACCCACGAGGGCAGCAGCACGACCTCCGGCGGTAGCGCCGGAACCTCCTCCCACGACCACAGCCCGAACAGCGCCAGCCACACATGGGTGAACACGCGTGCGCCCTCGAGGCCGCCGGCGCCGCGGATGAACTCGGCTGCCACGCGCATGTGCTCGGCCTCCGGTGGATCTCCCACCAGACGCAGCGACCAGTAGGCCTCGATCGTCGTCGACAGGTCACCCGGGCCGCCATGGAAGTTGCTCCAGGTGCCGTCGGCGCGCTGCTGGGAGCGGATCCAAGCCGCGGAGCGGGCGCTCTCATCGGCGCGCCGGATCCCGAGGAACTCCCGCAGCAGGATGTCCTCGGCATCCATTGTCACGTTCGTCTGCAGCTCCCCCCGCCACCATCCCGCATCGTCCTGCAGGGCGAGCAGGTGCGAACAGGCGCGGTCAAGCGCCACCTTCGCCTCGGTGCTGGTCTCTAGGGTCGACGGGAACATGCCGGAAACCTAAACTTTTTTCCCCCGCGACGACCTTAGCGTGCGTTGCGGCAGCAGTTGCCGGGCCAGGGCGGCGCCTGCTGAGACGATCACCTCGGGATGGGCGGGCGTGATCGCCTGCCTACGCAGGCTGACCTCGGAGAGCGTGCGGGGGACCGATGAGAGGAAGCGGTAGCCGATCAGCCCGTCGACGTCCAGACGCGCAAACAGCCGAAAGCCGGGTGCCGGCGGGCTCCCGGCGGAAGAGCGCAGGGGTGCGTAGCCGACCTCGTCGATCTCGCTGACCGTCGCCGAGCGGCCGGGCTCCAGGAGATGGAGTCCGGGCAGGTAGTACTCAAGCGGCGCCGATCCCAGCTCGACGGTGACGATCGCGCGCACAGGAGCGCCGGCCAGGGTGTGATGGCCGGCCAGAGTCAAGGCCAGCGCGTGCCAGTTCCCGCGCTGCAGCCGCGGGCTGGCGTCGATGTCAATCGTGATCGCCAGGAATCCCGCTGCGATCAGCGCGGCGAACGCCATGCCCGCTCGCCCGGCCCGCCGCGCGAGCACGATCAGGGCGATCAGCACGGTCACGGGAATCATCGCCGCGACGAGGTTGCGAGGCGCCAGGTAGTCGGCACCGAAGGCCGCGAGCAGGAGCGGGATCAGGATGCCGCCGGCGGCGAGCGACGCCGCGAGCACAACGGGGCGCTCCTCGCTCGCTTCGAGCACCCGCCACAGGCCGTAGCCGACGCCCAGGACGATGGGAAGCGCGAGCAGCAGCTCGATGCCATGGCCGAGCGACGCGCCGTAGTAACCGTCGAGGTAGTACTGGGGAACCGCCTGCAGACGGCTGGAGAGAGCCCATTGGCCGATCCACTGCGTGCCATGTCCGCCCTGGCTGACGATCAGTGGCGCCAGCGCCAGGCCGACCACGACCAGCGCCGCGATTGCCGGCAGTGCTGCACGCCGGCAGCGCCGTTCGCCCAGCAGCCAGGCGATCATGGGAATCAGCAGGAACAGCGCGAAGTAGTGGGTGAGCAGCGCGAGGGACCCGCTCAGCGCGAAGGCCGCCATACGCCCGCGCGTGGGCTCGTGCAGGGCGCGCAGGAAGCACAGCATCGCCAGCGCGGCCATCAGCACGAACAGGCCATAGGCGCGGGCCTCCTGGGAGTACCACACCAGCAGCGGGTTGACGGCGACCAGCGCGGCGGTGGCGATTGCGACGGCGCGGCGGGGGGAAAGCTGGCGCGCGATCGCCCAGGCGACGGGCACCGTCACCGTCCCGGCGAGTGCCGAGGGCCAGCGCAGGGCAATTGCGCCGGTGCCGAAGACGCGCGCGTCGGCCCAGGCGAGCAGGTACCAGAGCGGCGGTGTGTTCTCGGTGTGCGCCACCCCCCGCAGGGTCGCCCCCAGGCCCGCGTGCAGCACATGGACCGGCGTGAACGCCTCGTCGTACCAGAAGCTCTGCAGCCCGAGGGTCGAGAATCGCAGCAGCGCGGCCAGGAGAGTGATCACCGCGAGCGGCCACCAGCCGGGGAGGCGGGTAGCTGCCGGGGCCGTCTCATCGCGCCCCGACAGCGCGGCTGCGCTCAGCGTGGACATGGCCATCCGGCGGCCGGCGGGCCGAAGCAGCCGTAGCGGTAGCCGGTGAGGTCTTCGACCCTGGGCGGCAGGTACCAGCCGCTTGCGACCCTTCGCAGTCCGTGAGACACCGGTCCGGTCATCACCAGGCAGATCTGGACCCGTTCTTTGGGTGCGCCGGGCGTGGTGTTGCCGCAGACCACCTCGCGCGTGGTGTGCCCGTGCATGTCCTGCGCGACAGTGAGGTTGTGGTAGTCGTGCCCGGTGTGCACCCGCCAGGTGCGAAGGTCGGCGATGAGGCGGTGGTTGATTTTCGTCTGCAGGCGCACGTCATCGACGGTCGCCACCGCCAGCAGGACGGCGGCGAGCACCAACAGCGTGGTCTCGATCAGCCGCATCCGCCCCGTTCCCTCCTGCTCGAGCTCGCGCGGGCGCAGCCATTTGGGCAGCCGGCTGAAGGCACGCTGCTCGATCGGCTGGGCGTGGTCGCTCATTGCACGGGAGCCAGCAGGGGAGCCGTCTGATGGACGATGAACAGCGCCTGCACGAACAGCGTGGCGTAGAGCAGGCGCCGATCCCTGGCGATGACGGCGAGCGGCAGCGACCACAGCGTGTACCAGGCCAGCAGCCACGTGCTCGTGACGGTGATCGCCAGCAGCGTCCAGCCCGAGGCGGCGACCCAGTCATAGCCGCGCCACGTCCGCCACAGCAGGTGCACCACGATCAGCACGAGCGCGGCTTTGAGCAGATCATGGTCGACGGGGAAAACGCCCGGCTTGCCCAGCAGATGGGCGATCTCGGTGGGGAAGCTGTCGCTGGAGACGAAGGCCGCGTCGCGGTTCAGCGCGGCGATCAGATCGATCCCGTGCACGCCGAAGACGCCATACCCCACCACCGCAGCAAGCGCCACAGCGGCGCCCGCGCCGAAGATGCTCGCCGGGCGGCGGCGGCTGAGCAGCATGAACGGGAGCAGCACCGCCACCGTCGCCTTGACCAGCGCCCCCGCCACCACGGTGGCTCCGGCGGCGCCGTCGCGCCCTGAGAAGGTGAAGGCCACCGCGGCCATCATCAGCGCCAGCATGATCAGGTCGTTGTGGGCGCCCCCGAGCCCGTAGAGGATGTACAGCGGGTTGGCGCCCACGATCACGATCGCTGCCACGGGGTTCAGATCGCGTTTGCGTGCGCAGCGCCAGGTGAGCGCGAGCGTGGCCGCGCTCGCGAGCAGCGCCTCGAGCTTCATCCCCCAGAGCGCGCCCTTGACCCCGAGCGGGGCGAGCGGGTAGGAGAGCAGCGTGTAGAGCGGACCGTAGGCGGTGGCGACATGCTTCCAGTCCTGCCCCACATACCTGTAGATCGGATCATGGGCGATCTCGATGGGGCCGCCGAGGTATGGATTGAGGCCGTGCTCGACCCCCATTCGCGCGTAGGCGATGTAGCTGAAGACGTCGGTCGAGATCAGGATCGGCCCGGCGAACACGATCAGGTGCAGGGCCGCGAGAAGGACGATGGCAAAGCGTTTCGACAGGGTCCCGGCGAGCGCGAGCAGGCCGCAGTAGGCGCCGCTGAAGCTCAGCAGAGCGATCAGGAACACCCTGAAGCCCAGGCGCTCGCCGATGCCTCCCAGCCAGCCGGCGATGTCGGGCGATTTGGGGATCAGCGCAGAGTGGCCGAGCGCGCCGTCGAGGACGATCTCGGCGGTGGCGGCGAGGAGCACCAGCGCCAGCAGCGCCGCCAGCACCTGCGCCCATCCGACGGAGCGGGCGCGGCTGACGCCAAGCTCGCTTCCCTGGACAGCGACGCTCACTACGCCGCTGGCCTCACGACCCCGCTGGCCTCACAGGGCTCCACACGGTCCGGGCGATCGGGGCGGTTGCCACCGACGCAGCCTACCTCAAGCTCAGGGCCTCAGGACGATCTTCAGCGCTTCCCTGCGGTCATACAGGGCGTACGCCGCGGGCGCTTCGTCGAGGCTCATCTGGTGGGTCACCAGCGGACCGGGGTCCAGCAGCCCGGCGCCGATCAGGGCAAGCACCCTGTCGACGTGGGCGATCACGTTTGCCAAGCCCGTGCGCAGCGTCAGGCCCTTCAGCCATGTCAGCCCCAGCGGCATCTCACCCACGCCTGCGTAGGCGCCGATCCCCGAGACGGTGCCGGCGTCGCGGGTGAGGCTGACGGCCAGTGCCAGTGGATCGGGGTCACCGACGGCGTCGACGCTGACGTCGACCCCCATGCCCTCGGTGGCGGCGCGAACCACCCGCTTGGGCTCCTCTTCGGTCAGGTGGATGGGCGTGGCGCCAAAGCTCTGAGCCATCGCGAGACGCTCGGCGACAGTGTCGATCGCAAACACCTGGGTCGCCCCGGCGGCGCGAGCGGCCTGCACGGCGCACAGGCCCACGGGGCCGAGCCCGATCACGGCGGCGGTGTCGCCGCTGCGCATACCGGCGTGCTCGATGGCGTGAAAGCCCGTGCCGAGCACGTCGCCGGCGAACAGCGCGACACCGGCCGAGAGGCCCTCTGGGACGCGCCTAAGGGTGAGGTTCGAGTGCGGCACCAGCACGCGCTCGGCCTGAGCGCCCTGAAGGTTGCCGAGTTTGCTGCCGTGACCGAACGTGCGGCCATGCACGCAGCGGTGATAGTCGCCGCGAATGCACGCGCTGCAGATACCGCAGGCCGTGCGAAAGCAGCCGAGCACGCGATCGCCGACAGTTACCCGCTCGACCTCTGGGCCGGCCTGCAGGACAGTGCCAACGAACTCGTGGCCGATCGTGAAGCCCGGCTCGACGGGGACGCGGCCGTGGTAGATGTGCAGGTCAGAGCCGCAGATGCCGCTCGCCTCGACCTCCACGATGGTGTCGTCGGGACGTTCGATCACGGGCTCGGGAACGTCCTCGACGCGGACCTCGCCGGGGGCCTGAAAGGTGACGGCGCGCATCTTCGCGTGCACCCTACCCGCTGGCGGTGAGGTCCACGAGCGGGCGCGGGCGCCCAACGTGGAAACCCTGGGCGAAATCCACGCCGTAGCGGCGCAGCAGGCCGAGCGTCGCCTCATCGCCCACGAACTCGGCGATCGCCTGCGAGCCCATCCCGTGAACGACCGCGACGAGCGCCTTGACGACGAGCTGATCCGTGGGCGAGCCGGGCAGGCCGCGGATGAAGTCGCCGTCGATCTTCAGGTAGCGGAAGGGCAGGCGCTTGAGGTAGCCGAAGGAGCCAAAGCCCGCACCGAAGTCATCCAGGGCAATCGATGCTCCAAGCTCGTGCACGCCGGCGCAGAAGGCCGACGCCCGCTTCATGTCGGAGATCGCAGCGGTCTCGGTCAGCTCGACCACGAGCCGCGCCGGGTCGGCGCCGTGGCGCTCAAGCGCGCGCTGGATGTCGCTCAGCATTCCGCCCTCGGTGACCGACAGCGCCGACAGGTTCATGGCCACACCGACGCCGCAGTCACCGCCGCCGGAGCCCAGCATGGCTGCGACCTTCTCGAGGACCATGCGGTCGATCTCGGTGATCAGCCCGTAGCGCTCTGCCGCCGGAAGGAATCTGCCTGGAGCGATCAGGCCTCCTTCAGGCTCATCGGCGAGGCGCACGAGCGCCTCGTAATGGGCCACCCTCCCGTCCGTCAGCGAGACGATGGGCTGATAGTGAAGGACGAACAGATCCTCTGCGAGCGCCCGCCGCAGGCGCTCGAGCCACGGCCGCTGCTGGGCCGCCGCCGAGCGCCCCTGGCCGCTCCAGCGGTAGGGCCTGTGGGCCGGCGCCACCGGCGCTGCCAGCAGCAGCCGGTGGGTCGAACGGGCGACGGTCGAGCTGGACATCTAGGCGACCATCTTCGACGGCCGCCGGGGCTCACCTGCGCAGGCGCGCCCGCTCAGGCGCGCTCGCCGCGCCGGTATGGGCGCCGTGCGCGGTCGGAGACCACCAGCAGCAGCGCCAGCAACACGAAGTTCATGACCACCGAGGAGCCTCCGTAGGCGACGAACGGCAGGGTCACGCCGGTGAGCGGGATCACCCGCGTAACGCCGCCGACGATCACGAACACCTGCATCGCGATCACGAACGAGAGTCCGGTCGCCAGCAGCTTTGAGAAGGAGTCGCGCGCGAGCACCGCCGTCTTGAGCCCGCGGGCGATGAACAGCACGTATACGAGCAGCAGCCCGGCGGCGCCGGCCAGCCCCAGCTCGTTGACGATGACCGCATAGATCATGTCGCTTTCGGGGACCGGCAGGATCAGGGGGCCGTGGTTGGGGGCGCGCAGCAGCGACTGGTCAAAGCCCGTGCCCAGCAGGCCGCCGTCGGCCTGCGCGAACAGCGACTGCGCGATCTGGTAGCTGCCACCTGAGCGTTTGTAGAGAACCGGGTCAAAGGGGTGTTCCCAGGCCAGCACGCGCGCGTGCACGTGGCTGACGTGCACCGCGATGAACCAGGCTCCCACGGCGAACAGGACCAGCCCGATCAGCGGAAATGAGAAGCGCCCGGTGGCGACGTACAGCAGCGCGAGGAAGGCCCCGTAGAACATCAGCGAGGTGCCCAGCTCACGGGTCAAAAGCAGGGTGGCCATGGCCGCGCCCCACACCACGAGCATCGGCCCGAACTGCTTCATCGGCGGGATCGTCAGCCCCGCCACACGCCTTGCAGCCGTGACCAGTACCTGGCGGTTGTCACGCAGGTAGCTGGCCAGGAAGATCACGATCGCCACCTTCCCGAGCTCCGCCGGCTGGAATGAGATGCCGCCGAAGCGGACGTCGAGGTAGGCGCCGTTGACCTGCTCGCCGATGCCCGGAATGCGCGGCAGGATCGTCATGCCGATGCCGACCGCGGCGATCGTGTAGCGGTAGCGCTCGAGCGCCCCCACGCCGCGGCGTCGCAGCGTGATGATCGTGGCGGCGAACAGGATCAGGCCCAGCACCATCCACTGCGCCTGTTGGCGGGCCAGCACCGGATCGATGCGGTAGACCATCACTATCCCCACGCTCGCAAGCACTGCCGCCAGCGGGAACAGGTAGGGGTCGGCGTTGGGCAGGGCGAAGCGGATCACCAGGTGAGCGGCCAGGCACAGCGCCAGGAACAGCGCGCCGTAGGTGAGCGAGACGCTGGAGGCATGGTTGAGGGTGAAGTTGGTCGAAGCGCCGGGCGCATTGCCCTCGGCCTGGATGAAGATCGCCGTGAACCCGGCCGTGACGAGCAGCGCCGCCGGGATCAGGCCCAGCAGCTCGCGATTTCGGGGGCTCAGCACGTTCGCGAGCGTACCTCGCTTTGCGGCGTGCGGCTCCGGAGGGACCGCTAGGCTTCACCCGACGCGTGCGGCCCCGCCGGTAGCAGGCTTCGCGATCGCAGGCCCACATGAGCAGCTCTCCCGTGACACCACACGACGACGAGCGCCCGCCCACATTGGGCTGGAGCATGCTCAGGCGATTTATGATCGCCGCCGTGCTGATCGTGGCGCTCAGCGGCGGAGCGACGGCGACGCTGGCGCTGAACAAGATCACCACGATCGCCGAAGAGGTGTTCCCCAAGCTCAACGAGATCAACGCCCCCAAGGGCGTGGTCACCCCCATCTACAGCGGCGGCCCGCAGACATTCCTGATCCTCGGCTCTGACC
>Ga0302325_10015190_pt1 | contig 16368 bp, 14 predicted proteins | sample Palsa_T0_2_FD_201948 | JGI IMG/M metagenome (GOLD analysis project Ga0302325, IMG submission 201948) | Peat permafrost microbial communities from Stordalen Mire near Abisko, Sweden - Palsa_T0_2 | ecosystem: Environmental > Terrestrial > Soil > Palsa > Peat permafrost | place: Sweden: Abisko... | reverse complement strand
TACACGCACGGCGCGGCGACACTCTCCGCACCACACTCAATGCTACCTTGTTTGCAAAGCTGGAGGAGGAGGTAGGGATTATTGCCGCGTGTATGCCGTGTCTGAAATCCCCTGCTGAAGAGCTGTTGCGGCGGATTGGGGTGCTGGGGGAACAGTGGTGCATGGGGATGGAGAGGCCGAGTTTTGTCGTTGGCGAAAGAGGTACTGGGGCTGGTGAAGACGCGGAGTACGGAGTGGACTTGTGGAAAGAGGTTAAGGGAGACGCTGAAGAGTGAGAGTACGAAGGCCGAGAGGGCGATTTCGGATATGGAGGTTTGAAAGGATGGGCGGAGGACTTTTGGATTCGAGGCGCTTCATAAGGCGGGTTTTTGGGTTGGGTTTTATTTGAGTGGATGGATTTGGGCTTGGCGTTCTCAGGTTTGAGTCGGCTTATGGAGCCATGAAGCCCTTTTCTAGAGGGTTGGGCACCATAGGATGCATCAGCAAAGCTTCTTGAAGCGGAGAAGGAGAAGCATTTTCGGCCTGCGAAGCTTAACGTCCGTTCTCCCTACATCTTATGTGATTTGAGAACACCTGATTGATTCCAGGAATAAACAATCCTGTAAAAATGGTCCGTACTGAGATTGCAAAATTTGACTTCGATGTTCTCAATAATCAGTTCACTTGAAGAGGATATGAATTTATGAAGAAAGAATTCCTCCTTGAACTCTCATTTCCATTTTCTATCTATCAAACATCCCGACTTTTGTGAAAAGAGTGAACCTGCAAAGGACGCTACATTTGCCAGCTTCTGTTAATGTCAACGAGAAGGAGTCTTAATCAGACTTTTTGAATCTTGACGCTCGTTCAAGATAGAAATCACGTTTACTTAAACACATTTCCAGCCTGCCACATACTTGAGGCAGTCCTCGAAATGTGCAGTGAGAAAGAAGTAATGGGTTGAATCATGATCCCCTGCACTCGAGTAAATTAGCCAAATTGCTTTTGCCACCATCAATAGCCAGCCGGGTCGGCAACGCGTCGAGTTAGCAGTACAGTAGCTGACATGATAGTTGAGGCATTGATGCAACCCTACCATCCACTATCTCGAACGCAGCGAAAAGATCGAAGTGTTGCTTGAAGAAAGTCGGGTAACGTTGACTTGATATAGAAGTGGGTGAGAAATTCTTTGTCATCAGGAAGCCGAGCTTTGGCAGCCTCACCACAAGGCTTTGAAACGAAACTACAACCTTAGCCGCGGCGTCTGGAATCAACAACCAACCCCACTCAGACGAAAGTGGGTATATATTGAACAGTGTCGCGAACCTTAAAAAATATATCAGAGCTCTAGAATAGCTCTAATTGACAACGACGACCTCTCGATGATTTGAACACTTTGACTCCATCCTTGTCAGACCCGGGCTCACCAACACACGGCCTTCAACAACCATGCATCTCTTCAGTTTGCGATCATGGCCTCTCTGGTTGTGGATTATGGGAGTTGTGGCTGCAGCCCCAGAGGGCCAGAAGTCTCATGAAGGCGAGTATGTGAAGGCGTGCCCAGATTATAAGAGATACTCCATGTTCATGCAGTACGTGTTCTCGGACCCCTCCTAAGACAGCAACTAATCTTTTGATAGTCAACCATTCTCACAAGGAGAAATGCAACTGCCATTCCAACGGCCCTCCGTCCACTGTCGAACTTTCTCCTCCCCCCTTGTTGAGAAAGTTATTCAGGACGTAACTAGTCGAATGGTGGACAAAGACCTGGCACGTCTATTCGAGAACGCTTTCCCCAATACTCTCGATACAACAGTTCGATGGCATGTGGATGGGGAAATAAAACATACAGAACTGAAGCGTGGGACGCGTGGTGAAGGGAAATGGGAGGGGCCACAATCATTCGTGGTAACTGGAGACATCAACGCGGAATGGCTTCGAGATTCGACGAACCAGCTCCTCCAATACCAGCCATTGGCAAAGAAGGACAAGGCCATCTTCAATCTGATCCTGGGAGCAATCAACACACAAGCAGAATATGTCATCGAATCACCCTACTGCAACGCCTTCCAACCACCCCCAGCATCCCACCTCGCCGCAACACAAAACGGCCAAGCCGACTACGTGCACCCCGCCTACGAACCGTCCTTCGTGTTCGAATGCAAATACGAGCTTGATTCACTCGCACACTTTCTAGCTCTCGCAAATACATTCTACAACCACACCGGCTCCTTCGACTTCCTGACTCCCCGGTGGTACAAAGCTCTCGACACTGTCCTTGGAGTATTGGACCAACAATCACAATCCACATTCAATTCCGAAACGGGAAGATTCGAAAAAAATGCCTACACGTTCTCGAGACAGACTACTGTGGGCACGGAGACTCTGCCGTTGGCGGGAGTAGGCAACCCTCTGAACTGGGGCACAGGACTCATCCGCTCTGCCTTTCGTCCTAGTGACGACGCCACGATACTGGGTTTCTACATCCCAGCCAACGCACAAATGGCCGTTGAGCTGAAGAAAACAGCCTACATGCTCACAGCCGCCAAAGAAATCTCGCGAGCTCAACTGCTTGAGAAGAGAGCACAAACTATCACAGATGGGATCTGGGAACATGGCGTGGTCATGCACGGGAAATACGGGAGAGTGTTTGCGTACGAGGTTGATGGGTATGGAAGCCAGATTCTGATGGATGATGCGAATGTGCCGAGTTTGCTGGCGTTGCCGATTATGGGTTTTGTGATGAGGAATGACCCGGTTTATCGTAATACGAGGAGGATGTTGTTGGAGAAGGAGGGGAATCCGTATTTTCTTGTGGGTCCGGCTTTTAGGGGCATTGGTGGTATGTCCCCGCTTCTATTCCCATTTTCCTTCTCCCCCTCACTACTTTGCTTCTGTTCTTTTCTTTTCTTATCTGTTGAGATTTTGAGTTAACCGGTGATGCAGGTCCACACATCGGCTTCGAATACGCCTGGCCAATGAGTCTACTCTTACAAGCCATGACCTCAAACGACGATGTGGAAATCAGTGACTGCATTAAGATGGTGCTTTACGCCAGTCCGCTAGGGCTAGTTCATGAATCGATTAATGTGAATCGGATTCATGATTATACCAGTACATTCCCCCTCTCCTCCCCCTTCCCAATTTCCTTCCTCTTCCTCACCCCTCTTCTTCAAGTTCAATGACTAACTGAATCGGTATAGGGAGTTGGTTTGCTTGTAAGTCCTAACTAATTTCCATGATAAATTGGTGAGGGGATAGGGGATTGAGATAGCTAACAAAAAATAGGGGCCAACTCCGTCTTCGCACAAACGATCCTCGATCTCGCGAAAAGGAAACCGCATTTGATTTTCGGGGAGGGGGCAGAGCCGTACATAATTGAATAGATATGATAGGAATTAATGAAAGATGATTGATAACTACCTCGATATGTTAGGGGGGGTGTTGGTTGTGATGATCAGGTGAAAGTCAATGTCCAGGAAAAAATGGAACATTGAGTAGATGTGCAACAAAATCCCGCCTTTTATATTCACTCCAAGCTGTTATTTCATCTCAAAAACGACACGAAAGTGAACTCAAAGTCAATGTTGATTTTGGGGCATCGGACCGGGTGCACCGAAATACGATTCGCTCAAACGACATGAGAAGGCGAGATCTGAGATGAAAACTCCGCATCTCTTAATATATTAAAATGCTTGGGACATTGGGTGCGATGTGCAACAAAAATGACTGCTTCCTATTCACTAAAACAGAAGCTCGGATGAAATTCTGATTATATAGAATTCTTGGGACAGTCCATTCGGCAAGTCAAGCACATACAGTCCAGGACCGATTCTTCATTTCGCGATACTGTGCTCTTGTGCTCATCAATCGCTCATAATCATACAACTATGCGTCCTTCTTCTTGATTAAGATCTCATAGCTCATCACATCCCTACTCCTGCTCACTAATTCAACACCACAGACAGGCTTCACTTCTTCCCAAAGAACGACATGATATTCCCCTGTCCCGCTTTAGCAGCCGATTTCTTAGACTTCGCTGTTGAAGCTGCCTGGACTTTTGGTTTGGGAGGTGGGGCGACTTCGTCTTCGGAGAAGGACTCCCAGACTGGCTCTTCTTTCGTCACTGTATTCGAGTTAGCAATCTAGTTTCTTCAAGCAAAAGGGGTTGGGTTATAGAAGGAGAATAGAGGGGAAATAACATACCCAAATAGCCCTCCGCATCCTTAACAGTCTTCTTCTTCATAACCCTCCTTCTCCCCCTCCTCTTGCCCCCACCAACCACATTCTTCTCCTCTATCTCCGGCTCCGGCTCGGCCTCTTTCTCGGCCTCCTCCACTTTCGGCGCGGTGATAACCTCCTCTTCCTCATCATCTTTCTCCATCATCTTCCTCAATTTCTCCTCCCTCTCTTTCCGCGCTTTGCGATCACTGTCCACAATCTCCTTACTCGGCTGCGGTGGCGGGACATAAGTTTCCTCTTCATCTTCATCATCTACATCTCTCATCGGGGAATCCTCGACCTCTGGCGCTACAGAACTGTCCGTCCCTTTTCTCTCAAGCTTTGGTTTCGCTTTGGCGAATGATTTGAAGATGCTAGAGGATTCTTTCTTCAATATTGGTGGCGCTGGAGCCGGTGTTGATTCTTTGCTGGAGGGATTACTGGGCGCTGTTGTGGTGGTCTTGGCCTTCTCCTTGCCTTTGCCAAAGAAGTCTTTTGCGGTTGAGGGTTGAGCCTTAGGTGCTTCTTTTGGCTCGGGTTTGGTTTTTGCTAATGGGACGGGGGCTTTGGATGCTGAGGCGATCGGTGCTGCGGCTGTAGGAGGTGGACGACGCGCGGCACGGCGCTTGACGTTTTTGTTGACTATTGTGCCATATTTTGGGGCGAGTTCGAGGGGGTCTTCGTCTACGGTGAGGAGTTGGAGTTCTCGTGTTACGTCTGAGAGGACTTGGAAATCCTAACTTCTATTAACTTGGTTGGTAGATTAGAATGGAAGAATTACCTTCAATGGGTGGGGCCCAAGGCTGTAAATATGTATTGAAGATATATGCTCATATTGAGACCGTACATCTACGAGGGCATTTTAGCACAGCATTTGGTATTGGGAAATGTCTCCCACCTTCCAAGTCTTCTTCCCTGACCAAGGTTATGCTCAGCACCGAGCTCTCTCCAGTCCCATCCTCTGGCTGAGGCATTGAACTGCTCATGAAAGTACTGCTCTGCATATAATCGTCCTCACCATCTTTCTTCGGTCCACCATTCTGAGCTACAGGCTCTTCTGGTCGTTTCGTTCCGCCGAGCAGGTATGTGGCATGAATCGTTCCAGGTTTCTTCGCGTTTTGGTGTCGATGAAAATCATAGAGCATTCTAATTACCATTAGCAGGATCCTTTACAAAAGCTGAGTTGTTACATACTCCTTCGCCGCATTGACATGAACCTTCAAAGCGCGGCTGAGAAGACGATAAGTGACCTGGCAATCATGTTAGAGGGTTTGAATGCCCATTTATAGATAGAGACACACCACTTTATCCTCCGTCAAGATATTTGACGCCAAATACGTCTTGTAGTCCGCCATTGTGCTGGATTCATAAAAGGTGAAGTTCGGACAAAGATTCGGGCGACGCGAAGCCGACTTTCAAGACGCGAAACACTTTACGCGACTTTCCATCATCAACATCATAACCTGAATGCGACAACGACCGCCTTTTCACAACCCCCCGAATTTTCGCCTTCAAAATGAACCAGGCCGCGAAAGACGATACATTTGACCTCTCTGATTCAACAGACTGGTTACAAACACCACTCCCGCTTCTCTCCGCAGTCGACGCAGCCTTGCGATGTCAAGTCTGCAAAGATTTTTACATTACACCTATGATCACTTCTTGCTCGCACACATTCTGTTCACTTTGTATACGGCGGTGTCTAAATAATGATGGCAGGTGTCCGGCGTGCAGAGCGCAGGATCAGGAGTTGAAGCTGAGGTTTAATGCTGCGATGGAGGATTTGGTGGGGGCTTTCAAGAAGGCGAGACCTGGAGTCTGGGAGTTCGCGAACAAGCCTGTGGAGGAGGTAGGAAGTGCTTCATCGAAAAGAAGCAGAGAGTTGGAGGAAGGCGAAGATGAAAGTCCGAGGAAGAGGACGAGGACTAGAAGCTCTAGGAGGACCAAGGCCAGGGAGAGAGTTATGGTCGAGGACTCGGCGGAGGATGACGAGGATTATGTGCCCGGTACGCTCTTAATTGCCAATCGCGGTTTATGTCATGCTAAACTCTCTACAGAAGATGGATTTGTCCAATGCCCAGTCTGCCAGAAATTTGTGAAGGAAGATACTATCAACTCGCATCTGGATCGCAATTGCATGGAGGAGCCTCGAATCACAAAACCGCTCAGCAAAGCCACGTCAAACCCTAAACCACCAGACAAACATATAACGCGTCCCGAACGACTACCGCAGCTACACTACTCCATGGTCAAAGACAACGTTCTCCGCAAGAAGTTGTCAGATTTGGGGATCTCAGCAGGAGGATCGAGGCAACTATTAGAGAAGAGATATACCGAATGGGTCACGCTATGGAACGCCAACTGCGATGCCACGAAACCAAAGAGCAAGAGCGAGCTGAAGAAAGAACTTGGTGTTTGGGAACGTACCCAAGGAAGCATTGCCGGGAGCTCGAAACAGGACCCAGGGGCTCAAATCAGAGATAAAGACTTTGATGGCAAGGCTTATTCGACGAAGTACGATGATTCGTTCAAGCAGCTTATAGCCAACGCTCGGAAGAAACCAGCTGTTAGGCCTGCAACACCTCCTCAATCCACATCAGAACCAGTTGATCTGACTGGAAGCCCTACTCCTACCAAGGCGCCTGATCCGCGCCCTACAAGTCCCGTCAACACCGAAATGGCGGGCAACAACGATCTACCCGTACAAACTGAGCAATATAGAAAAGAGGAGTCACTAGCCAAGCAAAGTTCACGGCGGCGATTCTTCGAGGAAAGGCCGGACGATCACTCGCAACTACCACCACCATCATCTCAATATTCAATAATCGAGAAAGATTCCGGAATTGGCCCAGATATGACTACACTTAGACCCCTACAACCCTAGCCTGCCAGAGCAAATCAATGCAATGATTACCTCAACGCCAACCATATGCATATATCCATAATTCTCCGCAACTGCCAAATTGAAAAAAATGTAGACCCTATACTGGCTCAGCAGCTGGAGGGTCTAACGACATCCGCTTCATCCCTAATGTGCTATCCTCAATTTCCTTCTCCGTGTTCACTGCGGTAGACTGCTCGGTCTGTTGTCTAGCATTCTCCTTCTCCCTGGCCTCCCTCTCAACAGCCTCCAAAGCATCCAACTTCTTCCTGGTCTCTTCCGCCTCCCTCTTCTCCCGTGTTTCTTTCTCGTTCCGCTCGATGGCTTCCCTCCGTTCCCGTTCCTCCCTCTCCATAACCTCAAGCTCATCGTCCACCTCCCCCTCATCCACGGCCCCATTCTTTCCCAACTCCCCAACTATCTCCCCAATCTCGTCCACAACCCCCATCTCCTCCCTCAATCTATCAACCACCCCATCCACCCTTTCCACCCCACCAACCTCCTTATTCAACCCACTTAGCACCTTCGTACTGGCCTCCATAACCCTCACAACCTCAACCTGATCCGCGGCTTGCTCGATCTTCGCAAACACTTCCTCAAGCTGAGCTAACGTAGCATGTCTCTTTACTAGCGTTGATTCCGCCAGTTTCTTGCTTCGAAGAGCGGCAAGCGCTGAGACGCGATTCTTCCTCGCAACCGCGTCTCTTGCCGTGTTCGCTAGCACATCAGCGCGCTTTTCTAGGATCGTTATTTGCGTCTCAAGATCTCGAATGAGCGTCTTCAGTGCTGCGATCGTGGAATCCTCGTTCGTGATCTCCTGTTTCGTGTCGTTCGGAGCCTTAAACTTCACCGTCTCGGAATCATAAACCAAGACTCCTTTATCCCTCGCAAGAAACTTCAACAGAACCTCCGTATCCGAATCCGAGAGCTGGGCCCTTTCTCCAAGGATATCCCCAAATGTCTCCGCAAATGCTGCCCGTGAGAAAATCCGCTCTATTCTCCCCTTCGGGGCTGCGTCGAATCGCCGCATCACTTCCTTCCCCGCCGCCTCGAGATTCTCAACCACAATCACCCTCCCCGTAGGCATTTCCCCTTCCCCAAACGTCAACCCCAACTGCCGTAACCCCCAATACACCACCTCACCCACCCCCGGGATTCTCACCCCCCAGCCTTTATAATAAAGACTCTCCCTCATCTCCAAATACTCCTTTAACACCAACCATTCCTTCCTCGCTAGCGCATCGTTAACCACAGCAGCTAGACCGAGAGGACGTCCCCATTCCTTTGATTCTAGTTCGCGAAGGAGAGCGTTGTCGAGGGTGAAGGAGAGGCGAGAGGGGGTATGTGTGGGGGAAGAGGAGGGGATCACGCCGGAGAGGGCGGCGTGCGAGAGGGCGGTGCGCCAGGCGTGCAGGTTCGCGGTGTAGCCATCTGGGTTTGTGGTTTGGAGGTGTGAGAAATCTGAGTAGAGGGCGCCTAGTCGGTTTCTGTTTCTTTGTTAGTCTGCTTGTTGGGTGCGTGACGAGGGTTGGTGAGGAAGGCTGAGGGGCATGAGAATGGGGAAAGGAGGGTAGGAAAGAGGGCGAGCTACTTTCTGAATTGAGGTTCATTGTTTAGCAAGTAATTTAGAAGCTCACTCATTGTGAGCGAGCTGTTCACGTCATGAATCGTGCGTGATGGTATGTTTTGTTTTGTTGTCAAGTTGATCTGCCTGGCGATGATGTTTTCTCGACACGATAAGCTCGATAACAAGTGGAGTGGACGCGTTTTGCACAATTCGCCTATGCATAAAGTTGTGCAGAAGTAAATAATCAGGGGGGAGAAATTATCTGATTTCCATTTCTCCATTCAGTTCAGATGAAAAAAAAGGGAGCTGGTCCTCCAAAAATGCAACCTATGTATACACATCATCTAAACACCCAACGCCGTCCCAATGCTCCTCCAACCTGTACTTGTTCGAAGGCTCAAAGCTCAAAATGGTATTATATTTAGAGAATTAGGTCCACCTTACTCAAACTGATCTGACCTCGGTACTTCGTCTTCGCCTTCCAATAATGTCCCATGTAATGGCGCGGATTCTAGATTCGCTAGAGGTGCTACTGCGCCCATGAGACTCCTTCGATGAGGCCGTGAAACGAAGGCTTCACTCTCTTCTCCCAGTGATGTGTCGATCAGATCCTCAACTGTTCCTGGAGCTTCGATGCCCGATTCAGGGTAGAGAGCTAATTGCACTTCTCTCTGCAATGCCCTGAGAAAGTCATTTGCGACAGAGAACTGGGAAAGGCTGTCTTGATGCGTCAACATGGAGTATTTCCCATTTGCTTCCTCAACTCGTTGTTTTGACTGTTGAGGCTTGCCAAGCGTTAGCCACGCATCAGCGGCTAGGATACTCCATAAGGCGGATTTTCGTGTCCTGGAGCCCCAGAGCTCGGATCCCGCCCCTTTCTTGGAAGCATAGCAGGCGGAAACTCGCTCTTTTATCAGGGCATCGCCAACTACGCCCACAACTTTGTATTCAAGCAGCTTTGTTCCCCATCTTGCGGCATCTTCAGTTGCTGATCCACCTCGGAGTCTGAGGAGTTCCATTCCTAGAGCGAGACTCCGCAGGGCACCGTAGGGAGCGGTGCAACGTGTGATATACGAATATGACGCAGTCTCCAGCATCTGGTCAATTGTCTCTGACCGTAACTTTGAGCTTATTGCTTGCGGAATCAGCAGCTGGCTAACTGCAGCCATCTCATTGGCAGCGGCGTGATATTTCCACGCCTTGTCATTGTTGAAATCTGATCGAAGGAGATCATAAGTCGAATGGGCAAGTTTCCAATCTCGAAGCATGAAAGCATAGTCTGCCAGCTTTCGCATCACAGCCTCGGGAGCGTCTGGTCGATAGAAACCCTGCAAAGCATCATAATTGCTGTTTGATCCGGTCCCCACTCCATTTGAGGACGTTCGTGAACTGCCTCCAAATGCCCATTTCTTCGACATACTTATGAAGCGCCCACTTATGCCTCGCCGCCGTGACGCCACTTGATCATTCCAGGTCGCAACACATCTCTCCATCGAAGGGACGATAGATTGGGTCACCATTTCGCGGATGAACGTTTTGATTGCCGTAGTGTCCGACTCGTAGATGCAGGGCCACGAATCCTCAATATCTTCTTGCAGTTCACGAGTTTGGATTTCAGCGATCTCTTCTGGAGCTGCTAACCATTCGCAACGCGGTAGTTGAACACTATCGTCGTCTGTTGCCACACACTCACTACTTCGTAACCTTAGTAGATGACAGTGGAGTCCAAAGTGCCGTTTCATTTGTTCAAATAATGTCATGGACTTGGTGATATCGTCTCGTTCTTCGTCATGAACTAAAACATAGTATCGGAGATAATCGTTATTCACCCACAAGGGTAATCGTTTTTCCCCACGACTGGATTCATCGTAGAGATTTCGTAATGTGTCGATTGGATTCGGGTTCCGAGAGCTGATGGCAATCACACATGCCACAGGATGAGAAAATGTCTCGTGGGGCGCTAGAGGGAGTCCTGACAATAACCTTCGCAGGTATAGAGTATAGAACGGAGAAGGTATATCAGGACTCCCTAGTTGTGCATCCTTGAAATCCAAAAATTCTTCCCCGTTCATGGTCGGAAAGTGCTCGGCGTGATTCAAGTGCTTATCCACAAGCGTTTCAATGGGAGTAATGTCCCCTCCAGTCCTCGCACGTCGAGCCGCAACGGAATTTGACAATAGTCTGGCACCATTTGACGCCACCGTTCGCCCTTCAGTACTCTTCCGCGTACCCGGTACACTTTCTGGTACTTCGAGCCCATCTCCCAGCTCTACAAATCGCACAGCAAAATCCTCCCACGTTCGTCCAGCGCCGATGCTATCCCGTACAGTGACCTTCCCTTGTACTCGCTCTCCAAACGGTCGTAGCAACTCCCATAGTCCACCATTAAATCCCTTGTCCTTCACAAGCTCTTTCGTATCGGCCGATGTATGGACTGCGATGTGGGGCACGAATGCTTGCATTACAAGACTTCGGGGATCCTCCGGCTTGTCCGCTGGCGAAAGTTGATTTCCCTCCCTAGACAAACCCCCAAATACAGAGCCCGACAGCATTCTTGAAGGCGTAGAGGTCCCGCTTGGCGATACGGATCTTGAGCCCGAAGGCGTGGAAGTTGATGCAAATAGAGACGAGACGGAGGCATTTCCATGTCGATATGGAAGTGTGGATATCGAAGAGGACATGGACTGTGTGTCTAGGGAACCTCTGAACTTTGGCAGCCTCAATGAAGACGAGCCCGGTGGGTCGGCAGGCTCGAAGGTCGAGGCATTGTTGGAAGGTGGCATGAAGATCAACGATTGATCTTCCGCGGAGGTAGAAGGATGTTGTGTAGCTCAGTAGCGGGGAACCTGCGCGGCAACATGCGCATCGATGAAAGCAGGACTGATTGGGAGGATGCAGGTGAGCGGCTGGATACAGATCTGGCCTTGTGGAACCCTCTGGATCTGTATGATGAAACGCCTTTCAGATTAGTAATTGTCGACATGTGCTTCAAGCAGACGTGCGTTATTAAGCAATGTTTCTGAAGTCGTTCCGTTTGGTGTTCATGGTCAGGGTTGCGTGGCGCAAAGAATATATTTCGAGACAACGCTCAAGATGGCTCGGGAGTTTGCTGACCGATTTCATATCAGCACGTGACCTTCAGTTTCCCATTTATTTTTGTTTACGTCTCTCTCTTTCTCATGATCCTAACTCAACGTCTCAAGGCTTGCATATTCACCGCAAATGAACTCCAAGGATCGTATGTCATCGATTTGTGTGTTCCCAGCTAGCATCCTGAGCTCATGACGCTATTTCCAAACACAGCCTTCGCCTCGTCTCTGTTTAGAATTAGTCGAGTCACCACAAGAGTCATACCCATTCGAGCATTTACTTCATGTCATCCCATGAAACGACAGAGTTCTGGATCTGAGGAGCCAGTGCAGTCGAAGAGACCAAGAAAGATGGCACCAATTAAGATCGATCTCACTCCCCGTGAGAACCAATTGAGACAGCTTTTGCTGGACGTTGCACGCTACATCGACGAGTCCAAGGAGATCAAAGAGAAGCTCGAGCTACGGTTTGCTGGAGGGTGGGTTCGAGATAAGCTTCTGAATATAGAGAGCCATGATATCGATACTGCAATTAATGCCATGACAGGGTATGCATTTAGCACCAAGTTGCAAGAATATCTCAAGGATGAAGAGAACCTGAAGAAGCATTCCATGGAGGCTACTGATATCCACAATCTTCACAAGATCCTCGCCAACCCCGAGAAATCAAAGCATTTGGAGACTGCCACTACCAAAATTTTCGGATTCGACGTGGATTTTGTCAATCTCAGAAAAGAGACGTATTCGGAGGACAGTCGTAACCCCCAAATGGAGTTTGGAACTGCTGAGGAGGATGCACTGAGACGTGATGCTACTATAAATGCCCTTTTCTACAATATTCACGATGATCAGGTCGAGGACTTTACCGGGGGTTTGGAAGATCTTAAGGCTAAGCACATCAGAACTCCACTCGATCCCAAAACGACCTTCATGGACGACCCTTTGCGCGTGTTGAGATTGATCAGATTTGCCAGCCGGCTAAGCTTCACGATTGATTCAAAGTCCGAGGCTTGTATGAGCGATTTTGCTGTTATGGAAGCTCTGAAGTTGAAGATTAGCAGAGAAAGAGTGGGAGTTGAATTGGAAAAGATGTTGAAAGGTTCGTGAGCTCGATACTGGAGATCATTCCATGCTAATAATTTCAGGCCAAAATCCTCGAAGCGCTCTCCAGTTCATTGATAGACTTGGCCTGTACTCGACCATCTTCACAGATCCTACAATTCAAGAATACCCTGTTCCTGAAACATCAAACTGGCACGTCGTTTATGATTTTTTAGAGGATCTGAAGGCCAAAAAAACCCCTGGATCCATTTATCAATCTTTGGTCCGATCAGAAGACGCGAAGTATCTCGCGTGGGTCCTCGTCGCCCTCACCCCTTGGTCCTCTGTGCCCCAAGCGCCTCCCGTCAAGCAAAAAGGGAAGCCCCTTCTTCCTCTCGGAGGCATGGTGGCTAGAGAAGGTATCAAGGCAGACAACAAGATCTGCAATGTCGTCAGTGGGGCCTTCAAGCATTACCAAAAGATCACCGACCTCAAAGACGCCATCAAAGGAAAGGAGTTATACATCAACGAACGAGACACCATGGGAATGACAATCCGAAGATGGGACTCTCAAGGTGGACATTGGAGACTTCAAACTTTATTCGCAATTCTCGTGGAGGCTATGAACAGAAATGTTTCAACAGGTAGTTTACCTCGGGGCCCATCCTATTCGGTCACTAATATCAAACCAGAACATGAAGAACTCTTGGGCGAATGGCAAGGCTTTATCGATCATCTGGAAGTTATGGATGTCATGGACGCACCGGCACTAAAACCAATTCTTTCCGGTACCGAGTTGTCAAAAGCTCTTGGTGGAGTGAAGCCTGGTCCATGGATGAAGCCTGCGTTGGATATTTGCATGGAATGGCAGTTGCGGAATCCCGGTGTACAGGATGCGACGGGTGCTATCGAAGAAGTGAAGAAACGTAGTGATGAGTTGAAGATACCCATTTAGAAGTAGTAATAGAATAATTGTGCCAGTATCAATGACATAATTTCTACCCCGAATGGATTTGACTTTGGTGACAGTTCATAATTCCTTCGCAGTTTCCATAGGTACAGTAGGAAAGGGGTGGTGCCTGCCAAGCGAGGTGATGACTTGACCTGAGCCCAAAATTTCGCGAACCTCAAGAAAGCCATCAACCACAATCCATCGTCTATGTCTATGAGCAGCAATAATGTTCGCAGCAGCCCGCAAAGCTGCCCAAAGCCTCATATCGAGTTCAAAACTCGATAAAGCAGAGGCTTTGGCTCTCCCATCGGAATGTAAGCTTTACCCCATGCTCGCATGACAATCGCTCACTCACGTGCCTAGGCTTGCCGGAGAGGTATTCGCTTCACCAGCTTCACGATGAGACTGGATTCAGTGCCAAGATTCTGAGTGAAGAGGCATGTTCCAACTCACTATTTACCAGTTACTTACTTGTTGATCATAGGCTAATGGCGACTCGCAGGATGAGCTCGAAACCCTCCTCATCCTCAACGCCTGCCTGGAGGAGTCAAGCAGGCTGGCAATTAAAGAGGACGACGATGAGTTTACTACAAAACTCGCGGTCTGGATAGCAACATCTATTCTTCCAGATGGAACCCTTGTTCTCAACGATGAGGCTCCGGAAGGTGCGTTTCTCACACCTTCATAGGTCGCCAAGGAATACTGAAGGCCTATCAGATAGCTCTTCCGCATCGAAACAAGAGTCCCTTCTCCTCACCCAGCAAAAGGCGGCACTGGGATTACGATCCCTTATCTTCCTCCTAACTCTTTTTCCACTCGGCTCTGACATTGACACTCAAATACTCCTCTCTGTCATTGCCTTCTGCTCCCCCAACGACCCATGGAGCACCCCCCTCACCGCCCACCTCTCCAATGAAGTTCTCTCACACCACAAAGACCAAACGAGCAGCTTAGAATTCATAACAACCTACCTCCTACAATCCGTACTCCGCCCCCTCTTCTCCAAGTCCCACCCCAGCACCATAACAGAAAGCGGTCGCAAAGCAATGCCCTCATCTGCACCGCCAAAACGCCATGATTTCGTCGCAGAGCGGAACCAGAAGCCGTGGAAATACGAAGCCCCTTACTCTATCGCAGTCTTCTCCTGGGCTGTCAGCAACGCATCCGTACGTCTCTCTCCTCCTCTTCACTCTCTCGCCGCCCTTCTCAAAAATCTTGCCCGTGAATAGAGCACGTGGTTGATTCAACATATGCTGATTTCATTCCAGGAACATATAATTAAATCCTCCTGGAACCTCTTTATCCCACCCCTCCTCACCCTCCTCGACGATACCTCCAACCGCATCCGGTATCGCGGTCTTCTACTCCTCTCCTCCCTCTTGCCCCGCTTCCCGAAAAGCCTCCTGGAACAAACGGGACTCGATTCGGTCTTCGAAGAAGCGGTGATGCCTACGCTTCTTTACCTGCCGAACTTGACCCCGGTTGAAGAATCAGTAGCGCTACTTCCTGCTGCATATAGGGCGCTGTTTGTGTTAGGGGATGTGCGGTTCCCGCTTTCCTCTCCACCTCAATATGTTGGGTCGTTAAGCTTGAATGGTAAAACCAAAGAAGAGAAAGACTATGAAGCAAAGAAAGATTGCCTAAAATTCCTCGACCGCATAATGAGACAAGGTGTTCTAACAGGCTATGCACATTCTTCTAAGCATCCAGCGATTGCGAAGATCCTCGTCCAGCAAATTGGCGTGTTGGTTCAGAAGATGGGTGTTCACGCGGTGAAGCATTTGAAGGACATGATTCCTATTTTATCAGCTGTGTTGGCAGATTCATTCGGTGCCTTGAGGCCGAGTCTCCTATTCGAAACTGTGAAAACGTTGCAGGCTATGATTTTGAACACTTGGCCTCGGATGAGCGAGCAAATCCATAGGGTTGAGGTTATCAAGGCTTTGGTTTTATGCTGGAAGACAATTAACGAAGATGAGAGCACGCATACGGAAGCAGAGCAGATGGTATTGGGGGATTTGAGGGAAGAGATCGGTGTCGCAGGACGGTTGTTAGTAAAAGCCGTGGAAGGTGATTTCGATATGGTAACGGAACTGCGGCCGATTATGGAGGTTGATAGGGCGTTGATTGAGAGCGTGTTTGGAATCACTTCCACGGCTGCTCGAGTGAAGGATGAAGAAAGTATGCAGTAGGATCATCAATTCATCATTCCTGGTATCATATCTATATGCCCCATCCATCCAGACTCCCAATTCCTAACTCCATGTACCATGCAACAATGCAGAAACATGTACATAGATAACGGAAAAAGAATCAGTCAATGGGCTGTTGCTTAAAGAGACTCTTCCCTAACAACCATTTCCTATAAGCCTTGTACCTCTTCTTCACACCGTCTTCCTCCATAACCGTCAACGGGTTCTCCGCGACCGTCAAAAAATCCCGATATTCCGCCAAATCGCTCTCTGCAATACCCATCCCTGCCCCCTCATTTCCACTGCCCCCACCCATCCCCTCAGCACCAACAATCCCGATATCTTTCCAGCTACCATTAACGTAATCCAGGTACTCATTATTAATCTCCGTCGGTAATTCCGTGCTAACAACCAGCGGGAGCGTGAGAGGATGTGAGACATATCTC
>Ga0302325_10015189_pt1 | contig 16369 bp, 21 predicted proteins | sample Palsa_T0_2_FD_201948 | JGI IMG/M metagenome (GOLD analysis project Ga0302325, IMG submission 201948) | Peat permafrost microbial communities from Stordalen Mire near Abisko, Sweden - Palsa_T0_2 | ecosystem: Environmental > Terrestrial > Soil > Palsa > Peat permafrost | place: Sweden: Abisko... | reverse complement strand
ATCATCGTCACCAACTACTACTCGCTCGACTACTCCGATGCGGGGGCTACGGCGCTCACGGCGGACTTAAACGCTGCGATTGCGGCGCCGGCCAGCGCCTACGGGGCAGTGGTGGCTGATATTTTCACGGCGTTCAAGAACGCGGCCGCCGCCGCGGCCTTCGGCGGCAAGACCTGCAACACCGGGCTGCTCAATCCGGACGTGGTCAATCAGTTCGTGTGCAACATCCATCCGGCGCAAACCGGGCACCGGCTGATCGCCAAGACCCTCCTCGAAGCGCTGTGGGCGGCAGATCGCTGATCGACTCAATGTCCTCGGCAGGCGGGCGGCGATCCCATCCGATCGCCGCCTCCCGCCGACGAAACACCTTGGAAGCTAGGAAACCGCAAAGGGAGGTTGGCATGGGTATGGATGATCTCTTGATCCTGATGATCCTAGTCGGAATCGGACTCTCGGGTGCCTACCTGCGCGCCGAATTCCTCTTGTGCCGCGCGCGCAGGGCCGCAGAAGGCAAAAACGCCGCCAAGCGGTTTCACGAGGTTGCATGATGTTCAGCAACGGATGGATCGCGCTGGGCGCCCCCGCCCCGCGGGGTGCGGTAGACTAGCCGCTGCCAAAGAATAATGATTACATGGGCTTGCAAGTCCATAGAACCAAGTGGGGGACTTACGCATGGAAACGCCGCTTACGCCTTTGGATTTCGCGCGCCGCGCGCGCAAGTTGTACGCCAAGCGCGAGGCAGTGGTCGATGGCGACATTCGCCTGACGTACGCACAATTTGGCGAGCGATGCGACCGGTGGAGCGCCGGGCTCGCGAGGCTCGGCGTCGGCAAGGGCGATCGAGTCGCCACCATCGCGCCCAATACTCATCAGCATCTCGAGCAGTTCTATGCCATCCCGCAGTTGGGTGCCGTAATCGTACCGATGAACTACCGGCTCACGGCCGAAGACTTCGTCTACATGGTGAACCACAGCGGTACCAAGGTGCTCTGCGCGCATTCGGACTACCTTGATTTGATTGACGGAGTCCGGGCGCGTATGCCCGACGTGCGTCATTTCGTGGCGCTCGAAGGCGCAAAGGCGGGTTGGCTCGACTACGAATCACTGCTTCTATCGAGCCCGCGTGCGATCGACTGGAGCGGCATCGGCGAAACCGATTTGCTCGCCATCAATTACACAAGCGGTACCACATCGCGTCCCAAGGGCGTCATGATTACGCACCGAAATGCGTGGATGAACTCGGTGGGCACCCTGGTGCACTGGCCGATGGGCCCGCACGATCGCTATCTATGGACATTGCCGATGTTCCATGCCAACGGCTGGACCTTCACCTGGACCGTGACTGCGGCAGGGGCCGCGCACGTGTGTCTGCGCAAAGTGGACGCGCCGAACATTTATGGGCACGTGAACCGCGAACGCGTGACGCACCTGTGTGCCGCGCCTACGGTCCTCATCAGCATTGCGAATGGACCTGAGTCGATGCGTCGGCAGCTGCGCCGGGGGGTACGCGTTTTCACCGCCGGCGCGCCTCCTGCGGCGGCGACGATTGAATGCATGGAAGCCGTGCTCGGCTGGGACGTCACGCAAGTGTATGGATTGACCGAGACTGCGCCCTTCATCTCGATCTGCGAACCATTGCCTGAGCATGCGTCGCTGTCCGGTGCCGATCGCGCCGTCATCAAGGCCCGCCAGGGAGTTCCGCTGATCACGTCGGGTGAATTGCGCGTCGTGGATCAGGACATGCAAGATGTGCCGCACGACGGGGCGACGCTTGGCGAAATCATCGCGCGGGGCAATGTCGTCATGCGCGGCTACTACAGCGACCCGGAGGCGACAGCGGCAGCCTTCGCCGGAGGCTGGTTTCATTCAGGCGACGCGGCGGTCGTCCATCCTGATGGATATGTGGAGATCCGAGATCGGTTCAAAGACGTCATCATCAGCGGCGGCGAGAATATATCCTCGATTGAAGTCGAAGGTGCGCTGCTGCGCCACCCGGCCGTGCTGGAGGCCGCGGTAGTTGGTATGCCGCACGAAAAGTGGGGCGAGTCGCCGCACGCGTTCGTCGTGCTGCGTGCCGACGCTGTCGCCACCGAGCCGGAGTTGCATGAATTCGCGCGCGGGGCGTTGGCGCACTTCAAAGTCCCAAGCGCCTTTCATTTCGTGAGCGAGTTGCCGAAGACCGCCACCGGAAAAATCCAAAAATATGTGCTTCGCGGCAGGCGGTCTGCGGTGATACGGCAGTGAGCCGGCCGCCCAACGAGGCCAAGATCCGCCTGTTCGAGTTGGTACTCGAGAACGGCTGTTCCGTCAGCCCCTTTGTTTGGCGCATCCGATACGCGCTGGCGCACAAGGGGATTCCCTTCGAGTCCGTACCGTTGGGGTTTACCGACATCCCCAAGGCGTTTGCCGGGCGTTTCAAGACGCTTCCCGTCATCGAACACGGCGATACGATGCTCGCGGAAAGTTGGGACATCGCCGAGTACTTGGAGCGCGAATTTCCTGAACCGGCATTATTTTCCGGTCCAGCGGAACAGGCGATGGTGCGGCTGACGGAAGCGTGGTTCTCCGCGGAAGTAATGCGCAAAATGTTCGGCGTATTCGCGCTGGATATCTATCACGCCGCCCGTCCTCAAGACCGGCCGTATTTTCGCCAAAGCCGCGAGCTCCGTCTGAAGGGCGCGACGCTGGAAGCGTACACGGCGGACCGCGCGTCCCGTCTTCCGGCGCTGCGCGAGGCATTGGCGCCGCTGCGTTCGCAGCTCTCCCGGTTTCCCTTTCTCGGCGGCAGCGCACCGAACTATGCCGACTACATCGCGCTCGGTGCGTTCCATTGGGTTGCGAGCGTGAGCACTTTGCCGCCGCTGGCACGAGACGACGACACGCTTCGTGCGTGGCTCGACCGGGGCTTCGATCTGCACGGCGGGGTGGGACGCGATCCTAGAATGAAGCCGCTCTTTGAATAGGGCGTGCGGATGATCAAACGGGGAGACAGCGCAAGTCAAGATTGCTCTTTCCGAGGTGGGTGCCCACAGCCTGCGGCGAGCTGCGGCCACGCACCCCATCAGTGATTTGCAAATCGAGTATTCGCTGATCTCGCGCGGTATCGAGGATGCCATCCTGTCCGCGTGCCGCAGCCTCGGCATTACCGCCTACGGAGTCCTGTCGCGCGGTCTCATCAGCGGCCACTGGAACAAGAATGCGGCCGGCACCGGGGATTTCCGCCAGCGTAGCGCAGATTGCAATCAGCTGGGTGATGGGCCAGGGGGAGGATATCGTTCCCCTCATCGGCGCGCGCCGCCGGGACCGAGCAAGCCTAGCAACGTCGGCGCCGCTACGCCGGCTTGGCCGCCTTGAGATGTCCGGGGCGCAGTTCGCCGCGTTTGAGAACGACCACGAGTTGACGCCAGTTGTCGATGAAGTGCTGCGCTCGCTCATCACCAATCCGGCTCACGATCAGCGGATTCAGCGAACCTGCCATGGCCTCGAGTTCACGTTGAGCCAACGCCAGATACCAGCCGTGCCGGTCGCGGATCTCGACATCCACGAACCCCGAATCGCGCAGCACAGCCGCGCTTTCATCCAGCGTCGCCATGTTGTATGCAATGCCCTCGAGGCGGAAGAATTCCATCATTTGCGGCGAATACGCCTCGCTTCCGCCGCGCAGCCAATCGCTCGCGATGAATCGTCCACCGGGCCGCAGCACGCGCAGCACTTCGGCAAAGATCCCGGGCTTATCCGGAATTTGCACCATGGAGTCCTTCGAGAAGACCACATCGAAGCTCGCCGCCGCGAAGGGCAGCGGTCCCGCATCGACTTGTTGAGCGCGGATGCGATCTGCAAGTCCCGCCCGCTCGATGCGTTGCCGCATCCCCGCGAGCAACGCCGGATCGATGTCGATGCCTACGACCGAACGCGCGCCGTAGCGGGCGACCAGCAGCTCATCCGCGGCTCCGAGTCCGCAGCCGATATCGAGTACCCGGCAGTCCCTGATGTCGCTGCCCTCGAGCAGCCTGGACAGCTCCTCGCCGCCGCCGGGCGACAGGAATCCGTCGCCCCAAATGATCTGCAGCAGCGTGAGCATACCGGCATCGTATTCTCCCGGTTCGCTCGGTTGGCCCAATTTCGCGGCTTCAACTCGGCTCATAGTGCGCCCAGCTCCGTCAATAGCGACTTCGCACCATACACCTTGTCGAGAGCCTCCCGAATGATCGCAGGGTGCACCGCAATTGAACGATTCTTCGCGGGGTCAAACCAGTAAGTGCCCGCGATGGAGTGGATATTTCCGTCGAACATGAGCCCGACGATTTTCCCTTGCGCATCGATCAACGGGCTGCCCGAGTTGCCGCCGACGATGTCGTTGCTCGTTGAAATGCAGAAAGGTGTGTTCATATCGAGCTGATTCTTGACCCTCATCCAGCTGTCGGGGATCTTGAACGGCGGGGTACCGGTCGCGCGCTCGAAGGCGCGGCCTAGATGGGTGATGGGATCCACCGGCGTACCGTCCTCCACCCAGCCTTCCACCGTGCCGTAGTTCAGCCGCAACGTGAACGTCGCATCCGGGTACGCCTGGGTGCCGTAGGCCTTGAATCGCTCCGTGGCAATCCTCTCCAAAGCGGCCGCGATGGGCGCTTCGAATTCGTCTTCGAATTGCTTGCGAAGTGCGCGCGAAGCGCCGTCGATCGCACGCACCGCTTCGATCATTGGATCGCGAGATGCGTCGACAGCCGCCTTGCCGCCTTCCCACAACTGCTTGCGCACGGCGGGATCGTCGAGTTTCGTCTCCGCCACGAGCCGCGTCGCAACCGCGTCCGGAGATTCCTTGCCGAGAAAATTCTTCAGCAGCGGATAATCCGGGCCCAGCCACTCGCGCATGCGCTGCAGCGAGAACGAAAGCGTCATCGCTTCGACTTCCGAATAGATCGGCACGCGCGCGTAGAGCTGCTGCTCGATGCGTGGCAGCGAGGCTTCGGTATATTCGCGCAGCCGATCCGCATTCGGCTTCCGCCGCTCGTCGGCGCCCCTGAGCAGCAAGCGCGCATAGCGGAATAGGATGCTGTTGAATCCCGCCGCTCCTTCGATGAAGGAGTAGGGCAGGTAGACGGCCCGTTCGCGAGCGGAAGCCGATTCGATTTGTTGCCAGGGATCGGCGCCGGGCAGCTTGGCAAGCGCGCGCAGCGTGTTCTCCTCGTCTCTTTTGCGCGCTATCAGAGCATCGTCATGCAGCGTGTCGAGCAGCTTGCGGCGCACCTTGATTCCGTTCTCAAGATAATTGAGCGGCGCCTCGACGAGCTGTTCGTTGGCGCGATTGATCCGGCCGAATTGAATATAGCCGCCGCGTAATTCCGAAGCGCGCAAGAGCGCCGTCGGCAACAAGAGATCGCGTTCGAACTCGAGTTGCGCCGGGGTTTCCAGACGCGCGGTTGCGCCGGGATGGCCGGAGACGAACACCAGTTCATTGACATGGGGTCCCGCGAAATCGATTTGCAGGTAATTGGGAGTTTTAGCGGGTTTGCCATGCTCGTAAACGCGAAGCACCGCGAAATCGAGCGACCAGCGCGGGAATTGGAAGTTGTCCGGGTCGCCGCCGAACGCCGCGATATCCGCCTCCGGCGCGAATACCAGGCGCACGTCGTCGTAGCGCTTGTACTTGTAAAGAAAGTACTGTCCTCCGTCGTAGAGGGTGACGGCTTGGCATTTGAGAAAGCCCGTTTTGGCCTTCGCGCTCGCTTGCTCGCAGGCTTGCTCAAGCGTGGTCAAGGTTCGCTTGCGGGCATCATTCGCCGCTTGGTCGCTGAGCCCCGCACTGGCTTTCGCCAGAGCGGGAGTGACGTTTTCCATGCCGACCAAAACGTCCGCAAGCTGCGTGCCGCAGCGCTGCTCGCCGCCGCGGGCCTGCGCTATGAAGCCGCGCTCCAGCAAGCTTTGGTCCTTGGTGGACAGTTCACCAAGGCATGACTCCACGCAATGATGATTGGTCAGAATCAAGCCCTCGGGAGAAACGATTGCGGCGGTGCAATTCGTAAGTCTCAGGGTCGAAAGCCGCACGTGATCCAGCCAGGCCGGCGTCAGATCCGCCCCGTAGGTCTGTTTCACCGCGCCCGATGGGAAATTATCAAAGGTCCACATGCCTTCATCGGCAACCGCCGGGAGTGTCGCGGCGATCGCGATTACCAAGAATATGATGCGCATGCCGGTCTCGTTTGTGCAGTGCTCGTAGTCAGCAACCTAAGCCGCAATTCTACTAATTTGTGGATGGGCACGGCTCGATTTTTTCAATTGCCGCCAAACGCCGCGTTCGAGGCGGGAACTTGAAACGGTTTCCGCTACAATGAACCCATCAACGCTATCGAGGCGCTCGAGCCAATTGAACCTAGACCCCAGCGCCATTCCGATCCCGTCTCCCAAGCAGCGCGCCTTTACCTCCTTCGCGAATGGTGATTTTCGGATTTACTTCTTCGCCGCCACCGCGGCGATGATGGCCGACAACATCGAGCACGTGATCAGCTACTGGGTGATATTCCAGCGGTTTCATTCTCCGGCACTCGCCGGGTTTGCGGTGATTTCGCATTGGGTGCCGTACCTGTTCCTGGCGGGATTCACCGGCGGGTTGGCCGATCGCTTCGATATTCGGCGGCTGATTCAAGTGGGAATGGCGCTGTTCATGGGTGTGTCGATCAGTTGGGGGGTCATGTTTCTGACCGACTCCTTGACGTTGTGGATGGCGATGTTGCTGCTCGTCATTCACGGACTCGCGGGCGTGATTTGGATTCCGGCGTCGCAGGTGTTGATTCACCAGATCGTCGCCGAGGACCAATTGGCGAGCGCGGTGCGTCTGAATGCGACCGGCAGGTATCTAGGGTTCGTGGTCGGGCCCGGCTTGGGGGGCGCGTTGTTATTGGGCCTGGGTCCCGCCTACGGCATCTTCGTCAACGCCCTGATCTACGCGCCGCTGTTTGTATGGCTGATCTTCGCACCGTATGGATTTGCCGCCCCCAGCCGGCCGATGTCGAAGCCGGCGGTCACTACGTTTGCCGAGGTATGGTCGACGATGCAAGTGGTGGCGCGCAGCCGTGTGTTACTGTCGATGACGGTCCTGGTCGGTGCCGCCTCATTCTTCGTGGGCAATGCCTATCAGGCGCAAATGCCCGAGTTCGCACGCGATCTTGGGTCTGATCGCGCGGATTTGTCGTATCAGATGTTGCTGGCGGCCGATGCCGCGGGCGGATTGATCGGCGGCCTGCTCCTGGAAACGCTTGGATTGCTCCAGCCTCGAACGCGCACGGCCTTTATCCTGGCTATGATTTGGTCCGGCGCACTTATTGGATTCGCGCGGTCGAATACCTATGCGGTGGCTGTCACGCTGTTGTTCGTGGCGGGATTCACGGAACTCGCCTTCAATTCGATGGCGCAGGCGCTGGTGCAAATCAACGCGCCCGGCGAGATACGCGGACGGGTGATCGGCGTGTTCTCGATGTCGGCCATGGGCCTGCGTACGTTCAGCGGTATTTCAGTCGGTCTGCTCGGTGCAAGTCTCGGCATTCATAATTCGCTGTCTCTAAGCGCGGCCGCACTGCTGACCTTGTACTCGGTACTTTTCCTGGCCCGCTATATGCGAGGGAGTTGACCGGTGGCATTCGGCGCTCCAACCACTGACATTGATTTCATGCGGCATGCGCTCGAGCTGGCACGTCGCGCGCATGAGCAGAACGAGGTGCCCGTCGGAGCGTTGGTCGTGCTCGAGGGAGAAGTGATCGGCGAGGGGTGGAACCAGCCGATCGCGGCGCATGATCCCACCGCGCATGCGGAAATTGTTGCTCTGCGCACCGCGGCCGCCCGGCAGAAGAACTATAGGCTGGGCACGGCGACGCTCTATGCGACATTGGAGCCCTGCGCAATGTGCGTCGGCGCCGCCATCAACGCTCGAGTGGCGCGGATCGTTTTCGGCGCCTGGGATCTGAAGGCCGGAGCCTGCGGCAGCGTATGGGATCTGCCTCGCGAGCCTCGCCTGATCCACCGCATGGATATTTTCGGCGGAGTGTGCGCCGACGAATGCGGCGCCTTGATGCGCGGTTTCTTCGAGGCGCGGCGCTAGTTGAGCGCGACCGCACCGCCGCCGTTGCTGCTGCTGCCGCCCCAGACCCATTCGAGAAGGTCGCGATAACCGCGCACGTTCTCCACATAGCGCACCGGTTCCCAGCCCCGCGCGTAGCCATTCTCGGTCTGTGTGTACCAATATTCCTGCGCGAGAAGAGGGAGAAATTCGCGTACGTCCTGCCAGGAATCCGGATCACGGCCGGCTTTCTGGGCCAGCACGCGCGCGTCTTCCAAGTGCCCATATCCGATGTTGTAGGCGGCGAGAGCGAACCAGGTTCGATCCGGCTCCGGCACATGAATCGGTATTTTTTCGTAAACCTGCCTGAAGTAGCGGGCGCCGCCGAAGATACTCTGCCGGGGATCGGATGGGTTGATGACCTTGACTGCGCTCGCGGATTCCAAGGTCAGCTGCATGAGGCCTTTGGCGCCGGCGGACGAGGCCGCACTCGGATTCCACTTCGATTCCTGATAGCCGATGGCTGCCAACAGCCGCCAATCCTGGCTGCTTTGTTCTGCGGCCTCTTCAAACCACTTCTTGTAGAGAGGCAGCCGGCTCTGCAAATGATGCATGAAGTCGGGCGCACCCGCGAACTCCAAGTCCTCGGTGTGGCCGTAGTATCGTTTAACGATAGCCGCCAACTCGCCGTCGTTGTGCAGGCGGCCGAAATAAGCGCTCACGCCCTGCAGGAACTCTGGATCACGCGTGCTCGCCGCCCAGGCCAGGGATTGGCTACCCGGGAAATCGAAGGCGATGCGCAAATCAGGATGCACGTCGTGGGCGAGGGCGAATTCCGTGGTATCGGCGATCGTGTAATCAATGGAGCCATCCGCGACGCCATCCAAAAGCGCCTGCGAATCGGTACCGGCGTTCTCCACCCATACCAATTCCGGCGCGGAATCGCGTGCGGCCCGCAACGCCTTAGCCTGCGAACTACCGGCAGCAATTTCCAGATCGCCGTTGCTGATTTCGGCGAGCGATCCCGGTCGCGTCGCGCCCCGGAGGTAGATCAAATGCTCGCGCACATGCTGGTAGGCAGGACCAAATTCGATACCGGCTATGGGTTGCGCCGGCACCTTTAGCCCGGCCGCCGCCAGGTGCGCCTGCCCCGAGTTCAAGGCGTCATAAATTTCGTCATAGGTGCGCACGGGGGTAATTTTGAGCCTCACGCCGAGCTCGTCCGCGAAGCGGCGCGCTAACTCAAATTCCGGGCCCACGGGCATGTCGTCGGCGCCGAGGTAGTATGACAATGGACCGCTGCGAGTGACCACGCGCAGTTCGCCGAGAATCTTGATCTGGCCGATCAGACTCGGGAGGGGTGAGCAGGTGCCAAGCAGCAAAGCGGCCGATACCGCGATACTGATTTTCGACCACCGTTGCCACGTTTTTGGAATGTACAAGTTACGCACGGTCGTTAGCTATATAGAGTCCGTGAGGCGGGCGCCGGTTCCGTTCTTAGAGGCGAGCCCTATGCCGATGCGCTAGAATAATCCTTTATTGATGTGAATGGGCACTTGACAAATGCATTTCTAACCCGGCCGCTTAGCGCGTCACAAGGCGAAAAACTTAAGTTAATGCCTGAAGATTTAAGTTAACGCGATCCAGCTTTAAGTTAACGGAGAGGTACCGAAGTGGTCATAACGGCGCCGACTCGAAATCGGATGGTCGGGTAATTCCGGCACGTGGGTTCGAATCCCACCCTCTCCGCCACTTCTTTTCCAGGCTTTTCAAGGCCTGATTTTTTGACCCCCTCCCTACTGGCAGAGCTACTGGCAGAATTCGGGGCCTCCAGGGGATTCAGGACGATTTGACGGGCAGCATCGCTCGTATTCGGTAATGCAAAAGGGGATGACTGCGCGTTCGCAGGACGCGCTTCGAGCGCGTGCTTGATGGCCTCAAGATCCGCATCTGCCTCGTGGAGCTTGGCCGCGCTTCCAGGCTTTGTGCTGATAGGCATGGTTTGTGTCGCTGATGAGACCGGAGTGACTGAGGCACCAGGATGCGATTTCAGCCATTGCGCGATGAATTGGTCCGCGGTGCCGGCATCTTTCGGTACAAGGCATGCGCTGCCGCCTAATAGGCAATAGACCGTCGTATCTCCCGGCTTGCTTGCGTAGATGCCGATCACTGTCATTTCCGAAACCGGACTTGATGCAGCGTGTCCCAATGCTCCGGGCGCACCAAGTATGAACATGAGAAGGAGGTTACGGGCTTTCATGTTTTCTGGCAGGTTCCCCGGTAGTCACTTATTAAAGGGTAAGGTTGCACCGAAGAATGCAAGCGTGATGGCAAGCTTGTGGCGGACGCGCCCTGGATGTTTTCACGGTCGGGCGGATAGTCATTGAGCATGACCCGGTAAATACGGCCCCTCCAAGCCGCACCCTGGAGCGAGGCTAGGGCATTCTCAAGAGATGTCGCGCCGGCCATTCGATCGCTGGATTGGCGTTGTCAGTCGGTTAGACGAAAGCAGAGTCTTGCAACCGTGCAATCACGGCGAGCACTTCCTTCTGGCGCCCCTTGGCAACGAGATCCGCAGGGCGCTCACCATTCAATTGCGGGTGCGGTGCAAAGAGCCAAAGCCGTGCATCATCCGGCTCAAAGAACTCCGCCAAGCGTTCGGTCAAGTAATCGAATTCCAAAAGCCGATCCAGATGCTCGCGCTGTGGATCGTTCTTGCCCTTCGCCCATCGCGATAGCGTTTGCGGGGTGGCACCGATCATTTCCGCGATGCTGCTGGCGGGAATGCTCGTGCGCTGTTTGATCGAGTCAATTTTTCGGGCAACAGCTGAGGGCATATAGTTTCACCGTCCTTTGGGTTCGCGTGGGGGAAGGGGAATAATTCGGGCAGTCGGCGGTTGCGATGTGTCGCTGTCAGCAATACGCCGCTTCTGCTGGCTTCTCAGCCGTTCTCGGTGCAAATCAATAAGTACGGACTTTACGGACAGCATTCGGGGTTGGGGTTTCTTGAATAGCTCATGAATGTCCGACGCCCTTGTAAGCATGTCGCATGCAGGCGAGAACACGCTGTGGACAAAGTGCTCCGGACGCATGCTAACCGGAATTCGCGAAAGTTCCGTGTACTGCCGCTGACGAGCCAGTGCGGAATGACGTCCCATGTCACCCAGCATGCTTTCAAATCCATCAGGGCAACATGCGCGGTCTTAGCACGCAAAAAGCAGCTTTCCGCGCGGCGAACTAAAGAGCTTGGCGGCAATATCTTGTTCCACCGCGATGCCGAGCGCCTCCATGTATACCCGCAGCGGAGGAGCGAACGATTTCTTGGCCGCGGGCGACGCGCGCCGTTGTAGGGGGCCAACGTTGAATGAATCGCCGATGGTTATTCCGCTCTCAATCATGTCAACAGCACCCAATGCATACGCGGCCAACCCCGCGATTCCCGCACGTTCGATCATCAGCGGTGTGTCGCCTCGGCGGAGAAAATGAAAACTCCACTTGAAGGCGTTCCGCGCCCCTCAGCTGATAGGCTTCAAACACTGCTGACAGATACGGCCGCAGGATGTAAGAGATTGATCGCAATGGAAGGAAGATTACCGGGATTATTTCAGACGGCGAGCACCGAGCAATATTTAGCATCGAAGTGGGTATATTTCGAGGCTCTAATAGCCTATGGGCCATTTTTCCTCTACGTGGCGTTTTTCAGCACCTTAAGTTCATCGACGATTTCGGTGATTGAGTCGCTCGCGTTGGAGCGTGCAAAACTTGGTTCGAGCGCGGCGATTGTCGCTTAGCTTCGGGGGTGCAGACTCATCCAATGCGGCCGAATTTCAACATTCCTCATGTGGCCACCCATTACGGAGAGTCAAACCCAGACACACGGCGTTGCTGCCTAATTTCGCCGGAAATGCCTTTCGCAAAACTAGCCCCCGTGCGACCGCGGCGTGGGGCCCCCGTCAATATCGCCGGATTGAACTGCCGGATACCGGCCGGTCGCCACCGACCGTAGAGGGTCGATACCCGTCTATGGAGACGACCGTGCCGACACTGGGCAGCAGACGGCAAAAACCGTCCGTGCGCGACAAGCCGCTAGGAGGCGCCGTTGGGAATTGAGTAGGGTCAATACACAAAAATGACCGATAATTAGTTGAATTTCTGGCTCCGGGCTGTACGCTGCTGAGATGACGATTGAGTTTGAATGGGATGCGAGCAAGGCGAAGACAAATCTTGCTAAGCATCGCATCTCTTTCGAGGAAGCGACCTCGGCGTTTTACGATGCGTTATCGATCACGATTGCGGACCCGGATCACTCCGTCAGCGAGAGCCGATTTCTGCTCATTGGGATGACGACGACCGGGCGTCTCGTGGTTGTGGCACACACCGATCGTGTTGGACGAATACGAATTATCAATGCAAGGCGGGCGACCCGCAAAGAACGAGCAAGCTATGAAAAAGGTTGAAAATGATCAGATGAGACGGGAGTACGATTTTTCTTCCGGCATTCGCGGCAAATACCTACCGCGGCTCGCCAAGGGAGCGAACGTTGTGGTGTTGGACCGCGATATGGCCAAAGTATTTCCGAGCTCCAAGGCGGTAAACGATGCATTGCGGGTTCTAGCGGAAGCGGGGAGGCGTCACGGTAAGGCGAAAGGCGGTACGCGTGGCGTTTAAACAACCCCATGTGATCGAGGCCCCTCTAGGACACTTCATCGATGGCAAAAGCAGCAAGGCGCTTATTCATTTGTCTCGATAATGCGGGCTATGAGGTTTCCTAGCCGGCCTTTCGAGCGGGATCGTGGCGGCGGTGCAAAGTTTGGCGGACGGACCTACTGCCAAATCTACTGCCAAAAGCGGGGAGGCGAGGGGCTTCCAGGGGATCAGCTTCATTTTGCTCCGGTGCAAACACGCGCCGCTCAACCTGATCGTTAGGCGAATCAATGAGGCCATCACGCAAGGTGCCGCTGGGAATATTTGTCGCGTACGTGGCGGTCGGCGCTCTATCTCCGTTTCTGGCTCATAGCCGGTCGGATGTACGCGATCTTGAATTCGGTTTGGGTTTCTGCGCGGCCATTGGTTTATTTGCGTGGTGCAAGCTGGATTCTCAAGAGCGCGGTGTGACATGCCCCATGGGTGCCCTGCTTGTGGGTACCATCGCTGTAATTGGCGTGCCCTACTATTTCCTTCGAACTATGCCGTTTCGCTCGGCTGCGCTGGGGACTCTGAAGGCAATTCTCTATTACCTCTCGTTTGGCGTAGGATTTGGCCTGGGGTCTGTGACTACGGACGCGCTATTCGCCTAACCAACGGCTCGCGCGAATCGCGGGTCTGATGCCGCAAAGCCGACTCTGACGAGCGACGGGTTGGGGTCGTGATTTGCAGGATGTCGACGATACCTGGATCGACCAGCTGAATTGCAGGATTGGAGAAGCAAATCGGTCGCTGATCGCCAACTTCCGGCAGTAGGAACGCCGCCCGCGACAGTGGGCGGTAAGTTAGAGGCGATCGCCCTCTTGGAAATTACACGCTAGCGGGTAGCGCGCTTCTTGCTCGCGCGCGCAAGAACCTCGTTCTGGCTCTCAGATGCACGCCTCAGAACCTTTGAATAGACCTTTTTCTTGTCCTCAGAAGACGCGGTACGGATGAATTCGGAGAATGGCGTCGATGAAAGTTCCGTAGGGCGATCATCCTTAAATCTAAAGAGCGACATAATTAATTTCCATCGTGCAGGATCTTTTCAAGACTGACACGATCGTATTTTTCCTTGACATGGTTGTCAATTCGATCAATTCCGGCCTTGTACAGTCTATCGACACCATCATTCGGTTTCACCAAGAGATCGACCATGATATCGGTCGCAAATTCAGTTTTTAAAGCGTTCACGACATCCCTAGCGGCGAAATATTGTTCAATGAAGCGCCCAACAGGCACATTTCGGCCTTCTTCCGCCTCTCGGGCCTGAACAAACCTCCAAGCCTGAAGCGGGTCTTGGTAAACATAAAGAATCTGGACCGGCCGCTTATTTTTCAAGCACCTAAGCACGTTTTCCCTGGCTTGCTTTAAGTTCGACAAGGTCCCGTCCAACAGGAAACTCTGATGCTGCGCATGTGCGAAATCGAGAATCTTGCCCGTTAAAATGGAAATCGCGCCCTGGAAAAGGTAGGAATTTTTGCCCGTGTAGGACGGAAACCGACAACGTAAGTCGTCGGGATCTACCCTTAGGATTCGCGCTTTTGGCTCCTTGGATTGCAGCTCGGCTAGAAGCTCCTTTGAAGACTCAGTCTTGCCGCTCCCGGCGATCCGGCCATGAATACCGATACGGGATTTGCCTCCGGTATGAATATCGCTGGGTCCGTTAACTCGCGCGCGATGGCCTTTTTGTTTTTGCGGGCATATTCCAGCGCCTTCTCTTGCAGTTGCTGCTCATCCGGTGCCAGGTCCGCCATGCGTCATGTTACCGCGCCAAACGGGCGGTATGCGTTATCCTTGCGTTATGCGAGACCTGGAGAATGCGGAAGGTAGTTAACATGGCGCTCACTCGCAATTTCAAGAAAACCGTCGTTGCTCGCGTCGAGCGAGATTCCGCATTCGCCGAAGCGCTCCTCGATGAGGCTGCAACTGCGTTTCTAAGTAACGAACCAGAAACGGCACGCGTTATTCTTCGAGACGTGATTGATGCGAGGCTCGGTTTCAAGGCGCGACATGAAGATTAAGCTGTTCATAGGACAACACGCCACGATGTCAAAAAACAGCAAAGCGCTTATTCATTTGTCTCGACAACGCGGGCTATGAGGCCTCCCTCGAGCGCCTGAAAATCTATGTCGCGTTTCCGGACTCAAAAGCGGAGCGCACGGGGTTCCTCAGAATTGTCGACGAATCCGGCGAGGACTATTTGTACCCCAGCCAACGCTTCGTGGCGGCGAACTCCCAGACTTGACCCGGCGAGCGGTCCTAAAAGCCGCTTAGATGCGGCGATTCGATGCTCGACCGGGCTACTGCCAAATCTACTGCCAAAAGAATCACGATCAAATTCGTGCGATTTGTCCCTGCATTTACAGTGGAATTTGCAGCACGTTGATCGGGAATTGCGTTGCGCGCGGCAGGTCTTTCCATTGCCTGTTTGATCGCGTGAATGTCGGCGTCCGTGGCGCCGTCGAGCCACGCGCGAAGGCACAGCGAATCTGCGAGCCATACAGCTCCTGCTCGGACACACGAAGCTGGAGAGCACCGTCCGGTACCTCGGCATTGAGGTAAATGACGGCTGGAAATGGCGGAGCAGACCGAGGTTTAGCTGGAATATGCGCTGGGCCGGTCGGCGTCAATGGGCGCTGACCGGCCAAAAGACGACGGTCGATGCCGCTCTCCATTTGCCCGTGCCCCACCGCTCGAATGAGCGCTATCGACGAGAAGAAAACAGCGTGCGACCATTCCCTAACATCCGCCGAAATTGCGGGCACAAATCCTCTGCGTGGGATACGTCCAACGAACCGCATCGCAGCCGAATATTGGACGGGGGAGCAGCGTAATGAATCCTTGGTTTGGAAAGGTGTTGATATTGGTCAGTCTCGTTTCGACAGTAATCATTCGGGCGCCGCACGGTGGCCGCAGCCGTAAAGTGACAGTGGTGGAAAGTCGGAAAGGCCCGCTCGATATTGCGTTGCTTGCGCTGATGTCGATTACCGGGATGATTCTTCCCTTGCTTGCAATCTTCACCCCGCTACTTTCGTTTGCAGATTACCCACTGCATCCCGTCGCATTCGCAATCGGGGTCGTCGTCCTTTGTCTCGGAATTTGGCTCTTTTATCGGTCGCACGCAGATCTTGGTACGAACTGGTCGATCAGTTTGGAGATACGAGAGGGTCACCAGTTGGTCACATCGGGCGTCTATCGACTTATTCGGCATCCGATGTACACGGCGATATTCTTACAAGCCTGCGCTCAAGCCCTGTTGCTTTCCAATTGGCTTGCCGGACCTTCCTGTTTGTTCGCGTTCCTTCTGATGCTCACATTCCGAATTGGCGGGGAGGAACAGATGATGCTGGAAAAATTCGGAGGAGCCTACACCGATTACATGAACCGGACTAACCGTCTTATTCCGCATCTCTGGTGATGGGTTGTTGGAGAAAAACCTGCAATGCGCGGCGCACGCATGCGCTGCAGGGTGAAACCGTCCACGCGCCTTCAAGGCGAGAACCCGGCAGGCGGGCGGGCTCGAAAAAGCCGCTCCCGCCCGCCTGCCGAGGACATTGAGTCGATCAGCGATCTGCCGCCCACAGCGCTTCGAGGAGGGTCTTGGCGATCAGCCGGTGCCCGGTTTGCGCCGGA